>Ga0316204_10012474_pt1 | contig 10353 bp, 8 predicted proteins | sample 6monrhotite_MG_2_FD_205661 | JGI IMG/M metagenome (GOLD analysis project Ga0316204, IMG submission 205661) | Microbial mat bacterial communities from mineral coupon in-situ incubated in ocean water Damariscotta River, Maine, United States -... | ecosystem: Environmental > Aquatic > Marine >... | reverse complement strand
GTTCCATGCAGACATCCCCTACGCGGAGGCGCAGGCACGCGGTGCGGTGCAGAAGTCGCTGCTCGAGCAGCTCACGCAGGACGTGGAAACGCTTGAGCAAATTGATCTGGACGCCGCTGCTGCAACCATGCTCGAAAAACTAGCTCCGGTCTAGCTCCGAACGAACGCTCCAAAGCTCTGGAAAAAAGCGCAGGCTTAGCGCCTTCTGCAAGAACGACACGCCGCTGGTGCCGCCGGTACCCTTGCCATAACCGATGATGCGTTCAACAGTCTTCATGTGACTAAAGCGCCACATTTGAAACTCGTGCTCGAGATCTACGAGTTTTTCGGCGAGTTCGTACAGCTGCCAATATTCATCGACCGATGAGTAAACCTTGGCCCAGGCCGCCTCAACGGCGGCACTAGGCTGGTACGGTTGCGACCAGTCGCGCTCAAGATACTCGTCTGGAATCTCGAAACCCTTACGCGCCAAATGCTGCAGGCAAAGATCATAGAAACTCGGCGAATTCAGAACGTGATCGAGATGCTCAAACCGTTTCGGGTCTTGCCGATGCACCTTGACCAGTGCCGCGTTCTTGTTGCCCAGTGCAAACTCGATCTCGCGATACTGAAACGACTGTACGCCCGAGCTTTGCCCGAGGCTGTCGCGAAAGCCGCGATAGTCAGCGGGCGTCATGGTCGATAGCACTGCCCAGCTCTGACGCAGCTGCCCCTGTACGCGCGAAACACGCGACAGCATCTTGAACACCGCGCCGAGGTTGTCGTTCTCAACTTCGCGCATTGCCGCGGTTATTTCGTGAATACAAAGTTTCATCCACAACTCGGACGCCTGGTGAATCACCATAAACATCATTTCGTCATGGGCGCCGGAGCGTAATTGTTGGCATTCAAGCAACTTGTCCAGCGACAGGTAACTGCTGTAGCTGATGTCCTGATCCCAGTGAATGCCGTCCATCTCTTTGCTGGTCATCGATATTCCAGAATATTGCCTAGCGAATGTGGACCATTATGCGCGAATCGACGCGAATAAGGCGGCTGCGCTACATAGCAGGCCCGAAACAATAACGACTTCCTGCAGCCCCCAGATATTGGCCGCCGATCCGACCAGCAGGCTGCCTAGCGCAGTGCCGCCAAACGCGATCATCCCCCACAGACTGCTGACGCGTCCGCGCACCGAATCGTCGATCAGCGTCTGTATCAGAATCTGCGAGCCAACGCCGCATATCGACAGGATAATGCCCAGCCAGGCAACGATCGTAACCGCGATCCAGAATTGCTCAACGAAACCCAGTAATGCGATCAACACGCCAGCGACCACCACAGCGGCTCGAATAATACGCACGTTCAGCCACCCAACGCCGCGCGACATTGCGAGGCCCGAGATGATGGCACCGGCACCGATTGCGGACGTTAACGCAGCGAGACCAGCGCTGCCGCGTTCAAAAACCGCATCGGCGAATGCCGGCATCATCTCCAGTGCACCGCGACCGAATGTTGATACCACCGCAATGATCAGCAGCAGCGCACGGATGGCCGGATTGCCCAGAATGTAACTGATGCCCTCGCCCATTTCGCGCCAGACATGGCGCTCCTTGCCCGAGCTTTCTGCAGTAGGGTTCAGGCGCACGACCAGCATCACGGCGATCAGCGCAAGATAAGACACACCGTTAACAATGAACGCCGCAGCGACGCCGTAGATTGTGATAATCAGCCCGGCAATCGCGGGGCCGACAAAGCGCGACAGGTTGAACGAGATTGAGGTAATCGCGATGGCGCTTTGTAGCTGATTCTTTTCCACCAGGTTCGGCACGATCGTCATGCGTACCGGCATATGCGCACCGTCCAGTGTGCCCTGCATGAATGCGAGCAGCGTCAGAACATGGATATCGATAGCCCCGAGCGCTGCCAAAAGACCAAGCAGCAGCATGTTCATGACACTCATGGAATTAATCAGCAACGACGCCGCGCGACGATCAAATCGGTCTGCAAGAACACCGAACAGCGGACCGAAGACGACCGCCGGGGCAAACTGGGAAAATGCGACAATGCCTACCCAAAACTCCGATGCTGAAATTTCCCAGGCATACCAACCCAGCGCAACCCGATATATCCAAAGGCCATGCAAGGAAATTGTATTGCCGATCAGATAGATCAGGTAATTGCGGTTGCGGATCGCAGATTTATTCACGTCGAGAGTACGTCAGTATCGCGAAGTCATAGTCATTCGAGGCATCGGCGGCATGTTCTTCCCGGTCTGTTTCCAACCACTCTGACTGTTCGAGTGGTGCAAAGACGGTATCACCCTCAAGCACAACATTGACCCGAGTCAGGTAGATCGTTTGTGCCAGTGCCAGAAACAATCGATAGATCTCTCCGCCACCGATAATCATCACTTCTTCAGCCGCGGCGGCCGCGGCAAGCGCCGCTGCCGGCGATGCCACCACGTCGCAGCCCTCGGCGACAAAATTTTGCTGTGTTGTGAGCACGATATTTTGCCGACCCGGCAATGCCCTGCCAATCGACTCAAAGGTTTTGCGCCCCATGACGATCGGTTTGCCCATCGTCAGCGCCTTGAATCGTTTCAGGTCGTCAGAGAGGTGCCAGGGCAGATCGCCCGCGACGCCTATAACATTGTTCGTCGACGCCGCGACGATCAGACTAACTTTTAGTTTCGGTTTGATGGTAATGGTTGTCACCTTCGCTGATTATGGCGAGAATGCCATTAGAAGGCGCAGCACGCGACTTTAATGTTTGGAAGATAGAGGAATCAAATGAGCGCAGTGTCAGTCAGCAAGAAACGACAGCCAGGTACAGGTTTCAGACTACGGAAACTTTCCAGGCTTGCATCACCAGCAGCTGTACTCCTTATGGCCGTGTCTGTGTGTCAGGCTCAGGACGCTGAAGAACTGGCGAAGCAACTGGCCAACCCGGTTGCCGCGTTAATATCGGTGCCATTCCAGTTCAACTTCGATAGCGACATCGGACCTGATGACGATGGCGATCGAATGACCCTGAATATACAACCCGTCATCCCCTTTTCGCTCAATGAGGACTGGAATCTGATCAGCAGAACGATTCTGCCGGTTATCGATCAGAGCGATACGTTTCCAGGATCAGGAAGCCAGTTTGGTGTAGGTGATATTGTGCAGAGCGTGTTTTTTTCACCCAAGGCACCGACCGCAAATGGATGGACCTGGGGTGCCGGTGCAGTAATGCTTGTGCCTACCGGCTCTGATGACTTGCTGACCGCGGACAAGTGGGGCCTCGGCCCAACCGGCGTTGCGCTGAAACAGCAAGGACCCTGGACATATGGCGGCTTGTTCAATCACATTTGGTCGGTTGCCGGCGACGACGATCGTTCGGATATCAATGCGACATTGCTGCAGCCGTTCTTAATATATACAACGCCTGCTGGCTGGGCGTACGGACTGAACGTTGAGGCATCGCGCGACTGGGAGAACAAGGAATGGAGTATTCCGACACACCTGTTCACATCCAAGGTGACCAAGATTGGCAACCAGATGGTTCAATTTGGCGGTGGCCTGCGTTACTTTGCTGAAAGCAGCGAAAATGGTCCGGAGGGCCTGGGTGTGCGTCTCTTTTTCACTCTGCTGTTGCCCAAGTAGAAAAGCCGCGCCTTAAACTGCAACTGCCGCCTTAATGTGGGCATGCGCTTCGTAGTTGACGATCTCGAAATCGTCGAATGCATACTCGAAAATACTCGCTGGCCGCCGCTTGATGGCCAGCCGCGGTAACGGCAGCGGCTCGCGCTGCAATTGCTCATCTGCCTGCTCAAGATGATTAAGATACAAGTGGCAATCACCACCCGTCCAAACGAAATCGCCGACCGCCAGGTCGGTCTGTTGCGCGACCATGTGTGTCAGCAGTGCATACGAGGCAATATTGAACGGTACGCCGAGGAAGATATCGCAGCTGCGCTGGTAGAGCTGGCAGGACAATTTGCCCTCGGCAACGTGAAACTGAAACAACATGTGGCACGGCGGCAAAGCCATCTCTTCAAGCTGCGCCGGATTCCAGGCACTAACGATGATGCGACGCGAATCCGGGGTTTCGCGTAGCTGTTGTATGACCTGGCTAATCTGGTCAACGCTGCTGCCGTCCGGCTTGGGCCAGCTGCGCCATTGCACGCCATACACCGGGCCGAGCTCACCGTTCTCGTCGGCCCACTCGTCCCAGATCGAGACGCCGTTGTCCTTGAGATACTTGGTATTGCTGTCGCCGCGCAAAAACCAGAGCAGTTCATGAATAATGGAGCGCATATGCAGCTTCTTGGTCGTGACCAGCGGAAATCCCTTGCTGAGGTCGAAGCGCATCTGGTGACCAAACACGCCGAGCGTGCCGGTGCCGGTTCTGTCGTCGCGTTGCACGCCGTTTTCACGCACGTGCCGCATCAAGGACAAGTATTGCTGCATATCAGGCCGCCGCCTCCTTTTTCCTGTCTTGTGCGTACGCCATGACCAGCATGACGGCTCCGGCGATGATCATCGGGGCACTCAATATCTGCCCCATCGTAACCCAGTCCAGCGCGAGGTGGCCAAGGTGTGCATCGGGGACACGATAGAACTCCACGAAGAATCGGAACACGCCGTACAGCAACAGGAACAGCGCCGAAACCGCCATGTACGGTCGCGGCTTCGCTGAATACCACCACAGGATAACGAACAGTGCGAGGCCCTCCAGTGCGGCCTCGTACAACTGTGAAGGATGACGTACGACGCCCTGGTACAGCACTCCCCAGGCAACCGATGTCTCGCTGCCCCACAGCTCGCCGTTGATGAAATTGCCGACGCGCCCGGCGCCCAGACCGATCGGCACGATTGGCGCAACAAAATCGAGGATGTGCCAGATCGTTTTGCCCAGCTTGCGGCCGTACCACCACATCGCGATCATCACCCCGGCAAGTCCACCATGAAACGACATGCCGCCTTCGGTAATCCTGACGAGATACAAGGGATCCTTGATCAGCTCGTCCCAGCCGTAGACCAGGCAATACCCTACCCGGCCACCGATGATCACACCGAGCATGCCGTAGAAAATCAGATCGTCGACCTGTGCCTGGTTGACGGGCGAATCGGCCCGCTGGCATCGACGTCGCGCCAGCCACCAGGCCATCAGGAAGCCGATGACGTACATCAGCCCGTACCAACGAATTTTTATGAAGCCGATCTGGAACAGAATCGGGTCGATCTCAGGATAGACAAACATGAATTTCTTCGGCGCCTTCAGGAGGTATGTATCATAGCAAACCATGAGCAATCGACTCGCTAAAGAAACCAGCCCGTACCTGTTGCAGCACGCTGAAAATCCAGTGGATTGGTACCCGTGGGGTGACGCAGCCTTCGCCGCGGCCAGGGCCACTGGCAAGCCCGTAATGCTGTCCATCGGCTACTCCGCCTGCCATTGGTGCCATGTCATGGCGCATGAATCCTTTGAGGACGAGGCCACTGCAGAGCTGATGAACAGGCTGTTCGTGAATATCAAGGTTGATCGTGAAGAGCGGCCCGACATCGATCGCATTTATCAGACCGCGCACCAACTGCTAACGCAGCGTGGCGGCGGCTGGCCGTTGACCATGTTTCTCAGCGGCGACGATCAGCGGCCGTTCTTTGGCGGCACCTATTTTCCCAAAGAGCGGCGCTACGGCATGCCGTCATTTAGCGAACTGCTAAGCAGTATCGCTACCTATTACGACGAAAAATCGGACGAAGTAGAAGACCAGGCAAAGCGGCTAAGCGAAGTCTTCACACGCCTGGAGCCCGCGCCAGCGGACGACGACCTGTCGATGTCAGCCAAACCGTTGCAGAAAGTCCGCGAGCAGCTTGCGCAGAATTTTGACGGCGACTTCGGCGGCTTTGGTGGCGCCCCCAAATTTCCGCACCCGGGAACAATCGACCGCATGTTGCGACATTGGCGCGGCACAGCGCAGGAGGTTGAGCCGGACATCGATGCACTTTTCATGGCATCGCTGACATTGACGCGCATGGCCGAAGGCGGCATCTACGATCACGTCGGCGGCGGGTTTTGCCGCTACTCGGTGGACCGTTACTGGCAAATACCGCATTTCGAAAAAATGCTGTACGACAACGGTCCGTTGCTGGCGATTTACGCGCAAGCACACCTGGCGACGGGCGAAGCACTGTTTCGCAACACCGCTGTCGAAACCGCAGAGTGGATGCTGGCCGATATGCGCGCACCCAACGGTGGCTTTTACTCGTCACGCGATGCGGACTCGGAAGGCGAGGAAGGGCTGTTCTACATCTGGACACCGGCGGCCGTCGCAAAACTCACAGGCGACGACTACCCGATTGTTGAGGCACGCTTTGGTCTGAACAAAGACGCCAATTTTGAAGGCGCGTGGCATCTCACGGTGCGCGAGTCGGTGCCCAACATCGCCAGCGAGATGAAACAATCTGTAGAGGATATCGAGGCGGCGCTGGCACGCGCCCGAGCAATTCTTTTCGAGGAACGCGAGACTCGCATCGCGCCGGATCGTGATGACAAGCAACTGACTTCCTGGAACGCGCTTGCCGTGCGTGGCCTCGCCATCTCAGGTCGTATACTGGAGCGCACTGAGTTCGTCGATGCGGCCGCCAGCGCCGTTGATTTTCTAAATGAGAATCTGCTGGTTGATGGTCGGCTTTACGCCAGCTACAAAGACGATCGCGCTCGCTTCCCCGCCTACCTCGATGACCATGCGTTTCTGGTCGAGGCTATTCTCGAATTGCTGCAGTCACGCTGGAGTACGCAACATCTCCATTTCGCCATGCAGGTTGCGGACCTGATGCTCGAACACTTCGAAGATGCCGAACACGGTGGCTTCTTTTTTACGGCCGACGATCACGAAACACTGATGCATCGGCCCAAGCCGCTTGCAGACGAAGCGATGCCTTCGGGCAATGGTGTTGCCGCCTATGCGCTGCAGCGCCTCGGCCACCTGCTCGGCGAACAACGTTACATCGATGCTGCAGACCGCGCGCTGCGCAATGCCTGGAAAGCGATGGACGAGTATCCACACGGCCATGTCACGCTGCTGAATGCGCTATCTGAAAACCTGACACCGCCAGAGATCGTCGTGCTTCGTGGCGCGGCTGGCGATGTTGAACGCTGGCGGGACTCCGCCGGCAAGCTGTATGCGCCGTCACGGCTGGTATTCGCCATTGCGGAAACCGAACAGCAGCTGCCCGGGCTGTTGGCAGAAAGAAAAGCGGTCACAGGCAAGACACTCGCCTATCGATGCGTCGGCACGCATTGCGAGCTACCGGTTACGAGTTGGGAGGCGCTCGCAGCGTTGCTCTAGTACGCCGTCAGTACGTTACCTGACGCAGGCACAACCCTGTCTGAGTTGGGTCCGAGGAAGGTAACCGGCACCGATTCCATGCGCAAACCGACATTGCGCACCACCGCGAAGTGCAGATGAGGACCACTCGAGAAGCCGGTGTTGCCGGAATCCGCGATGTATTCACCACGTTCGACGCGGTCGCCGGGTTGCACACGAATGGTGTTCGTATTCAGGTGCGCGTAAATCGCGTAGGTGCCGTCGTCGTGCAGTATGCGCACAACATTGGCCGAAGGGCCGTCGATCTTGGGATCCAGCCCGCCGCGAAAATTCTTACTCGCAACATCAAATACAACGCCACCGCGGGCAGCGACAATATCGGTGCCGATCGGCATTGCTACGTCGACCGCGAAGTAGCTGTCGGGCGCGGTATGTGTGACCGCCTCAGGATACGCCTGGGTGATTTGATGGTTGCTGGACATAGCGAATGGCGCCCGATAAGGCTGCACCGAATTGTGTGTCGCACCCGGGTCTCCCGGCATATAGCGAAAACCGTATTCGAGGAATCTTTCGTTGCCGTTCTCTTGTGTCTCGAGTTCGAAAAGAACCGTATTGCTGCGCGCTGGCAACACCCAGGTCATTGGCTGATCGTCGCGTGGATAGGTCAGTCCGCTAATCGTGACAATCTCGAGCCGCAGTTCAACCGGCGCAAAGAAATCGTTGCGCGCAATTAGCTGCACAATGCGGCCCTCAAAACTATGTGTGACATCGACAACTGCGTCCGCCGACGCTTTTTGCAGTTCCCGGCTCTCGACCTCTTGCCCATCATCGGGAGGTCGGTCGGCAAAAACCCAGTCACCGTTTTCGTCCTGATACTTATAGAGCTCTTGCGCACCAGCAGCTGCTGCAAAAAACGCAGCAGCCAGCGCAATCAGAAACGCCGAAAAACGCCGGATACTTTGGCGATCAGGTGCCGAACGACGAGCGCTGCCAGCCATTTTCCGTCCGCCGGATTTCATACGCCGGCCAGTATTGATTATCGAGTTTCAAAGTAATGACCTCCACCGCACCATTCCAGGTCACGGTCTTGAGTCGCACAGACTCCTGGTCCTCCTTGCCCGCGATAGCGTCGATAAACGCCTGCAGGTTTGGTGTCGGAGTGTCATCGACCTCGACCAACCGACGGCCCGCCCACAGACCGTATCGGGTCGCCGGTGAGCCGTAACTGAAGAACGCTACATACACGCCGTCCGGCTCAATACCACGCTGCGCAGCCATCGCCCGATGTGGGTCCTGCAGCAAGGCACCTGCCCAGGAAACCGCTCTGTCGATGCCACGGCTATCCAGTGCTGCAGTCGCAACATCGATATCCCGGGCCTCACCGTCACGCCAGACAGTCACGGTCACGGATTCTTTTTGCACGGCTTTCTCGACATCCCTGAAAGACGTAACCACGTCGCCGTCGATGGCCAACACAAAGTCACCGTTCTTCAATAGATTTGCCGCCGGCGTGCCAGCAACCAGTCGAGTTACGCTTAGTGCCCGCCTGTACACCGGATTATTCTCTTCCAGTTTGGCAATCCACTCTTCGTCGACGCCACGATTGCGCGCAGCGAAAAGTGGCGAGTAGATGAATTCGGCTTCCAGTGAGTAGTAAGTTTTGTCGTTGCGCACGATGTCGACGAATTCGGCGACCAGATCAGCCCCAACGCCGCGATTGAACTGTGCCATCTCCCCGCCTGACTGAATCGCGAAACTCGACCACAACGCGGCAACCCGACCACGCTTGTCAACGAGTACACCGTCGACGTCCATAGGGTTAACCAGATCAATGCCTTCGATATTCGAATCGCGGAATCGCAAGGTGCGTGATAACGGCAGAATCAGTGGCTCGACGGCCGATACCGTGCTTGCCTGGTGCACTAGCTGGTGATCACCTTTAATGCCCACGACCAGAACCTCCTGGCCAGACTGCAGCGGCTTGGTATTGAACCTGGCCTCGCGCACCGGCGTATCGCCAATACTTTTCGGATCGTAGGAAACGATCGCCAGATTATGGATCGGATGCAGCTGCTCCACGGTCGCATCAACCTCAAGCGACCCGGCGAAAGTCACCGTCACGTCGCCGATGGCGACTGGCACTGTATTGCGATCAACCAATACCAGTCCGCGCTCCTTATCCACGATCAGGCCGGTACCGTAATAGTGTCGATCAGCAACACCGGAAACGGTATACGGCAAGTCGAAAGTCACGACCACCAGCGAGGCGGCGATAGCGGCGACACGCGGGTCATCGTACGCAGTCAGCCTGGTACTGCCGGATTCCGGCGGCTCGCGTTCCGGCCCGGGGCCTAATTCTTCACAGGGCCAAATGCCGGTACGGTCGTCACGCGCACAACGCATTATCGGAAACCATACCCGATCCATTTCAAATGCACGTACTGCAGAATTGCGCGGGCTATCCATGGTGATAAAGCGGAGTTGCTCACGAGAACCGTCAGCCAGCTTATCCAGAGCTTTGGCGAGGTCATCAATATTGCCAATCGGCTCACCACCGAATTCCGTAATCACCGCGCCACGCGGAATAGCAGCCTTGGACAACAGGTAACCCGGGTTCGCGACATACACGCCACTCGCCTCACGGTTGTAGTGGCGGGCTTGTTGATAGGAAAGATTGTTTACGATCGCATCGCCAAACTGCAGGTACTCGCTCGGCGTAATCGAGTGCAGGTCGGTAACCTCGATACTCGTTACAACTTTGCGACCGCCGCGCTCCAGCTCCAATTCAGCCAGCGTGCCGACGTTGTCGTCCAGCATCGCGGCGAGCGGCACAAATTCTGTAATCAGCTCGCCATTGATACGAATCAGGATATCGCCCGGTTCGAGTTTTCCCGCAGCCGGCGTGTCAGGAATGACCTGCTCAACGGCCAACATGCCGGTTTGCTCTGGGAACGTGCTGCGTGCGATGCGCTCTGACTCTTCTGTCAGTCCAAGTCGCTTGAGCTCATCAAAGGCCTTGCGCTCAAACATCGTTTGCAGGGTGCCACGTGTCACTG
>Ga0316204_10012473_pt1 | contig 10353 bp, 8 predicted proteins | sample 6monrhotite_MG_2_FD_205661 | JGI IMG/M metagenome (GOLD analysis project Ga0316204, IMG submission 205661) | Microbial mat bacterial communities from mineral coupon in-situ incubated in ocean water Damariscotta River, Maine, United States -... | ecosystem: Environmental > Aquatic > Marine >... | reverse complement strand
GGCAAGGGTAACGTTATCAGCCTTTTTGTCAGCGAAACGCTGGTGACAGTGATAATATCTTTGTTCCTTGCGCTGGTGATAACCGAGATATCCTTGTTGTGGTTTAATGATTTTGTTTCCAAATTGATGTCTATGGGCATTTTTGTCAGCCCCATTTTTATCATTGGAATAATTGGCCTGATGGTCACTGTCGCTTTTGGAGCTGGATTTTACCCAGCATTCATCATGGCAAAAATCCGGCCAGCTACGGTGCTGAGCGGCGGGCGTTCGCAAAGCAAAAACATGTCCCGCCTGAGCACAGCTCTGGTTACCATCCAATTTGCAGTGGCGATCGCGCTGATCATCACTACTACAATTATCTACCAGCAAATTCGCTATAGCCAGACCATGGATCCGGGATATACCAAGGAAAATCTTGTCTTATTGCAAGGTCTTCAGCACCCATCGGTTAACCCGTCTGTTCAAATATTGAAGCAACGTCTGCTGAGCCACCCGAACATCAGCGATGTGTCGCTAACAGATCAAGCTCCCGGCGGCACCTATGGCTGGTTTGAAGGCGTGGACAATGTAAACGGGGTAGCATTGGAACAGGCCATCAGCGTCCGGGGCATGTATATTGATCAGGACTTCACCCAGACCTACGGTGTGGAACTGGTTGCTGGCCGCACGCTGTCCGAGCAGAGACCCGCAGATGTTACCCGCGGCATCGGAGAAGACCAGCCCCGGGCCACCGCCAATATTATAATCAACGAAACAGCAGTGAAGGTTCTTGGATTGGGCACGCCCAGTGAGGCGATTGGCAAAACCTTCGGCCAAAACGGCGCTTGGACGGTTGCAGGTGTTGTCGGTGATTATCTGCTTGGTTCTTCCAAGGGAACGGTGCCGCCAATGATGTTTTCCATTGATGAACAGGGCTTTAGAACGCTGGCGCTGCGCTTCAAGACCAACGATGTGTCAAAATTGCTCGCCGACATTGACGTAGTATGGAGTGATATTGTCGGTGCTCGGCCTATCCGACGCCAGTTTATGGATGATCGCATCGCAGCGCTTTACCGGACAGAGCAACAGCAAGGTCAGATATTTGCTCTATTCTCCGGGCTTGCCGTGTTGGTGTCGTGCATCGGGTTATACGGCCTTGTGTCTTTCAGCGTGGCAAGGCGGCGAAAAGAAATTGGTGTGCGCAAAATTCTCGGTGCCACCAATGGTATCATCACGCGCCAAATTCTGTGGGACTTTTCCAAGCCTGTGCTTGTTGCCAACGTGATAGCCTGGCCTTTGACCGCATATCTGATGAGTGGCTGGCTGACAAATTTCAATTACCGTATTGACCTTGGGCCAACTCCCTTTTTGGCGGCAGCCGCTGCGGCGCTCTTTGTTGCCGGATTGACGGTGATAGGCCATGCTGTCAGGGTTTCTTCGGCCAACCCCGTGCATGCTCTGCGGCACGAATGAGGCCAACTATGCTCCACAAGGCGGTATCAATTACGCTATGTCCTAAATATTTCGTCCCAAATATTTCCCAAAATCATGGCCTCGAAGCTTCTAGCGGCAAGAGGGTACGGCTTTGATCAGGCTGGTAAAACTCATAGCAATAGGTTTATCTTGTAATGGACCTGAATCACAGTGAGGAACAAATATACCTATTCAGGAAGAAATAAAGAATAGAGAAGGTGGCTGCACCTGTGGGCATGTGCGCTATAGCATGGCTTCAGCCCCGTTAATTGTTCATTGCTGTCACTGCCGCTGGTGTCAACGACAAACCGGGGCATCGTTTGCCCTGAATGCCTTGATTGAAGCTGATCGGGTGGAATTGCTCAAAGGAGATGTCGAGGAATTAATGGTAGCGTCGCCCAGCGACAGGGGGCAGCGAATTGCCCGCTGCCCGGAATGCAAGGTTGCTGTGTGGAGCAATTATTATATGGGCGGTTTGCGAGATTATATTCGATTTATCCGTGTCGGCACTTTGGATAATCCTGACCAGATGCCGCCGGATGTGCATATATATACAACAACCAAGCAGCCTTGGGTTATCTTGCCGCAAGGGGACTATGTTGTTGACGAGTTTTACGATGTTGAGAAAACCTATTCGCCAGAGAGCCTGGAGCGTAGGTCTGCATTAGTAAAAGCCGCGATGTAACTTCAGTAACAACCGGCTCGAAGAAGCGGCTAAATTAAACCGGCCAGTATCAGCGAACATAGCATATTTGTCTGGATAGGTTGTTACCGTTGTACTGCCGATACGGATCACTCGATTTTCTCGTTCTCTGCCGCTGCTGCATCTTGTGCTTTTTTTAGCAGGCCCTGAACAAAGCCGTTGGGGCTGATTTTATTGGCGGCGGTAAAGGCGGCTATAGCAGCTTCAAAATTCTTCTGCGCCATATTTATCTGACCAAGTATTTGCTGGCCGTAAGCTTCATTCGGGTGGTTTTGGGCATTGTATGCCGCCAGTTTGGCACCGTTTTCAAGGTCACCGTCGCTGGCTATTGCCAACGCATATTCAGCAAACGTGAAAGGCGTGAAGTCATAGGTATGGCCGCCGTAATGGCGTTCTTTCAGCTCGCTATATTGCTTGATAGCTTCCTCTGCGCCGCCTTTGGTTAGTGCACTGTCTAAAACAGTTTGTATAAGAATGGGTTTGTTTTGCCCCCGGTGGCATGTGGTGCAGGTCACCCGCTGGTAAATGTGATTTTCACCGCGCCCCAGTGTGCTAACATTTGCGTTTATTTCAGCTACCATTGTTAGCATTTTGCGGGCTATCAGCTTGTTTTCCTTGTCGTCGCGGTCAAATACCATTACCGGGCGTTCGCTGCCTTCCTGGGTTTCACGCACATGGCAGTGGGTGCAGCGCACGCCAAGAGCAAAGGCAAAGCCGCGCATGGTTTCGCGCAGTTCAGCTGCGCTTATATCTTTTGGTAAAACCTTCAGGTTTTTTGTGGTTTCAAATACGCTTTGAAAAGCGAAAGCCGGGGAGCCAATAATGGCTGCGCTTAATAATAAGGCTAAAGGTATATTTTTTTTCATTATATCCTCGCTGTCTATGCTGTCTGTCTGCGCAGCCTAAAGGCCAAGAGAGCATGACCCGGTGCGGTTCAAAAAGTTAGCCATGGAAGCTGTGAGAAAAAACTGTATTAATCTGTATTTAGCTGTGTGCCGCTTTAACCGGCAGCCAATTAAGGGCAGAATTTAGCTTTTGAAGGCGCGAGCAAAAAATGGCCGAAGACAACGATAAGATTTTTCACTTTGAAGGGTTCAAGTTTGATCCCGGCAGGCCGAATCTGTCGTACCGGTCAAAAACTTTGCCGCTGAAACGCCAGTCGGCTGAAGTATTGGCGCTGCTTGTTAAAAACGCGGGCAAAACAGTTACGCGCGAGGAAATTCAGCAACAAATTTGGCCTGACCGCACCATTGAATTTGACCATGGTATCAATGCCGCCATCCGCGATATACGCAAGGCGCTGGGCGACAATTCAAAATCCCCGACCTATATCGGCACCCAATCGAAGGTTGGTTACAAGTTTTTAAAAACCGTATCAGCGCAACCGCCGCAGGGTGGTCTGACGGATAGGCGTATAGCTATCAGCGCTTTGCTTCTTGTTGCTGTGGTTGTGGCATTGATAGCGGTTGCTTTTGGCGGCACACCTCGTGCAGATAAGCCCAAATTGGGTATTATGCCCGTTGCCTACGATGCGCAAAAGGGCCCGTCAGTGTTGGAAGCAGACAGATTAACCAGCAGCATTGTACGCGCAGTGGCGGAAAACCAGCAAAAGCTGCTGGTTATTTCAGCGGGTGAACTGTTCGGCGAAGACCGGCCAGACCCAAGCATTGCCGACATGTCAAAATGGTTTCAGGTGGAGTATATTTTGGCTGCCAGTTTGGATATGACTGAAGGCAAAAAAACGGTAAGCCTGCGCCTTATACGCACAGAGGGCTATGTGCATATCTGGGCCAAATCTGTGAATGTTGAAGCCGATTACCACAAAGCCATACTGCCGCTGGTTGATGAAATATCGGCGGCTATAGAATGACGGCGGGTTAAAATTCGTACGTGAGGCCCGCAAGGTCGTTGACCGTGAGGCCCTCCAGGAACAAGCTGTTGCCGTCGCCGAGATCAATCAACACACCTGAAGCGCTGTTCTGTGTGGTAGCTGTGGCAGCTGCGATAACATCCGCAGCACTATTGAGCGGAATATTGCTGCCGGGTAGATAAAGTGTGTCCTCACCGGTGTTGAAATCGGTGATTGTATCGTTGCCGCTGCCGTTCCCAAAAGCGAAGCGGTCAGCGCCGCTACCGCCGGTGATATGGTCATCGCCCGCGCCGCCCCACAGGGTATCAGCGCCCGTGCCGCCCAAAAGCGTATCATCGCCGCTGCCACCGAATAGCAGGTCGTCGCCTGCGCCGCCCTGTACGCTATCATCACCGCCGCCCGAGAATATCTCGTCATTGCCGTCTTCGCCGTTCAGTATGTCGTTCAGGCCTATGGCTGCGCCGTCGCCTGTGCCGCCGTAAAGGGTGTCATTGCCGCCGCCCGCCAGAATGTTATCATTGCCCGGCCCGCCACCGAGGCTGTCACCGCTCGCAGCGCCGTATAAAAGGTCATTGCCTGTTCCCGCCCAAAGCTGGTTGGCGCCAGTGCCGTTCGTGATGGCTTCACCGTGGTCGAAATGGCCGTTATCATCAACAAGGGCGTCGTTCCAGCCGCCGCCGATAAGCGTATCGTTACCGGATCCGCCGTACAGGATATCTGTGCCGCCGCCCATCATGGTGCCGTTGGTTGGGAATAGATGGTGCTGGTTGCCGTCGGATGCACTGCCACCTATCAGCAGGTCATTGCCTGCGCCGCCCCCAATGATGTCGTTGCCGCTGCCACCGATGAAGGTGTCGGCGCTGCGGTCGCCCGGCCCAGCCCAAATTTGATCATGCCCGCCGCCTGCCATAATTACGTCGCCGTATATGCCGCCGCGCAAAATGTCAGCGCCGCCAGACCCTTCGGTTAGTCGTACAAACAAGTTGCTGTCAGGCTGGGTGAAAACGGCGTCGAGCAAGCGGTTCTCGGAAACATACAAGGGAATGCCCTGGTCCCACAGCGTATTTACCAGCGCCGCTAGCGTATCGCCGTTTGCGGCAATCTGGGCAGCATCCAGATATTCAATCACCATCACTTGCTTTCCAGCGTCAATGGCCAGTTGTAATAAATTCATACTATAGGCGACATCTTCCTCATCATAGACTTGGAAGTCTGCCGGGTTGGTGAATTCATAGTAAAATTGCAGGTCTTCTTTACCAACGCCGTCAATGGCGTCCAAATAGGTTTGGTTCTGCAGCAATTCCTCGCCGTTTTGGCCGATAATCACAAAAGAACGATCGTCGCTCAGTTCTGCAAGGCGGGCCTCGGCGTGAGCGCGGATGGCAGCGACAAAATCGGCCATTTCCTGGCGGTAATCAATGCCTGAATTGGGCTCCAAGTCTTCCCAATATTCATAGCCGTCGATGATATCCAGATAAACCCCATTGAAACCGCCGTCGATAATACGGTCAATATAATCAAAAATTACTTGCTGCCATTCATCAAGCCAGTAGCGGACCTTGAAGTTTTCTTCCCATTCGGGATTTTCCGCATCAACGATGGTGCTGAGAATGGCTTGAAACTCTGGCGTGTCCCAATAAAAGCGATAGCTCTCTGCTTCGCCGATGCTAAGATAGGATACAATCAGTGTGTCTTCAGTGCCGCGCATTTGGCCAAGCTGCTCGGCAGTGTAGGGGGTTTCCTCATCCGCGTAGCTGGCATATTCAAGGATTATCAGGTCATGCCCCGCGTTCGCAACATCGTCCATGTCAGCAGGGGCTACATCACCAAGGTGATACAGCCACGTTTGAACATCTAAAAGCGGGTTACCGGGCATTGTTGGGTCCTTGATAGCCGGTATTGAGTTTTTGTCGTTGCCCCAGCCTATGCCGCAGCTATAGGGTTTTCAAGTTTTGCAGCGAATTGTATGTAATCATACCTATTGGTATTTGATTGATGAAATCACAGGCACGCTAGAATGGCGGTCACCATCATGTAGCTCCGATATTGTGACCTTTTTTCCTGAAAATACGTCCCTCTTGTCAACCCTCTCGTATCTGGCCTTGTATAGTTAGTATAAATTATCCGGTTGAGAGGCTGAATTGCTCTACCGGGTACGGCGAAATTGATGAAAGGGAGATAGTGATGTTTGCTTCATTGGCAACACTTATAATAGCGGCTGGCGTTGTAGCTTTTTTGGCGACAATCTTGGGCCTGTACAAATTAATGAACGCATATCGGCTAAAAGCAAAACAGGCCGGATATTCTACGCTTGGCAGTTATATGCGTGCGGCGCCAAAAACGGACGGCGAGAAAAAAGACGCGGTCGACCTCATGCTTCGAGGGCTGGTGTTGTGCGTTGTTGGCCTGGTATTCCCGCCGCTAATTCTTGTTGGGATTTTCCCGTTGTTTTACGGCGGTCGCAAGATGGCCTACAGCTCTATGGGGCTTGGCCTTATGGAAGATATGGACCAGTCGGAGCTCTGAAATGCCCGCACGTAACAGGCCGGTATCAAAGGCGATTGCCAAAGGCGAGGCCTTGTCGCAAGCCAGCAACGACCGCAACAGCGTTCTTGCTGCTCGCGGCGGAGACCGGAGCGCATTCGGTAATTTGGTAACATCCTACCAAAGGAGGCTTTTCAGCCTTAGCCTGATGCTGCTGCGCGAACCGTCAGACGCGGAAGACAATACGCAGGACGCTTTTGTTCGGGCTTTCATGTGTCTTGAGCAATATGACGTAGGCCGCCCTTTTTATCCATGGCTGGCTACCATTGCGGTTCGCTTGGCACAGACAAGGCTTGGTCGCCGTGCGCGAGATGTAAAACACAAATTGCAGGATGCGGACCAAAACCTTGAAGTGGATGAAAAAGCCGATGCGCTTGGTGACCTTCTTGAAGCGGAGCGCAGCGAAAGTTTGTGGAACAAAGTTTCTACGTTGCCCGCCAGTCAGCGCACCGCAGTGTTGCTTTATTATCGGCAGGACATGAAAATTAATGAGGTTGCGCAGGTGCTGGGAGTTACCGGTGGTACGGTGAAAACCCTGTTATTTCGCGCGCGGCGAAAACTGAAGGTGAGCATTGCCCTAAAGGATGCTAGCCAAAGCCAAGATCAGGAGGAACTGCAATGATCTGTAATCATGTGATAGCTCTTATCGAAGGTTCACCATTCGCAGAGTGGCGACCAGACCAAAATGCCGCTGTTGAGGAACATGTACGCACCTGCGCAGCGTGCCAGCGCGCTTTAGATGCTGCAAGGGCAATGGAGATTGAGCTGAGCCAAATGGCAGAGCCTGACGTGCCTTTAAGCATGGTCGACGCCATCGCATCACGTATAGAAATATCGCACAAACAAATGCAGCGGCAGGAAGAATTGAGAAAAGCTGATCAGGTTGTTCCTGAAACAAAAAACAGTCAGTGGGCATGGATTATATTAGTTGCGGGCACCATAACAATCGCGGCAGGCGTGCAGTGGTTTGGATATTATACCGGAAAGTGGACGGCAAATTTTATTCCGTCACTTGTTAATGGCCCTGTAGCGCGCTTTTTTGAGATGCCACAACACCTTGCTGAAATGTCGCATGTAGGCCCCTCAGGAATTGTTTTGGTAGCTATGTTGCTTATGTATTTTGTTGTGCAATTGGAAATGCGCCGGATTTAAAAATGGTGAGTAACAGATAGAAGCAACAGCAATATATGGGTTGCCATGACAGCTTGTGGTACATATTAAATTTCTGACTACTCGCCTCTATAAATATACGGGGCTGGATATTGGCGCTATTGCTTCATAAAAATTTTACACAAAACTTATTCTTGACCATTTAGTCAAGAATGCATAACGTTGATGGCTGTAATCAATTTAGGGGCTTTATATATGTCGCTTAGACCGTGTAATTCAACAGGGGGTGCCGCACTCGGCAAAGAGGCGATTGACGCCAACTTTGAAGACCTCCACGCGCCGCTCACTGCTTTGCAAGCGAATGCAGAGGCAGATCGTTGCCTCTATTGTTATGACGCGCCGTGCATAGTGGCGTGCCCAACGTCGATCGACATTCCTACTTTCATTCACCAAATCCGCACTGGTAACCCTGAGGGGTCAGCCCGGACTATATTATCCGAGAATATTATGGGTGGCACCTGCGCGCGGGCATGCCCCACTGAGGTGCTGTGCGAGCAGGCTTGTGTGCTGAATGTGGCGGGCGAGCAGCCTGTTGAGATAGGCTCTCTGCAGCGCCATGCTGTGGACGCGCTGATGGCCAAAGACGCGCCGCATCCTTTTGAGCGTGCAGCAGATACGGGCAAGCGCATTGCTGTTGTGGGAGCAGGCCCCGCGGGGCTTTCATGCGCACACCGGGCGGCAATGCTTGGTCACAGTGTAACTGTATATGAAGCCAAGGCTAAGCCCGGCGGGCTGAATGAATACGGCCTTGCGGCCTATAAGATGGTGGATGATTTTGCGCAGAAGGAAGTTGAATTTCTGCTGGGTATCGGCGGCATAGAGATTAAATATAATCAAAAGCTTGGCGAGGACATTTCGCTGGCAGAGCTTAGAGATACGTTTGATGCTACCTATCTGGGTGTTGGGCTGGGTGCCACAAACGGCCTTGGTTTAGCAGGCGAAGATATGGACGGGGTGCAAGACGCCGTAGACTTCATTGAAGCGCTCAGGCAGGCGGATGATAAATCAGCCGTTGCTGTGGGCGACGATGTTATCGTGATCGGTGCTGGCAATACGGCGATCGACGCTGCTGTGCAGGCCAAGCGGCTGGGCGCAGAGAGTGTCACGCTTGTATATAGGCGCGGCGAAGCGCAAATGAGCGCCACTGACTTTGAAGTGGACTTGGCGCGCACTAACGGCGTGAATGTGCGCTTGTTTGCTTCACCTGTGGCGGTGAAGGGCGATGACTGCGTGACCGGAATGACATTCGAGCGCATGGCTCTTGAGGGCGGTAAACTTACCGGCACCGGTAAAACGTTTGATCTGCCCGCTGATATGGTCCTGAAAGCGATAGGGCAGAAAATCGCGCCCGCCATGCTTGAGGGCTTCGCGCTTGACGGCAAGAAGATCAAAGTGAGCGACACGTTTGAGACATCAGTGGGCGGTGTTTTTGCGGGCGGTGACTGTATCAAGTCTGGTGAAGATCTCACCGTGCAAGCGGTGGAAGACGGCAAGCAGGCAGCGCACGCAATTGATGCGTACCTTACTGCTGGACAGGAGGCTTAAGTGGCTGATTTGAAATGTACGATTGCTGGCGTTGAAAGCATCAACCCCTTCTGGCTGGCATCCGCGCCGCCGACGGACAAATATATTAATGTAGTGCGCGCCTTTGAGGCGGGCTGGGGCGGCGTGGTGTGGAAAACACTGGGCGAAGACCCGCCGGTTATCAATGTTTCCAGCCGCTACGGTGTGCATAAAGACGGCAATCAGGGTATTCTCGGCATCAATAATATTGAGCTGATCACCGACCGGCCGCTTGAGACCAATCTGGCGGAAATTCGCCGTATCAGGAAAGAATGGCCTGACCGGGTTATTATCGGGTCGATGATGGCTGTAATTGAGGAAGACGTGTGGAAAAGCCTGGCGGTAAAAATAGCCGACGCCGGTGTGCAGGGCATTGAACTAAACCTCGGTTGCCCACACGGCATGTGCGAGCGCGGCATGGGGTCGGCTATCGGGCAGGTGCCTGAAATGGTTGAGCAAGTTACGCGCTGGGTGAAGGAAGTGGTTGATATTCCCGTATTCACCAAGCTTACGCCGAACATCACTAATATCCTGTGGTCGGCTGAAGCCGCGCAAGCGGGCGGTGCGGATGCAGTTTCGCTGATCAATACAGTGAATTCGATTGTATCGGTTGATCTGGACGCTATGGCACCAAACCCGGTGGTTGGCGGCAAGGGCACGCACGGCGGTTACTGCGGCAGCGCGGTGAAACCGATTGCGCTTAATATGGTCGCGGAAATTTCCCGTAACCCGGATACGAAAAATTTAAAAATGTCTGCGATTGGGGGCATTGAAACATGGCGCGACGCAGCGGAATTTATTGCGCTCGGCGCTGACGGCTTGCAGGTTTGCACCGCCGCCATGCTGTACGGCTTCCGTATCGTTGACGACATGATCGCAGGGCTGTCCGGCTGGATGGACGAAAAGGGCTATAAAACTATTGATGAGTTCCGGGGCATGGCGGTGCCAAACACCGTTGACTGGAACGCGCTCAATATGAATTTCGATACCAAGGCGTTCATTGATCCTGAAAGCTGTATTGAATGTGGGCGCTGCCATATTGCTTGCGAAG
>Ga0316204_10012472_pt1 | contig 10355 bp, 6 predicted proteins | sample 6monrhotite_MG_2_FD_205661 | JGI IMG/M metagenome (GOLD analysis project Ga0316204, IMG submission 205661) | Microbial mat bacterial communities from mineral coupon in-situ incubated in ocean water Damariscotta River, Maine, United States -... | ecosystem: Environmental > Aquatic > Marine >... | reverse complement strand
GGTAATAGCGGCAATAAAAGCCAAATTAGAGTGAATACCAGAGAAAGACGTACGAAGGTATTTAGCCACCACCTGAGGTTCCTTTTTTAATTCCTTGATTTTAATGCAATATAATCGAACAAGCGAATAATTCTTTAGTCGTATAGTCAGATTATTGGCGTAACCTGAAAATACGCATCTATCCTACAGATTTATAAAAGGATCTTCTTTAACATAAATCCTCATAAGTAGTATAATGCGACTTAGTTATCATCGTCGTGGGGGCGAAGATGCTGTTAGAACTGTTTGAAGTTTCTTGCTGGGGAGTGGGAAACGAAATGAGTTTTGAGCATTTTTTCATTCGTCCCCCCCTGAAAGATTGTTTTATTAATAAATAATAATTTATTACTGTGGGGCTCCATGAAATTCAGCAAGAATCAAAGAATCTTACCCTTAATAGTGGCTAGTTTGTTATGGGCTGTAAGTGGCCAGGCGATAGCGGCTGACGTTGAAGAAGAATTTAAAAAGGCGGTGTCGGCTAGAGATGGCGGTGACATTGATGATTCAATTACTATTTTTGAATCGATTCTTAGTCAGGAACCTGAGTTACATCGCGCACGTTTGGAGCTTGCAGTTGCATATTATCGCTCAACGCGATTTGCAGAAGCGGAGAAACAGGCTAAAAAGGTCTTAGATGATCCGGCTACACCGCCAGAAGTGCGTGTGTCGATTATTGCTTTTTTAGCAAAAATAAAATCTGAAGAAGCTCGTTTTAAAGCAGTGAAAAGCACCTTTCAACCTTCTGTTTCAGTCGGTTTTTTACACGACACTAATGTAAATGTTGGACCAAGCTCAGATGCTGTGAATATTGGTACTGCAACTTTACGTCTTGCCGCAGGCTCAGAACCACAAAGTGATAATGCTTTTACTTTTACAGCAGGGCTCAACCACAGTTATCAGACAGGTAAGGTTGTTGGGATCGGTGGTAGATCGGCTGCAGTACTTTGGCAATCACAAGCGGCGCTTTATTCAAAACAATACTCTGAACTATCTGAATTTAACCTCGATGTTGTGAGTCTGAGCACGGGCCCTGCTTTTATCGTACCTAAACATTGGCGCGGTAAAGTTAGCTTGCGGCTTGATAACATTGAACTTGGCAGTGACAGATTAGCGTTTTACACATCATTATTACCAAGTGCAACTTGGCAATTCGGTAACAGCGCTGAACTAACTGTTGATGCAGCATTGGTAGATAGAGATTACAAGCAAAGTGCAGATGAAGTGCGCGATAGTACTTATAAGTCATTGGGTGTCTCAGTTGGTAAGCGTTACTACGGTGACAAATTAACAGTGCAAGCCGGACTTAACTTTTTTGATGAAAATGCAGATGACGATCGTTTTAGTAGAGATGGTATTAGAGGCTTTGTAGGAGCGAATTGGAAAGCGTGGGCTAACGGATCAGTGTATGCAAACTTTAGTCAACGTGATACCAAGCATGATGCACCTGAAGCTCTCTTTAATGAAAAAAGAGATGAACGCAATCAAGTTTTCAGCCTTGGTTTTCGTCACCAATTTAAAGGTGACTACCTGAATAAATGGGTAGTCAACGGTAAGTTTGAGAATACTGATAATGCATCAAATATCGATATTTTTACTTATGATCGTGAAGTTACCAGCGTTACATTATCGCGACGTTTTTAAGGGTAGTTTTGTGCGTGAAGGTTAGCTGTTCATAAATCTTTATTATTACCACAAAATTTATACAGGAATAGCCTGTTAGGGTCATAGTTCGACGGCTTACATTTCTGTAAAATCATGTCCTATGAATTGAATTGGATAGTGAACGGTAAGTACAGTAATACGGATAACGACTCGAATGTTGTTATATTCACTTACATAATAGTGAAGTTACCAATGTCACATTATCGAGGCGTTTTTAGGGGTAGTTTTTAAATTTTTGGGTGGGCTTAATATTATGAATATGCAAAAGGCAGCAACGGCATTAGTTCTCGTATTATTTGCAACGGCAGGTATACAGACAGTGGGTTTTGCGAAAGCGAAAGATAAAGATAAAGATTCCGTTCGTAGCTGGGGACCATGGGCAACACTAGTTCAACCAGCTGCTGGTGGACCACAAGTTCCGAATATACCGTTAGCTGGTCTTGGGCAGCCGTTTGTTGAACTTTTACCAGATGCGCCAGTACCGCCAGTACCGCCAGTAACACCAGTAGATGATTGTACTGCGGGTGCGGCATGTGGATATGCCGTTATTGAACAAACCAGGATTCAAATTACAGCGGGTCAGAACCCACGAAGGACAATTAACGGCCCGCAGTTGGCAACACCCAATTTGGCTCCGATACCTGAATTTGTATTTCAAGGGGATGGACCACTTGCCCTTAATATTGAGGCACCTAGCTTGCCAATTACCTTGACCGTTGCCAGTAATTCAACGCCTATATCATTAAACCTTATCAATCAGGATGTGTTTGTTAGTCCAATTATACCCGGTGTGACATTTTGGGGAAATGAAGATGAGGGCCTAGAAATCTTTGGTATATCGGTTGATGTGTTGGGTAAACTGGTTGCAGGTGGTTTTGTTTATCGAGAAGTTGATGCGTCTGTTGACTTTCCAGACGTGGCTGATAGGACTATAACTGATACAGCTTTTATATATGGTGTGACGTCTAGTATAGACGATTTAGCAATAGCTGAGATGAATGCGGGTAATGTAGAAGCAACTTATGAAGGTTTTGCATTGTTAGCGGGTACTTTCGCTGAAATTAATGTTAATTTTGGTAACGATACCTGGAGCGGTAGTTTTAATGATGGCAGTGATGGCATGGTTACTGAACAACCCAATAGCGATGGGTCTACAAGCCTGATTGGTCAAGTTGGTTTTGATGCCAGCGGAGTGATTGATGGCGGTAATATAATTTCTAATCAGATTTCAGCTGATGATGCATTAGCAATATCAGGCACTGTAAGAGGTTCATTCTTCGGTGGCGAAGCTGCTGTTCTTGCCGGTTCAATTGATATCGATAAAACCACGGAAGAAGTTAGTGGTAATTATTCTGATATTTTCGTTACAGTAGATACAAGCAATGAATCTATACTAAATGAACCAAATTAATTAAAATCTGGTTTATTAGATGACGCTTGTTAAGCGTCAAAGGGTGGCCGGGAGGCCACCTTTTTTTATGCCCGTTAATAGTGGTATCGGGATTGAAAACTTGGCAAATGCGGCCACGACGGCTATAGTTACGTCCATGTACAGCCAAATACATATGCATGCGTTCCAGAAGGCCCATCCGGGTCAGGCTGCATTATGTCTAGCACTACTCCTACTCCTGCCGTAAGGCAGACATTACAACTCCCATACCCTGGCGAGGGTCAGTAGAAACGCTAAAATCAAACAAAAATCAGTAGAATACCGGCGCAAAGAGCCTTTGTGAGTGGTAAAATGCCGGCAATATTGTATGGAGTTAGACATGAGTGACAAATTAATTATATTTGATACAACCTTGCGCGATGGTGAGCAAAGTCCTGGCGCATCCATGACTCGAGACGAAAAGGTGCGTATCGCCAAGGCGCTTGAGAAGATGCGTGTCGATGTGATTGAAGCGGGTTTTCCTGTTGCATCACAAGGTGATTTTGAGGCGGTGAAGGCCGTTGCGGATATTATTCAAGATAGCACTGTTTGTGGTTTAGCTCGGGCCCTGGATAAGGATATTGATCGCGCCGGTGAAGCACTTAAAGGTGCCAATTCAGCACGTATCCATACTTTCATCGCGACTTCACCGATTCATATGAAAGAAAAATTACGCATGTCGCCAGATCAGGTGCTTGATCAGGCCGTTGCGGCAGTAAAGCGTGCTCGCCAACATACCGATAATGTTGAATTTTCACCTGAAGATGCCGGGCGTTCTGATTTGGATTTCTTGTGTCGTGTTTTAGAGGCGGTGATTGATGCCGGCGCAACAACCTTAAATATTCCTGATACGGTTGGTTATAACTTGCCACATCAGTTTGGTGCATTGATTCATAACTTACGAGAAAAGATCCCGAATTCAGACAAAGCTATTTTTTCGGTGCATTGTCATAATGATTTGGGGCTTGCCGTTTCAAATTCATTGTCGGCAGTATTAAATGGTGCGCGCCAAGTTGAATGTACAATTAATGGTTTGGGTGAACGCGCGGGTAATGCATCACTTGAAGAAGTGATCATGGCTGTGCGGACACGTCAGGATATTTTTGACTGCGACACAGACTTAGACACCACGCAGATTATGACGTGTTCAAGACTGGTTTCAGGTATTACCGGTTTTGCGGTACAGCCTAACAAAGCCATTGTTGGCGCTAATGCCTTTGCTCATGAATCAGGTATTCACCAGGATGGTGTATTAAAGAATCGTGAAACCTATGAAATTATGCGTGCCGAAGACGTGGGTTGGTCAACAAACCGCATGGTCCTAGGTAAACATTCTGGTCGAAATGCATTCCGCACTCGGATGAAAGAATTAGGTATTAACTTTGAATCAGAAGATGATGTAAATGCGGCTTTTTCTCGCTTCAAGGATCTTGCAGACAAAAAGCATGAAATCTTTGATGAAGATTTACAGTCATTAATGACAGAAGCCGGTATTGAAGCAGAGAATGAGTTATTTAAATTAATTTCTCTAAAAGTGTGTAGTGAGACAGGTGAAAAACCAAATTCACAAATCACCCTATGGATAGATGGTGAAGAGAAGTCTTCCCATTCTCAAGGTAGTGGACCAGTTGATGCAACCTTCCGTGCTATTGAAGAAATTGTGCACAGCGATACCGAGCTACAATTGTACTCAGTAAATAATATTACCAGCGGTACCGATTCGCAGGGCGAAGTAACCGTGCGTCTGGAAAAGGGTGGCAGTATTGTTAATGGGCAGGGCGCAGATACTGATATCGTAATTGCTTCGGCAAAAGCCTATATCAATGCGCTGAACAAGATTATTCATCCTACTGAGCGTGCTCATCCACAAGCAGGTGATGTGTAATTTTATGCGAAATCAATATTTACAGGCAATGGGTATTACCCGCTGGGTCAAGCGAGAGCCTGACCCAGTGTCTGTTGATAAGTTTGATATAGAAAAAGAAAATTTAATACCTGAACAAGCTAAACCCAATGAAGTTGAATTATCAGTAGTGCAAACGCCTGAGAGTCATCAGGCAGATAATTTAGATTGGCCTTCACTTGCAGAGCAAGTAAGTACATGTATGGCTTGTGACTTACATGCAACGCGCACGAACACAGTATTTGGCGAAGGCAGTGAGCAAGCTGATTGGTTAATCATTGGTGATGCTCCGGGTACGGAAGAAGATTTGCAAGGCGTCCCCTTTCTTGGTCAAGGTGGCCAATTATTAACGGCCATGATTGAAGCCATAGGGTTAAAGCGTCAGCAAGTATATATTACGAACAGTTTGAAATGTCGACCACCTGAAAGCCGTGATCCCGATACAGAAGAAACCATGGCGTGCCATGTTTTCTTGAAGCGACAAATTGAATTACTCCAACCAAAGGTTATATTGGCTGTAGGCCTAGTTGCTGCACATAACTTGTTGGAATCAAGTGGGCCAATGAAAACAATGCGTGGGCAAACATTTACCTATAAAGATACCGGTATTCCTGTTGTCGTTACCTATCATCCCGCTTATTTATTACGCGCACCAAGTAATAAAGCCAAGGCGTGGCAGGATTTGAAATTAGCGATGCGTATTGTTGCGGGTGAAATGGCATGAGTGCGGTCTTACAGCAGCCCAACGTGACTGTACGACCTATGCGGGATGTTGATGTCGACGCAGTGCTCAAGATTGAGAATGAGATGTATCCATTTCCCTGGACAGAAGGGATATTTCGAGATTGTCTTAGGGTTGGTTATTGTTGTTGGGTATTAATGCAAGACGAACAAATTGTTGCTTATGCTGTTTTATCAATAGCGGCAGGTGAGTCACATTTATTAAATGTTTGCGTGAGCAAGCAATGCCAACGTAGTGGTTATGGAAAACAACTGGTTGAGCATATGTTGAATTTAGCAAAGCGTCATGATGCGCAAGTTTGTTTATTGGAAGTTCGTCCATCAAATATTGCAGCAGTGAGGCTGTATGAAAAAATGAATTTTGTTGAAGTAGGAATTAGACCTGCTTATTATCCTGCGAAGAATGGGCGTGAAGATGCTTTAATTCTTGCGCTTGAATTAATCTTTTAATCTTCTTTATACAGTAGAGAATCATGTCAGATATTATAACCGAGACGGCATTACGTCGTACCTTTGCGATTGTGTCGCATCCAGATGCGGGTAAAACAACATTGACTGAGAAGTTATTATTGTTTGGTGGCGCAATCCAAATGTCAGGTACAGTTAAAGGGCGTAAGTCAGATCGACATGCGACATCCGATTGGATGGAGCTGGAGAAGCAACGTGGTATTTCGGTAACGTCATCAGTGATGCAGTTCACCTATGGCGATAAGATTGTAAATTTACTTGATACCCCCGGCCATGAAGACTTTTCTGAAGATACTTATCGTACATTGACCGCGGTGGATTCCGCACTGATGGTGATCGATTGTGCAAAAGGTGTTGAAAAACGAACCATAAAATTAATGGATGTCTGTCGTCTACGTGACACACCTATTATGACATTTATTAATAAGTTGGATCGTGAAGGTCGTGACCCACTTGAGTTACTTGATGAGATTGAAGATGTTTTAAAAATCCGCTGTGCGCCAATTACTTGGCCTATCGGCATGGGCAAAACATTGAAAGGCGTTTTCCATATTTTAAATGATACAGTGCATCTGTTTAGTGCCACGCATAAAGGTAAAGTACAAGAAGGTGAAGTGATTAAAGGCCTGGATAACCCGCGTCTTGATGAGTTATTAGGCGTGCAGGCAGATGAATTACGCGAAGAAATTGAATTAGTTCGTGGTGCGAGTAATGAATTTGATGTGGATGCCTATTTACGCGGAGAATTAACGCCAGTACTGTTTGGTTCTGCGACTAATAATTTTGGTATTAAAGAATTATTAGATATATTTACCGAAAATGCACCTGCACCTATCTCACGCAAAACAGAGTCACGTGTGGTTGAACCTACGGAAGATAAATTCTCAGGTTTTGTTTTTAAAATACAAGCCAATATGGATCCTGCGCATCGGGACAGGATTGCTTTTTTACGTATTACTTCCGGGAAATTTACCAAGGGTATGAAAATGTATCAGGTACGGATTGGCAAGGATGTGCAAATTGCTAATGCGACGACCTTTATGGCGCGTGAGCGAGAGAATGTTGTAGAGGCATATCCTGGCGACATTATTGGCCTGCATAATCATGGCACGATCAAGATTGGTGATACTTTTAGTCAGGGTGAAGCATTAAAATTTACCGGTATTCCTCATTTTGCACCTGAGTTATTTAGGCGTGTAGTATTACGAGATCCATTAAAAATGAAGGCGTTGCAAAAAGGCTTGATTCAATTGTCTGAGGAAGGTGCTACGCAGGTCTTTCGTCCCCAACAAAGTAATGATCTGATTTTAGGAGCGGTTGGTATATTGCAGTTTGATGTCGTAGCGTATCGTCTTAAAGATGAATATAACGTTGAATGTTCTTATGAACCGATACAGGTGGCCACGGCACGTTGGATTGAATGTGCTGATCCTAAAATGCTTGCAGATTTTGAGAAAAAAGCCGCAGAGCATCTTTCATTAGATGCTGCAGATGAACTGACTTATCTTGCCCCAAGCAGGGTAAATCTCGAGTTAATGATGGAACGCTGGCCAGAAATTCACTTTTTAGCCACCCGAGAACACTAGCAATCTATATAACTTATTGTTTATTAGTGGAAATAGTCGATTTTGTAGGTAAAAAGATTATCGTCGTTTTCTAAAGTCTTCCCTTAAGCAACCGATAGCCTGTATATAATTGAAAAATACAGGCTTTTTTATGGCTTCGTTAAATAATGTAAGTGCATTGTTATATCGATATTGCGTCGCGGCATCGATATTACTGTGTTTGCTATTCTTTCTCGGAACAGCTCAAGCGGCAAACAAGCCTACCGCTGAGCCGGTTACTGATTTGCGTATTCTTGTTGATGTATCTGGCAGCATGAAGCTGAATGATCCTAAGAATCTACGGCGAGATGCATTGAACCTGTTGATAGGTATGCTACCTAAAACCAGTCGTGCCGGGATCTGGAGTTTCGGTCAGTACGTTAATATGCAAGTTAAGCCAGATTTTGCGACTAAAGAGTGGAAGAAGAATGCTCTTAAGGAAGCGAGTAAGGTTCATTCTCGTGGTCTTTTCACAAATATTGAAGATACGTTAATAAAAAGTACTTGGGATTGGAGGAAACCTGATCCTAAATGGGATCGACATATAATTTTGTTGACCGATGGGATGGTCGATATATCAAAGCAAGCCGCAAAGAACAAAAATTCACGTCAGAAAATATTGGGCAAAATACTTAACGAACTAAAGCAAGCTAATGTAAAGATACATACTATTGCCTTGTCCTCACAAGCCGATCATGAATTATTAAAGAAACTAGCAAAGAAAAGTGATGGTTGGTATGAGTCAGCAGACTCTGCAGACAAATTGCAAAGAATATTCCTACGATTATTTGAAAAAACCACCAAGATGGATTCCCTTCCTCTCGAAGGTAATTATTTCGATGTGGATAAAAGCATTAGTGATATGACGCTGCTGGTTTTCCGTAGTAAGTCAGGTGCGGAAACAAAAATAATACGTCCAGATAAATCAGTATTTCGTAAAGATGAACATCCTAATAATGTCGAATGGTACCAAGATACGAGCTTTGACATTATTACTGTGCACAAACCTTTTTTCGGTAAATGGAAGTTAGATGCAGATGTTGACAGAGATAACCGTGTAAAAGTAATAACGAATTTGAAATTACGCGTTTCTCCACTTCCAAATAACGTCATAAAAGATGAAGAAGTAACAATTGAGGCATCGTTAATAAGCAATGATGGCCCGCTAAACGATAAAGATCTTTTGCGATTGATTGATGTGAGTTTATACAGAAAGAATCAACAAGGGATTGAAGCAGAGCAAGCTATTCCTGCAACAAAGAAAGTAGGCAGTTACAGTGTTGTCATGGATGGTATTAATGAGGTGGGTGACCTTGAGGTTATTGTTCGTGCTATTACGCCTACATTTAAGCGTGAGTCACGGCATGAAATCAAGATACATGAAAATCCTGTAAACCTTGAGTTGTCATCAACAGTGCAAGGTTTAATTATTAAAGTGACCGAAAACCCGGCATTAATCCAGACAGGAACTTTGCAGCTGTCCTTAAATATACAGGGACAAGCAGATTCATACTATATTCCTAAAGATGGCGCACATAGCTGGAAAGCTATTATTGATAAGTCATTCGAAGGAAAAAATATTACTATTAATGTTTCGGCGAATCGAATTGGTAACGCGCGGTTTAGTAGTAAGCTTCATGGCAAGTTGCCAGATGCAATTATTCCTGTTCTTGAACCACTTACGGTATGGGCAGAAGATACTGAAGCAGGTTTAGTTGTTAAAGCGATGTTGGATGAAAATATTCTTCGAGAGGGAACGCTGAAATTAGAATACTTTACTGCCAATAATGATTCTGACGCTATAGTTATTAATCAACAGGGACTCAACTTGTGGCAGCAGTTATTGTTACCTGAACATTCAGGGCAGATATTAATGGTTAAGGCGATGGGTATTAGTCTTAATGGTGATGTGTTTGAAAAGATATATAAAGTTAAAGTTCCTGAAGTGATTGTGAAGGCCCCGGCTGAGCCAGTGAAGCTTGAAAATAAGACAGATGAGATTTCAAAGCAGGAAGAAGATCCAGAAAAGGATGCTGAGGTGCTTGAAAAAGAAGTAGTGGAGAATGAAGAAAGTAGTTCGAATATGATTCTGGTGATTATCATTGTAGCCGCTAACATTCTTATTTTTGGTGGCGGTTATTTAGGTTATCGTTACTGGAAAAGGAAAAATCAGCCACTAACGGATGAGTTTATAGATGAAGTTAAAGTAGGCGATGTTCAAGGCAAGCCGAAAGTGAAGGAGGAAGTCACCACCGCGGCACCTATAGAAACGACATCGTTTAAAGGTGCGGGTGAAAATGCTACAGATGAAGATTTTTCTTCGCAACGAAAAGAAAAATCTGAACCCGAAAATATAAGCCTAGACGTAGTCGATGAAACCGATAGTGCTGCGGTTGCTGTATCAGCGAGTAATATTTTAGATACATCTGAAGCAGATGATTTGCCTGAATTTGATATTGATTTAGATTCTGACATGGAAGAATCTGTAGCAGAAGAACCTGTAGCAGAC
>Ga0316204_10012471_pt1 | contig 10355 bp, 8 predicted proteins | sample 6monrhotite_MG_2_FD_205661 | JGI IMG/M metagenome (GOLD analysis project Ga0316204, IMG submission 205661) | Microbial mat bacterial communities from mineral coupon in-situ incubated in ocean water Damariscotta River, Maine, United States -... | ecosystem: Environmental > Aquatic > Marine >... | reverse complement strand
GCATCCATCCACCCGGTTATAGACCCCAATATCTGCAAGGGATGCGGTGCCTGTGCAAATGCCTGCCCGGAAAGAGAAAAGCAGGTATTAGGCATTATTGCTGGCAAAGCAGCATTGATTAATCCTACCTCATGTATTGGGCATGGAGCCTGTAAGGTGGCCTGCCCATTTGAAGCAATAACACTGGTATTTGGCTCGGAGCGTCGTGGTGTTGATATACCTAATGTGTCACCTGAATTTGAAACCAATGTGCCAGGTATGTATATCGCGGGTGAGCTTGGCGGGATGGGGCTAATTCGTAATGCGGTGACACAAGGTATACAGGCCATGGATGCCATAGCGAATAATAAGCGCCTACAGGAAAAGTCGGATCAGACCATTGATATCCATGATGTGGTAATCATTGGCGCTGGCCCAGCAGGTTTCGCTGCAACCTTATCGGCCATGCAAAAAAAATTAAACCATGTGACATTAGAGCAGGAATCTCTAGGCGGCACCGTGTTTAATTTCCCCAGAGGTAAACTGGTAATGACGGCACCTGTTGAATTGCCGCTAGCCGGTAAAATGAAATTTACAGAAACCAGTAAAGAAAAGTTGCTGGCATTCTGGCAAAAAATAGAACAAGACCATAAGGTCGCAATTAACTATCAGCAAAATGTAAAAGATATTGTACAGCGCGAAGGTTTTTTTGAAGTTGTGACAGACAATGCCAGTTATAAAACAAAAACAGTCTTGCTGAGTATTGGCCGTAGAGGCACACCAAGAAAATTAGGTGTGCCGGGAGAAGAGCAGTCAAAGGTGGTGTATCGCCTGATAGACCCTGAGCAGTATCGTGATATGCACGTGCTTGTTGTGGGTGGCGGTGACAGTGCGCTGGAAGCAGCCATTAGTATTGCAGAAGAACAGGGAAGTACAGTGACTTTATCGTATCGGAGTGAGGCCTTTTCCAGAGCGAAAGAAAAAAACAGAAAAAAAGTTGAACAGGCGGTAGCGAATGGTACCTTGAATGTGATTTATAAATCGACGGTAAGCGAAATCACTGAGAAATCAGTGAAGCTGAAGCAACAGGATGATGTTATTGAAATACCTAATGATGCAATCATTGTAAATGCTGGCGGAATATTGCCGACACCATTTTTAAAGCAGGTAGGTATAGAAATAGAAACAAAGTATGGCACAGCGTAATTCTTATTTCGATATTGGATATTTTATGATTAGCGTTATTAAGATGATTTTGATTATTTTATTGGCATTTTTATGTGTGCCACAATCATATGCAGATGAAATGCAGGATGCGAAGCGTGCTATTAGTTTGCGTGATTATAATAATGCCTTCTCTATATATTTAAAATTAGCAAAAAATAATAATGCGCAAGCACAATATCGATTGGCATCCATGTATAAGTCGGGAAAAGGGATTAGAAAAAATTTAAAATTGGCAAGCGACTGGTATAAAAAATCTGCACGCAATGGATATGTTAAGGCACAGTATAGTTTGGCAGGCATATATGAAGAAAATGGGGATATAGATAAAGCGCGATACTGGTATTCTCAAGCAGCTAAAAAAGGTGATAATCGAAGCAGGAGTAAACTCAATAAACTATCGGATAGTAAGCATCAGGTTAGCGCCGTTAATCCCCATGTTTTATTAGAGCGAGCGATTATAAAAAAAGACTACAAACTGATTGATCGTATATTGAGTAAGGAAATAAATTTAAATAAACCTAATAAGTACGGTAAGACGGCGTTAATTATTGCGGCTGAACAGTCTGACATAAGGGCGGTTGAAAAGATATTAAAGCAGGCTGTAAAGGTGGATCGAAAAGACAGGTATGGTGATAATGCGCTGCTTATTTCTGCAAGGCTAGGTGAGGCTGAAATAGTCAACAGTTTAATACAGGCAAGGGCGAATATAAATGTAACGGATAAGTTGGGAAATACGCCACTGATATTAAGTGCAGGGATGGGTAATAAACAGTCAGTCAATTTACTGTTAAAAAATAAAGCGAACACAGGTGTTAGAAATGCAAGTGGTAAACTGGCTATTGATATGGCTAATCAGCGTGGTTATCCAGGCATTGTAGATCAGCTAAGGCGATATGGCTCAAAATTAACTGCAAAAGCTAATACAAAAAATAAAAAAGCAGTCGCAAGCATGGCGCAAATTAAATCGATGCGCTCAGCAAGTAAAAATAAAAATCAGACATTTACTGGCTGGAGTGAGCTGATGATTGCCGCCTGGTTGGAGCAGCCCGGGATCGTCTCCAGATTGCTGAAGAAAAGTCCCGAGCTAATAGACTGGCAGGACGACGAGCGTCATAGTGCATTATCACGAGCCGCTATTAAAGGTAATACGCAGGTAGTTAAATCATTACTAAAGGCGGGGGCTAATACAGAGCTAGAGCATAAGTCAGGGAGAACAGCACTACTTTGGGCGGCTGAAATGGGGCATGCCGAAGTCGTAAAGTTATTGCTTGAGAGTGGAGCCAATGTCAATGCCGCAACCAGACTGGGCGATGGAGCATTGCACCTGTCTGCTACAGATCAGAAATCCGCAATAGCTAAACTTTTAGTTGGCTACGCTATTAATATAAACATGCAGAATAAAATTAAAGAGACGCCATTGATGCTTGCGGTAGAAAACTCAAACCAAAGACTGGTCAACGTTTTGCTGGAAAAAAAATGCAAGCTGTCTCTGCGAAATAAAGAGCAGAGAAATGCATTATGGTATGCGGTGAGTCAGGGGGATAGAAAAATACTACGCTCATTGCTGACGTCCGGAATAGAGATAAATGCGCAGGATAAACAGGGACTGACTGTGTTTCATCAGGCGGCGAGAATGGGAAGCCCGGATGTCATTAATGAATTAATAGCCGTAGGTGCAAAAATTAATCTACAAAATAAAATGGGTAATACGGCATTAATTCTGGCGGCGGATATGGGGCGTAGTTCTGTAGTGGCTTCACTGCTGCAAGCGGGTGCGGATGTAAATGTACAAAATAAACTGGGTAATACGGCATTGTTAAGAGCGGTTACAAATAATCACCTGGGGGTTGTACAAAGCCTGCTTGAAGCAGAGGCGAATATTAGAATAAAAAACAAAAAGCGGGAAAGGGCGTTGTCGATTGCAAAGGCGGGCAACTATTCAGATATTATAAAAGTACTCAGTGAATATAAAGATCAACAGGGTATACTTGGCTTATTTTAAAAGTAAGTTAGCTAGTAAAGATTATGCTTGGATACGAAAATATAGTACTGAAATACAAGGGCCTGTGGTTAATCGTTGGTTTGTGTATGGTGATGTTTATCATTTACTCATCACTTGTTAGTGACCCTGTGAGTGTTGATATGGGTTTGGAGTGGCAGGATAAGGTGTTGCATACGGTTGGTTACTTTGGGGTAATGGGCTGGTTTATACAAATATATCATCAGCAAAAAGCACGCTATGTTTTGGCGGCTGTGTTTATCACGATGGGTATTAGTTTGGAGTTTTTACAGGATCTGGGCGGCGTACGGTATTTCGAAGTAAGTGATATGCTGGCCAATACCTTAGGTGTATTGCTGGCATGGTCACTGGTGATGACGCCGTTCCCCAAATTGTTGGCCTGGTTTGAAGAAAAATTGCTTGCTAATTAGTGTTGGGTTTAATGCTGGAGGCTGTAAGCAGACCTAACTGTGATCATGTATTAGCATATTAAAATCACGATTCACTAGTTCAACATCGCCCAGGTTATATTCGACCAGTCTGCGCAGGTGCGTCATGCTATCAACATCAATAGAATCGCAATGGATGCCAACGCGATTTTCTATCTTTCGAGCGATGTGGCCAGTCATGATGATTTTACATTCTTCGTTTTCATCAAGGTTAATGGTGATTTTGCATGGGGTGCCGGCACCTGGAGTTGCACCAGAGCAGGCGGCGATCAAAGCGCCCTGTACTGAGATATCCACAAGCTCACATGTATAAAGGCAGTCACTCGCCTCAAATTGTACAAGGGTATCAAAGTCAACCCGATGGGTATGTCTGTGTTCAGTCATCTTAAGCACTCCTTTAAATAGATATTAGCACTGATTTCTGGATTCGGTTGTATCGTTGTGGCTGAGATTTAGTGGTGGCTAAGTACCAGTGAATCGAAATCACGATTGACCAGCTCGGCATCTCCCAGGTTAGCCCCAACCAGTTTACGTAAGTGGCTCATGCTATCGGCGTCGATATATTTGCAGCGAATACCTGCGCTTTTTTCAAATTTCCGAGTGATATTACCAATCATAATAATCTGTAATTGTTTGGCTTCATCGAGGTTGATGGTGAGCTTGCAGAGTGTGCCGGTATCGGGTGTGGTGCCGGAGCAGGTGGTAAATAAGGCGCCGCGAAGTGATATGTCGATAAGCTTGCAGATGTTTTGGCAATTTTTAGATTCAAATTCAATAAGGCAGTCAAAGTCTACGCGATGAGATTGTCTGTTATTGGGCATTTGTATGGGGAATCCGGTTTTTTATATCAGTCTGAGTATATATGATGTTAATTTTGATAGCTAAGTTTTGGGTGTGTAGTATTGAAATCTAGTAAGTGATAATAATTATTGTTTGTCGTCAGTCCCTTAATCTTAACTTCTAAGCTTCGAGCCTATTGATATCAATAAAGTAATTTAATAAATCTTTGCGACTAACGATTCCACAAAGTTTGTCTTCATCATCTGTAATGATAACTCGACCAACCCGTTTTTTAATTACTTCCATAAGTGCTGATTTTATAGGCGTATCAGGTTTAAGTTGAATAACGTCTTTTTCTACTTTTATAACAAGGGGTAATTCACCTAACTTTAAATGTAACTTTCCAATAGCCATTTCGGTAAGCAAGTCAAGTGTAGAGATAACGCCAATAACTTTCTGGTTAATGTCGACAACAGGAAAGCCCGTGACGTTTTGTTTTTTTGATAAAAGTAAAACCTGCTTTACCGTCTGGTTTAAGCTGACGCTTATTACGGGCGAGGTCATAATATCTTTGACTAGAGATAATTGCTCAACTGAATCGTTCATCTGGTTCTCAATGATTAAGAAATCAATAATGAAAAATACACAAGACGTGTAACAATGAATTTAGCACCTGTAATTTAAGATGCAAGCTAATGCTTGATGTATATCATTAATTGCTATTATTAATAGTCTGGCCCGTCTACTTTTATATTCTTACGTTATTTCTATTATGTAGTCCATTCGGGTGATTCTTTCTTGCAAAAAATATTCTATTGTTTTGTGCAATGTTTCATTAAATGACAATCGTACATACTCATCCGAGATGAAGCATCGTGAGTGTATTAATGATATCTCAAGAAATTGTGGCAAAGCTTATCGCCGTTGGTGCGGTATGCAGTATGGGTGCGGCTTATGTGTTTTATGAGGCCCCTACAGGCAATAGTAAAAGTGAGAATGAACAGGGTAATGCTCTGATTATGAATGCCGGCATGTTTGCAGCTTCCCATGTATCTAGTCATGCAAATATAAAGTCTAATTCAGGTAATGATGACTATGGAGCTAATAGTAGCAATGGCGGCGAGAGTGATAACGTTTCTTTGATGGGCTCTAGTGGTGGATACAGTTATTCTAGAGTAGGACGTGCTTACGAATAGAGAGTAGAAATATTCAGGCAGTATTTGCTTTAATTAGTTGGGCTCAAAAGTGCTCGTGTAGTGTGACGCGTGTGTTTCTGGTGCATGCGTAGTTATGAGTTAAGTATCTAAGGGTAACCTGATGGCGCTCTACTTTTATGAAAATTAATCCATGGCTTCCGCCTGGAATATAAAGGATGTTGAAAAGTGAAATACAGAAGTATTTTTTGTTTGTTTTAAAAAAATATGATGATCCAATGATCTGATTAACTTTGCGTGTTAACCTTGTTAAGAGGTATGTTTTTGTTGAGAGCAGATTGTCGCGCCGTATGAATTGCCTCTGCCATGTCTTTACCCTGTAGGCCGGCATCTTTGAACGGCTGTATGTCTATATTTTTAATTATCTCTAATGCCTCACGATAACGATCGGCCTGTGGGTAGTCGTTATTTTCATAACCAGTACGTCCGCGACTGTCTGCAATGCATGCGATTAAAAACTGTTCATAGCGTTCAGGTTTTCTTAGGCCGTCGAGTTTTTCAATTGTTTTTAGTAGCGTTGAGTTTTTAATTTCGAAGGCGCGGTGTACGTGCAAATGAAACTCTGCGGTAATGCAGGCGAGTTCCTGAAAGTCTTTTGGTACGCGCAGGCGTTTGCATAATTGCCTAATGGGTTTTTTTCCACCGGCTTCGTGGCCGTGGTGGCTGGGCCATTTTTCTTTTGGCGTGAGGGCTTTGCCTAAGTCATGACACAGGGCGGCAAATCGGGTGATGGGTTCTTTGCTTAGCAGGCATGCCTGTTGAAGAACCATTAAGGTGTGAATGCCGGTGTCTATTTCCGGATGGTGTTCAATGGGTTGTGGTACGCCGAACAGAGCCTCTATTTCTGGCAGTATGACTTTTAGTGCGCCGCAGTTTTTTAAGACTTCTATAAACACTTCTGGATTACGTTCGCCCAGGGCTTTATGAAATTCCTGCCATACACGTTCGGCGACTAATGAATCAACTTCGCCACTTTCCACCATGCTGCGCATTAGTTCATTGGTTTCATCAGCAACGGTAAAGCCCAGGTGTGCATAGCGTGCGGCAAAGCGGGCGACGCGTAATACGCGCACCGGGTCTTCACTGAAAGCGGGTGATACATGGCGCAGTAGTTTGTTTTTTAAATCTTGCTGTCCGTTATAGGGGTCGTACAGCTTACCGTCTTCATCTTCTGCAATGGCATTGATGGTGAGGTCGCGACGAATCAGGTCTTCTTCCAGTGTGACATCCGGTGAGGCGTGTACTTCAAAACCTTTATAGCCGAGCGCAATATTTCGTTCGGTTCTTGCCAGTGCGTGTTCGTCTTTGGTTTTGGGGTGTAAAAAAACCGGGAAGTCTTTGCCTACCTGTTGGTAGCCCAGTTCGAGCATTTCTTTGACGGTGGCACCGACAACGACCCAGTCTCTTTCTTTAACGGGGTATTCTAATAATTGATCACGGACCGCGCCGCCGACTAGATAGGTTTTCATTGTAAAATTATAAAGTGTGTAGCATTAAAGAAACAGTGTTGTTGTAGAAATAGCTTACTAAAGTGATTTGCTAAATGAGTAATAAATCCATAGCCAATAAAAAAGGCGCAACGGTTTTAACCGTTGCGCCTTTTTAGGCAATGAGCGGTGAGCTTACCTGGCTAACACTGCCTGTGCCGCTGCAATGGCAACGCCTTGCTTGCATTTATCACCTAATACCGCCTCAAGCGCGCTCAGGCATAGCATGATGTTTTCAGCACGGCTACTGTGACCCATCAGGCCAATGCGCCATACTTTCCCGGCAAGAGCACCAAGACCAGCACCAATTTCCAGGTTGAACTCATTGAGTAAGATACCGCGTACCGCTGCGTCATCAACGCCTTCTGGAATAGTTACAGAGTTAAGTTGTGGTAGGCGGTCTGCCTCATTTACAACGAATGTTAGCCCCATTGCTTCCAGGCCGGCACGTAGTGCCAGGTGATTGTTGTAGTGACGATCCCACGCATTTTCCAGGCCTTCGTCCTGTAGCATTACGAGTGCTTCGTGCAGTGAGTACATCGCATTAACGGGTGCGGTGTGGTGGTAAGCGCGTTTTGCATTGCCACCCCAGTAACCCATAACCAGGTTCATATCGAGAAACCAGCTTTGTACCGGTGTCTTACGTGACTTGATCACGTCAGTCGCTTTTTCGCTGAAGCTCACTGGTGAGATACCCGGTGTGCAAGACATGCATTTCTGTGTGCCGGAGTAAATCGCATCGATCCCCCAGTCGTCTACGCGTAGCTCAGAGCCGCCTAATGAAGTTACTGCATCAACAATCGTCAGGCAATCGTATTTACGTGCTAGCTCACATAGCGCCTTTGCATCAGATACCGCGCCAGTTGATGTCTCGGCGTGTACAAAAGCCAAAATTTTCGCATCTGGGTTGGCCTTTAGAGCTTCTTCAGCCTTGCTGCAATCAACCGCGCTGCCCCATTCATCCTCAACCATTACCGCTGTGCCGCCCATGCGAGTCACATTCTCTTTCATACGGCCACCGAATACACCGTTCTGGCATATGATTACTTTGTCACCGGCTTCTACCAGGTTGGCAAAGCAAGTCTCCATGCCTGCAGAACCGGGTGCTGACACAGGGATAGTCAGCTGATTTTTTGTTTGGAAGGCGTATTGAAGCATGGTTTTTACTTCGTCCATCATGCCTATAAATTCCGGATCTAGATGACCAATTGTTGGGCGTGCTAGTGCACTTAAAATTCTAGGGTGTACGTCGGAAGGACCAGGGCCCATTAGCGTGCGTACTGGTGGTTGAAATGATGTAATGCTCATGTCGTAATCCTGAGTATGTATATTAATAAATTCTGGGGGCGATTCTGTCGGCCGCATATATAGGCCAGACTACCTAAGGGTGGCAATAATGGCATAAAAATTGGAGAAAAACTCCTCAGTTTTATAAGTGTATTATCTGGAGGGGAGAAAAATTAGCTAAAAAACTTCTGTATGATCGCTACCAGTTGTTCTTCCTGTACAGGTTTTGCCATGAAGTCATCCATGCCTGCGCTAAAGCAGTGTTCGCGGTCTTCCTCTGTGGCTTTTGCTGTGAGGGCAATGATAGGCAGGTGGAGGTGAGCTTTCTCTAGCTTTCGCCATTGACGAGTCGTCTCTAGTCCATCCATATTGGGCATGTTCAAGTCCATAAATACCAGATCGTAAGGGTGTTTGTGCATGGCATATAAAGCGGTATTACCGTCGGTAGCAATGTCTACATTGTGGCCCAGATCTGTTAGGTGGCTATATATAACACTGGCATTAACTTCATTGTCCTCGGCGACAAGAATATTCAGACTGATCTGTTTGGTATTTATAGGCTTAATGGTATGCGATTGCTCGTTGAGTAAATTGTGTAGTGCCTTTTTTAAGTTATTTAAGGAAATAGGTTTAATAATATTTTCTTCGACCGCAGGTAATTTTTCTATCTCCATCTGCTCAATATTGTGTAGATAGGAAGCGTATAAAATTGGAGTGTTGCAGTGAGCCTCTCCGCGGATGCGCAAAGTCAGTTCGTAGCAGCTTTTGTGTCTGCGATCTTCACCTAAAATAAGCGCATCGAAAGGTTTGTTTTTTTGCTGGCTCCAAATAATGTGTGCAATTAAGTTGTCGTGACCAGCTGTTGCGTAAACTTCCATATCCAATTGCTGGCAGTACTTCTCCAGAACATTTTTATTGTTCTCATTAGGTTCAAAAATTAAAACACGTTTTCCCGCAAAACTGAGGTCCTGGGTTCTGTCTGGATTTAATTGTACCCAGTTAAAGCGTAAGTTAAATCGAACATCAGTTTTGTTGCTGTAATTAATTTCGAATAAGCCGCCCATTAGTCTTGTTAGTTGATAGCTTATACGTAATGGAAGAGCGTCGTTTGTTTCAGGTATGTGATTAGACGTTAAATGTTCGTTATTTAAATTTTGCGTAAATTGAATTTCTATACAGCTATTAATACTATTGTTAGAGCCTGGTTCACTAGAGTAGGCGCTCACGTAAATGTCTTGCTGGTTGCTGTGTTCGATAGCATATCGAATTAAGTTGGATAACAATTGGCGGAATCGTTGTGAATCTAAACTGACTTCATCTGGAATAGATTTGTCGATGTAGCAGGATAACTCAATGTCTCGTTCGTAGCTGAGTGGTGCAAGGCTATGAATTAAGCTATCAATCAGTAAGCGAGGGCTTGTGCAAGATTGGTTAAATGAAACATTACCTTTTTCAATACTGGAAAAATCAATCACATCATCAATAATGTCCTGCAGAGCATGGCTTGACTGGCTCAGTGCCTGCAAATATTGTTTTTGTTGATGGTCCAGTGTTGTTTTGTTTAAAAGATTGACCATGCCTACGATACCGCCAATAGGTGTGCGTATCTGGTGAGTCATGTTGGATAAGAATTCAGTCTTTGCATTGTTTGCCTGAGTAGCAAGATCAGCACTCAGCATAAGGCGCTTTTGTAAGGAGTATAAGTAAGCGGGGAGCGCAATAATAAGAAGCAAAAAGGCGATGGCTTCAAGCGTGAGTAAGTGCCAGGCATTTTCTGTGAGTAACAACAGATTGTAGCCAATTAATGTTAGGGCAACGGCGGCACCTAAAAAATGCAATCCATAACGCGTACCGTATCCAATGTAAATCCATAAATAAACCAGTACATATACACTGTTGATTCCGCCGGTTAAATAAGATGAGAACGTAGTGC
>Ga0316204_10012470_pt1 | contig 10355 bp, 6 predicted proteins | sample 6monrhotite_MG_2_FD_205661 | JGI IMG/M metagenome (GOLD analysis project Ga0316204, IMG submission 205661) | Microbial mat bacterial communities from mineral coupon in-situ incubated in ocean water Damariscotta River, Maine, United States -... | ecosystem: Environmental > Aquatic > Marine >... | reverse complement strand
CAGTCACGGTAGGAGACAAGAACGATCCGGCCGCCTTCGGCGGCCGGCTTCGCCGGCCGCCGAAGGCGGCTGACCCCTTTCTCTCCTTGTCGACCTCGCCGATCGGCTGCAGCCCCCCGAACACGACAGAGCCCCTGCTCCAACAGAGGTCCGGGCTCTGTGTCCTCTGTGCCCTCTGTGGTTCAAGAAGCCTGCCGGCGGAGAGCTCCAACCCTCGATCCCGTTCGACCATCACTGCCGAGCCCTCCACCGACCTCGGCGGCCTCGCTCAGCGCAGCTCGAGCCCCCGCAGGCGCCAGTCCCAGTCGAACCAGCCCGCCGCGCGCACGCCGCCGTCGCCTTCGGTCGCGATGCGCGCGTCGTAGACGACGTAGTCGGGGTAGCCGACGCCGCTGACGAACGGCGCGAGCAGGCTCCCGAGCCGCGCCGTGCGCGCGCTCGTATCCGCGAACACTCCGACGAGGGCCTCTGTCTGCCCGAGGCGCGGCCGCACGAACGCGCACGCGAGGTCGCTCCCCTCGAGCTCGCGGGGAACGCCGTCGGCGACGAGCCGGATGCCCGTCCGGGTGACCTGGATCGGGCAGTCGCTCGCGAGCGCCGCACCCCAGGCCCCGTTGGTCTCGCTGTTGCCGTAGAGGATCAGGTTGCGACCGACGGTCGACGCCTCCCTCGCGAGGAACTCCTCGTCCGTCCAGAGCTCCGCGCGGCCGTTGCCCCGGTAGCGCCACACGCCGGCGTCGTAGCGCGCCCGGTCGAGGAGCGTCGCGTCCTCGGCCTCGTCGCCACGCGTGCCGACCACCATCAGGAAGTTGCGGTCGAAGGCGCGCTTGAGCGTCCCCGAGCGTGCGGCGCGCTTCTCGTGGGGCTGCGGACCGCTCGGGGCGGCGCTCCACGACCCGGCGCTCCACCGGAACCAGTGCGGCTGCGCCCCAGCGCCGAGCTCGAGCTCCTGTCCGTCGAGCGTCAGCGTCACCAGCTCGAGGTCCACCGCGAAGAGGCGCGCGTTCTCGGTCGTGAGCGCCGCGCTGCGCTCCTCAGCGTTCCACTCCCCGCGCACGCGCACCGGGACGCCGTAGCGCCGGGGCTGCTCGACGCGCACCCAGTGGTGCTCCGCGTCCACCTGCGGCGCCACCGTCGTGAAGTCGATCGCCGCCGGTGCGGCGGGGATCTCGTTCGCCGCGAAGAACTCGAAGAGCGGCGGCCAGTCCACGCAGCGGTTGCCCCACCAGTGCCCCGCTCCACCCTCGAAGTGCGCTTCGAACGTCCCACCGGCCTCGGTCAAGGCCTCCATCATGGTCAGCGCCTCGCGGGCCGGCACGTTGCGGTCCGCGGTCCCGTGCAGGACGTAGACCGGGAGCTGGCACAGGTTGTCGATCAGCGCGAGCGTCTGCGAGGTGCCGTCCGCAGCGTGCCACAGCGAGCGCAGCTCGCCCTCGGGGCGTCCGCCGTAGCTGTCGAAGCTCGCCCACCCCGCGCTCGGCCCGCAGCTCGCGAAGCCGTCCGCGTCGTTCGCAGCCATGTGCCATGTGCCGTGGCCCCCCATCGAGTGCCCCGTGACGTGAACGCGGCGACGATCGACGCCGCTCTCGGCCAGACCGAGCGCGAGGACGTCGTAGGCGTCGCGCCGCCCCCAATCCTGCCAGTCGAAGCCGTAGGCGCGGCGGTTCTCGGGAGCGACCACCCAGACGCCGGGGCGCTGTGAGTAGCTCGACGCCTGCCTCCAGGCGGTGACGCTCGCGCCATGCAAGGTGAGCACGAGATCACCGGGCAGCGCCGGTTCGCCCTCGACCGGCGGAGCCGGCGGAACGACAGCGTAGCGCTGCACCGAACCGTCGACGCCCGACACGTAGGTGCGCAGCACGGGCGCGCCGGGCCGCCGCAACTTGAGGTTCACGGGGAAGCTCAGCACCGGCTCACCCGAGGCGCTGCCCGTGCGCACGCCGACCTCGACTTCGACGGCGCCCTCCGCGTCCGCGCTCGGCCCCGGGCCACTCAGCACGAGCGCGAACTGATCCAAGCCGAGGGCGGAGAGCCCCTCGAAGCGCACGGGTCCAGCGCTGACGCCAGGGCCGCGAGCCTCGATCCAGAGCGGCCCCGTCGCCACCTCGCTGGCATTCAGCAGCTGGATACCCAGCGCACCGCGCGGCGCTTCACCGGCGACGAGGTTCGGGAGCGTGTCGTCCCAGGCGCCGTGCAACAGCCCGGGCTCCACGTCGAGCAGCTGCACGCTCGGCGCTCCGCGGGTGCCCGTCAAGAACAGGTGGTTGACCCCCGCTTCGAGCACGACGGGAACGCCGCCGAAGCCGAAGCCGTAGCGGTCCCCGGCGAACGGCGCGCCGTTGAGGTAGAACGTCGTCGTGCGGTTCACTCGCGCGAGGCGCACCTCGCGACGCGGCACCTCCACCGCCGTGTAGGCGTAGCCGACGTCGCCAGGTAGCCGGCCGCGCTCGTTGAGGGTCCGCGCTTCCCAGCGCTGCTCATCGCCCAGTTCGCCGATCACGACCTGGCCGGCTTCCGGCGCAGCCGCGTCCGGCGCAGCAATCCAACGCGCGAGCACGGCGTCCGGTCGAAGCGGCCTGCGGCCGACATCGTCGACAGGCGCCAGCACGAGCCACTCCGTGGGAACGAGGTCTTGACCGAGCGCGGGCGCGGGCGCGCTGCCCGCGAGGAGAATCAACGAGGTCCACATGGCGACAGCCTACAGCACCGCTGCGCCGCGCCGCCTCAGTCGTCGAGCTCGAGTCGCCGCCCCAGCGCGTCGTAGGCCCTCATCGCGCTCTCGTAGCGCGCGCGTCGCTGACCGAACTCCGAGAGCGTGAGCGTGTACCGGTGCACGTCGGCCGGCGGGCGTCCTGGCGGCGTCAGGCCCGCACGAGCGAGCCCCTCGTCGAGGAAGCCGAGTCGCTCGGGTAGGGCGCGGCTGCGCACGTTCTCCGGGTGACAGCGAACGACGACCGCGGCGCAGCGCAGCCACCGGAACGCGACGTGCAGGAGGCTCAACACGGCCTCGCCGACGAGCCCCTCGCCCTCGCGCGCCCGATCCACCCAGTACCCGATCTCGCGCACGTGACGCGCGTCCTTGCCCTCCGAAGGGTGCAGGCCCGACCCCGCCACCAGCGCCCCCGTGCTCCGATCGAACACACCGAGGACCCAGTTGCGCTCGGCGTCGAAGTTCGAGCGGAAGGTCAGGATCAGGTCGAGCTTCTCGTCGACGGTTTGCGGATCGTCCTCGGCCCAGGCCAGCCAGGGCAGGAAGTGCTCACGGTTCCCCGCACACGCATCACGCAGGGCCTCGGCATCGGCCGGCTCGTAGGGTCGCAAGACCAACCGCTCCGTCTCGATGCGATAGGGCATGCGGCGCTGCGGCGGTTCGGTGTTTCGAGAGCTCATGCGTGCCGGGTGCTGGACGAACGAATCGGCGGGCCCCTTCGGGACCCACCGATTCTCCCTGCGAGCGAGTCTGGCTCAAGGAAGGAACGTCACCGAGTAGCCGTCCGAGAGGTTGAAGCCGGACTGCCCCGCCTGCGGATCCCGGTACCAGGCCTGGAAGTTCCACTCGCTGCCCGGCGTGAAGTGCGCCGCGTGAGTCGAGGCCGCTCCGAGCAGGTCAGCCTGCAGCACGCCGTTCTGCGCGACCTGCGGCGCGAGACGGAAGACCTGTCCACCGACGCAGCGGTAGCCGTCGCCGAAGGGCACCTGGATGCGGTTCGGTCCGAAGAAGAACAGACCGGGCGTCGGCGGGACCGGTGCCGCACGCAACTGCAGGTCGTGCTGGCCGATGCTCGGGTCACCGCTGCCGCTGATACCCGTCGCAACGCCCACGCTGTTCGGGGTCGCTTCGCAGTAGTTGAAGCCGGGGGGAGCCGCATGGACGATCCCGCTGCAGCTGGGAGAGAGGCCGAGGGCCCCGAGCGACTCCGTCGTCGACTGCACGCCACCGAACTTCTTCCAGCCTCCGATGGAGTAGACCCGCGAGCCGATCGCCGCGGCTGCACTCGAGTTGCGCGAGAGCAGCTGGTCGTTCTCGCTCGTCCACGTGTTGGTCTGCGGGTCGAACGAGTCGGCGACGCCGCTCTCGACGGGGTAGCCGTCGCCCCCGATCAGGTAGATGTCTCCGTCGCGACCGACGGCCGCCGAGCAGCCGAGGTCCCGCGGCCCGGGAATCGAAGCCCAGGGAGTGAGGGTGTACGGATTCAGCGGGAGCCAGGCCTCGGCCACCGGGTCGAACACGTCGAGGCCGAGCACGGCGCCGCCGGCGTTGTAGCCGCCCATCACATAGATCAGCCCGTCACAGGCCGCGACCGCCGTGTGCTTCGTCCGCGGCGTCGGCATCGCGGGGAGCGCGTTGTCCCAGAGGTCCGTCACCGGGTCGTAGCCGTGGACGTCCCCGTAGTAGAACGGCGCGACGTCGTAGTAGCCGCCGAAGGCGTAGACGCGCCCGTCGCTGCCGGTCGCCGCCGCGAGGAAGTAGCGCGGGTTCGGCAGCGCGGCCGGCGTCGTGTCCCAGGTGTCCGCGAGCGGATCGTAGGCCCAGTTCGTCGTGGTCGCCGCGAGGCCCGCCGAGCCACCGATGACGAACACCTTCTCGCTGACACCGTCGTCCGCGGTCGCAGCCGCGAGCGCGTGACGCTTCGACGGCAGGGGCGCGCGAACGGTCCAGCTGTTCGCGCTCGGGTTGAACATCTCGACCGTGTCGTAGACGGTCAGGCCACCGTTGGTTCCGCCGAAGGCGTAGATGCCGTAGTCCGTCGAGTTGCGAGGCGCGACGGAGACCGCCAGCCGCTCGCGGGCGACGTTCATCGCGGTGTGGTTCGTCCAGACCTGCGCCGTGGCGGAGGTTCCGGCGAGGAGAGCGCTCGTGGCGCAGAGCGCGGCGCGACGGCCGAGGGTGGAGAGGATGAGGTGCTTCATGGTTCGCTTCGAGTGGCTTGAAGTTGTGGAGCGCGCAGCGCTCCCGTCGAGGACCGGGCTCCATCGCGCGGTCCCTCGCAAGGGGCTCGGCGCCACCTCTCTGGACAGCGGGCCCCGCCATTTCCGCGGACGAATCGCCCCGAATCACGGGCTTCAAGCGCTAGAGTCGTTTCCATGAAACGCACCCTCCTGCTCGGATCGCTCGTGATCCTGCCGCTTGCGGTCGCCGCTCGACAGGAGCCGCGAGATCGCTGGCTCACCGACCTGAACGAGGCGACGGAGCTCGCAAAAACTTCCGAGCGTCCGCTGCTCGTCGCCTTCCGCTGAGAGCTCTGAAAGGACTGCGGGTCCTTCTGGCGAACGGTCGTTCGCCCCGATGAATCGCTCTCGAAGCAGCTGGACGAGTTCGTGACCGTCAAGGTGACGGACATGCGCGGCGTCGACCTGGAGCGCTATCGCTTCAACTTCGACCTGACGTTCTCGATGCTCCTCATGCACCCGGACGGGCACGTCTACCACCGCTACGGCGGGCGCGACGTACGGGGCGCGAACCAGTGGCTGTCGGCCGAGTCCCTCGAGTCGGTGCTGGAGACCACACTCGAGGAGCACGCGGCCTACCGCCCCACCGCAGAGCCGGCCCCTCCCACGCCGCCGCTCCGACTGGAGGAGGTGCCCATCTTCGCGAAGCGCGACAAGGGCGAGTGCATCCACTGCCACAGCGTGTTCGAGTCCGTCTATCAGCAACGCATGTCCGAGGACCGGCTGCGGCTGGAGGACCTGTGGGTCTTCCCTGCCCCCGCACGGCTCGGCCTCGACCTCGACCGGGACGAGCAGCAGCGGATCACCGCGGTCTCGAAGGACTCCCCCGCCGCTCGCGCGGGCCTCGCCGTCGACGACCGCTTGCTGCGCGTCGGCGAGACGCCGATCGCCACCGCCAGCGACGTCATGTTCGCGCTCGACCGCACGCCGGCGGAGGGCGGTGAGCTCGCCGTCCAGTACCGCCGCGGCGACGCCGAGGCCTCGACGACCCTGGAGCTCGCAGCGGACTGGCGCACGGAGACGCCCCGCGAGTACTCGTGGCGCGCGCTCAAGTGGGGCCTCGACCCCGTGCCCGGCTTCGGCGGCCCGGTGCTCTCCGACGCCGACCGCGAGGCCGCAGGACTCGGCGACCGGCCGTTCGCCTTCCGCATCAACTACTTCGTGACCTGGGGGCCCCGCGCCTTCTCCGGCGCCAAGGCTCGCAAGGCGGGACTTCGCGAGGGGGACCTCGTCTACGAGGTCGGCGGCGAGCGGTCGTTCGAGAGCATCGACCACTTCCACGCCTGGTGGCGCCTGACGCGCACGCCTGGCGAGGCCGTGACGATCCGCTTCCTCCGAGATGGGCAGCGCCGCGAGGTGTCGCTCATCGCGGGCCGCTAGGGCGCAGTCACGGCCTCAGCTGTACGAGCGTCACGTCGCCGGCTCGCGCCTCGACCTGCGTCTCGACCACGCGTCCGTCCGGGAGCTCCGCCGTGAGGCGCACGCGCCCCGCACCGAGGTCGTCGAAGCGGAAGGCGCCGGTGTGGTCGGTGCGGACCTCCTGCCAGCGGTAGAGCCCTCTCCCCGCGTCGTCGAAGGGCGTGACCAAGACATCTTGCGCGGGCTGCCCGTCCGCGCCGATCACGCGCCCCTCGATCACCGCCGCCGCCTGCACCTCGACCACGAGGCCAACGAGGTCCTCCCCGTCCTCGACGACGAGCCCTGGAACGATGCAGACGCCGAGCCCTTTCGAGTCCATCCCCCACCCTCCGGTGCGGAGCCGGTACTCGCCGGCGACGACGCCCTCGAAGCGGAAGCTACCGTCCACGTCCGTCGTCGTGATGGCCTGGTTTCCCATCGCGCGCGAGCCGTCCACTACATCCGAGTGCACGAGCATGAGCGTGTGTCGCGGCGACGCGCCGCCATCCGCGAGCACGACCCGGCCCGCCACGGCCTGGCCGGGCATCTCGAAGTCGCGCACGACGTTCGGCCCTTCACCGACGTCCACGAAGAAGCGCACCTGCGAGTTGACGCTCTCACCGACCGTGAAGCGGTACTTCCCGGGCCCCGGGACCTGGAGTGCGTAGCGTCCCTCTTCGTCGGCGCGCGAGATCTGCAGGGGCATGCCCGTCGTGGGCTCGTCGACGTCCGGGTACACGTAGAGGATGTAGAGCGGGCACGGCTCGCCGCCATCCGTGATCGTGCCGCTCACCGTCAGCGCCCCATCCGGAGGCGTGCCGAGAACCACGTGCGTCGTCTCGCCCTCGGCGAGCTCGACCTCCGTCTCGGCGCGTCGCTGGTAGCCCTCGATCCAGTCCTCGCCACCGCCCCCGGAAGGCTGCCAGTCGAAGAGCACCGCCCATCGGCCGGGCTCGAGGCCCTCGAACGTGAACTGGCCCTCCTCATCGGGGAGCGTGGTCGGTCCGGTGTAGCCGTCGACGGGACGCGCGAGGACGCGGCGACCGGCGAAGTCCTCCACGCTCGCGTCGATCTTGCCGATCAGCCGCGCGCCGACGCGCAGCCCGAGCTCGATCCCCTCGCGCAATTCGGCGGGGTCGAGCGCGAGCTCGAGGGGCGCGCTCGCGCGCTTCCCGTCCAGCGTCGCGACGAGCTCCGTCTCCCCAGGGGCCAGCTCGTCCAGCTCGAACACGCCGTCGGCGTCCGACTTGGCGAGCGCTTCTCCACCGCCGGGGAAGCGCGCGCTGACCTTCGCGCCCTCGATCGGCGCGCCGGTCGGATCCTGGACCACGCCGCGCACTGCGGCGAGACGCGCCAGCGTGAACTCCAGCTCCCCGCCACCGTCGGGGAGTTCGACCCGCGCCCAAGACGCATCGGCGTGGTCGCGGGCCTCGGCGCGAACGTCCCAGGGACCCTCGGCCAGTCCGCCGAAGGCGAACCGCCCGTCGTCGGCCCGCACGCGCTCGCGAACCCTCCGGCGCCCGGGGGCCGCCGACGAGCTCGCGATCGGCACGGCGACGATCGTGAACCGTTCGAGCGGCAAGCCGCGGTCGTCGAGCGCCACGCCCTCGATGCGGTCACCGGGTCCGAGCACCAGCTCCAGCGATTCTGCGCCGGACGACACCCCCTCGGCGCGGGCGCTGAGGAGTCCACCCTCCTCCTCGTGCTCGGCGCGTGCAGTCACGAGGTAAGGACCGTCTCCGAGGCCCGTCGCCTGGAAAGCGCCGGCGGCGTCCGTGCGCACGCGCGCCTCTCGAATCCAGGGCTCGCGCTCACGCAGGATGTGAACGTCCGCCCTGGCGGCTGGGCTCCCGCTCGGCCACAGCACGCGGCCGGAGAGGCGACCACCACTCTCGAGTTCCAGCACGAGGTCCAGTCGCGTGTCCCCGTCGGCGAGCGTCCCGAGCGCCTGCTCGAACTCCGCGGCGCCGCGCACCTCGACGCGCACGCGCAAGTCGCCGGCGCGCACGTCGCTGAGCGTGAAGTGGCCTTCCCCATCGGTCTCGGCGCTCGTCGCCTTCAGCCAGCGATTCGAGCGCGTGTCGCTGTGCGCGAAGCGCTCGATGCGCACGACCGCCTCCGGTACGGGCGCTCCACCCGGGCCGCGGACCTCCCCCGCGAGCCGGACGCCGGCCTGGAGCTCCAACGAGAGTTCGCGCGTCTCCCCGGCGAACACCCTCTCGCCCTGACGCCGCTCGCTCACGAAGGGCGCGCAGCGCACGTTCAGCTCCCACAGCGCCGTCTCGGCCACGCCGCGCAGCTCGAACCTCCCGCCCCCGAGCGACTGCGCCTCCCGCGTGAGCGCTCGGCCCTCGCTGGTCGAAGAGAGCGTGAGCTGCGCGTCTTCGAGAGCTGCGACGTCGTGCCCCGCGGGCGGCACCAAGGTCACGCGCATCCGCCCACCGAGGACCGCCTCGAGCCGCGCGGGGCTCTTTTCCTCCCCCTCCGCCGGCCGGGAGACGCGCAGCGGCTCCGCCAAGAAGTGGTAGGTGTCGTCGAGGTCCACCATCACCGAGCGCGCGCGACGCGGCACGCGCAGCTCGAAGGAGCCGCGGGGTCCCAGGGCGACCGCCGCCTCGAACTCGACGAGGGGCTGCGTGACGAGCACCTGTGGATCGGAGCCCGGCAGCGGCGCGCCGGCGAACAGCACGCGACCACGAAGCAGCCAGCCGTCGTCCTGCCTCGTCGCCCCCGACTCCGCGACGGGCTCCCGGCGACTCGCCGGCGTCCCGACCGAATCCGTCGTCCCCGGCAGCGGGCCGGGCGAGTCGAGGCCGCCGTCGACGACCGGCGGCTCGCTGCGGTCGGGCAGGACGAGTTCGTCGTTCACGGCCTCGGGCGAGCTGCGCAGAAAGGCGCCGAGGGCGACGGCGAGGACGGCGAGAAGGAAGACGACGAGCGGGAGCGGCTTCATGGGCAGGCCTGGGGGGAAGCGGGGACGAAGGGGACCGGAGGCCTCCCTGCGTGCCCCGGGGACGGCCCTTCCCCACCACTCCGCAACCTCGCGGCTTCGTTACGAAGGTCGAGCGCCCCTCGAACCTGGGCCTTGCCTGGGCGTCTCGAGGGCGCGGCGCCTCCTCTCCCGGCCCACGTCGGCCCAGCGCGGAGTTGCCTGGAGAGCTCCTGGAAACGGTCCGGGGATCGGTCGAGGCCAGCAGGTGATCTCCGAGCCCGAGAGTCGGTTGATTTGCTCGTTCGATCGTGGTGCCTTGGCCCCTATCGAATCGAGTCGCCGAAAGCGCGCCGACGCCCGTCTGGGCGGTCCGTCGATGGCAAACGCCCACTTCCCGGGGTGTTTCGACGAAGCCGCTGCACCGAGGGTGAATCGATCTCCCCCACCCAGGCCCTTCCCCCCACGGAAGAGTCCGCTCGCACCCCGATCCCGTGAAGCGTGATCCCAATAGCGACCTGGCCGCCACCGGCGGGCCGGGAACGTCCGTGACAACGGCCGACTTCCCCGACGACCTACGGGCTTCGATGGAGCGCCTCCGAGGCGCCTTCATCGACCTCCTGCAGGCGATGGACGACGACACGAGCCTCCCACAGGAGATGTCGCGTCGATACGGCATCAACAAGAACCTCTCGTGGAAGGTCTGCAAGATCATCAACGCAGAGGACGTCAGCGCCTCCGTGCAGCACGTGCCGGGCGCAGCGGGCATCCGGATCCTGCTCGACGCCTACACCAGGAGCGGAGCACCTCAGGCCGTCGTCGAAGGCGTCTCACGCGCGGTCGACGGCTTCGAGCAGATGATCCGGACCCACGTCGGCGACCGAGCCAACCTGCAGCTCTACGTCGGCTCGACCCAGCCCGAAGGCGTCCACTCGGAGATGCTCGAGGACAAGCGCCGGCTCGCCTACCAGGGCAACAGCGCGATCTGGGGCGTGCAGGCGCGGCTCGGATTCGCCCTGCGACTGATCGCGCCGAACGCGGAGCAGCCCGAGCGCCTGGACATGGTCTCGTGCGGAGG
>Ga0316204_10012468_pt1 | contig 10356 bp, 7 predicted proteins | sample 6monrhotite_MG_2_FD_205661 | JGI IMG/M metagenome (GOLD analysis project Ga0316204, IMG submission 205661) | Microbial mat bacterial communities from mineral coupon in-situ incubated in ocean water Damariscotta River, Maine, United States -... | ecosystem: Environmental > Aquatic > Marine >... | reverse complement strand
CGCTATCTTCTTCTTCACCCATCCTGACCTCGCTGTTGGACTGTTATAACAACGAAAACATAACGTTTTCGGGCCCTTTCAGCTAGTCAGGATGGGGAGTTCAAGTCCGACGTGCATAAGGTGGGCTGAATATTCACCATCCGGAACTGTACTTACTGAACCATTTGTATCTTCGCCCCAACACACTACCTTACCATCAAGCAGCAATCCACACCCATGACTAACACCAAGACCGATCTCCTGATACAAGCAAGTCGACTGACGGAAACTACGGCTGAGTCCTGTATCCTTGGCATCTGTCTGCTCAGAACAGTCTACCGGCTTGCCCGTGTCATCTGCACTTCCTGTTTCTGTCGAGTCCACTACGGTGTCGGTCTCATCTGCAGTATCGGTCTCGCTGGAGTCTGTCGTTCCTGAACTTCCTCCATTCACTCCCGTATCAGGCTCAGTTTTTGTAGAAGTATCCTCAACACTATTGCTATCGTTCGCTGTTGTAGAGACTGGCTTTTCACGGCAGGAAGAGAGCCCAAGACTTCCTCCCACAAAAATCACTACTATCCACAAACTCCAATAGCGAGACGTTTTCATTCATCAGCTCCCATATTTGGGGTTTTCTCAAACGTGACTCTCTTGGAATAGTCGAAATCTGGCCCATCAGTAATCCATACCTGACCTTCATAGTGACGTATTTTGCTTACGTCGGTGCCAGCATCAATAAAAAGAGAAAACAAACTCAATCGATAGTCATTTAGAGATGTATCGACAAATTGATTTGTTCCACTTACTTCTACAGAATCAAAACCCAACGGAAGAAATCTGTGTACACTCATCCCCGAACAAAAGGCGTTCAGTTCGATATTATATTCTTTGAACTCTGATAACGTGTAATCTATTGCAGGAGTTTTGCCTTGAATTCGCACAGCTTTTCTGTCCGACCGATCGGTTTGATAACCATTAAACCGCATCTCAAGCGAACAAAAAAATCCTCTCCTGAGAGTTCCGGGCTTATACAACTCATCATTCAATAACACTTGTAATCCAGCAGTGTCTGGGAGTACTGGTGAATTATAGCTGAACACATTATTCATGACGTAAACATCATCCATCGCATAGCTGGTCGCATCCTTAGACGTAGACGTACTATCCAACCATATCTTCAGGCCATAGCCAACGTTATTGGCTATGGTGTTATTTACCAACCAAACACTCTTAAACGAGCCATGATACAGGCCGTTGCCTTCTTCTTCTAAGCGTACCGCATTAGCACCTTTTGCTATGAAATTGTCTTCAGAATAACCATTCCGATAGATCATGTTTCGATAGACATATATATTCTGTGTCAGAGCTGGCCCTGTATCCATCATCGTGCTGAATCCAACCATCCCCCCTCCAGCACCACCGCCACGACCAGGGTTTCGATAATCATCTTCCAAAAGACCATCCAGCAACTGACCTGCCTTTATGTGGATCGCGGAACCATCTGTTCCAGTGTTATAACTGAACTCATTGTTATAGATGTGTATATTATCGGCCCCTGCATGAATCACCATGCCCTTGCCCGCATTCCGCGTGATCACATTATTTCGAACGACATTGGGCAGGTCCATCAGCACCCGATCGCCCGTAGCATCCATCGTCCAGTACATTCGATTTCCAGAACCCTTGAAATCCATGCCATTTCCATCATCAACGTTGCAAGTCCCCGTATCACCCCGACGGGAATGAACGTGCCCCTCAATGCGATTGTTCTCGACGATGTTGCCACAACCACCAACATCCATGGTCACACCATCCATACCCCAGGTTCGCCACAATTCAGGCCGTCTCTGGCCAGCGTCCAGCGATCCCCAAACAAGAGGCTCTACCAACCCTCTTTTTACACCGCCATGCTCCACGACTACACCGCAAGCATTCAACCATCCTCTACTATGGACCGCCCCCATAATCAGGTTGTGGCGAATCAAGCACCGCGAACTGAGCTGATGTAGCGCCACACTCACCGCTTCACTACGAAGCCCGAAGCCATTCGCCTTGATCGTGCAATTCTCAACCCGTCTTATTCACCAGAATGCTACACAGACTTCGTTGAGTTGGCTCAGAAGGCCGATCCACGCTCCGAAGGAGATTGAGGCCCTCTTCACCAAAAGGTGAAGAGGCTTTCCAGACCGAAACGTCTCGTAGATCAAGCTGTGGAGCCAGTTTAGTGAACTTGACTGGCCATCCTGATGAATAAGACGGGCTCAATACAGATCGCTTCAGGCCACCACCCATCTGGATCCACTGAGATCTCCCGAAGAACCTTATAGGGGTTATCACTATGAAAATACAACGTTCCATCACCAATAACGAAAAAACCTTCTTCACCCTCTTGAAGCGGCAACCAGTTTGTTGAGACAAGAATTCCTTTCCTCCAGTTCTCTCGCACAGTCATATTGTACAACTGGATATTACGCGGGCCTCGCAATGGCCGCTCCAAAGTGGGGCCTGTCTTCGAATCGAAGTAGGACATCACTGTAATTCCATTCCGGCAGTTGGCGACTTCAAGAGAGTCAACCTGTACCCAACTGGCCCCTTCTATCTTGAATCCAGTGCAGCTCGCCTCGGTATTCACCAACAGTGTTTTTGACTCCTGGCCGTTGCCGTAAAAGAGCGGCAGACTCCGCGATGTACTATAAGTGCTGTGATAATAGGCCCCAATACGGATGGGATTACCATCACGACCAGAAGACCGGATGGTCAGGAAGGTGTCAGTGGTAGGGTCCAGATCCTTGGCGGTCCAGGTCTCTCCCCGCAAAAAATACACGGTTAACGCTCGATAAACCTTATCCGGGTCCGACAGGAGGCTGCGCACCCGCTCTATCGTTGTGGGGTTGTCGCGATCCTCACCGGTATTGAAGATCGAACCACGCCGCTTGGAGACATAGAGCGTTGTGCCTTCATTCTCCACCTCTGAGTAGCAGCACCGCTGGTTGGCTCCCAAACCTGCGCCCTTGTGGGGGCGGTCCTCGCACAAGGGCGCGATGTCGCTATCTTCATCGCCCAGCTCCGCTCCAAACCGCCGCAGGACACCTTGAATGACCTCCACCTGCTCCGTCCTGAAGCCCTGGAGCTGCCCACTCTCCAACAACCCCGCCACCTGAGCATAGGAGGTCATCGGCATCTCCTTGACGACCTCTCCCCCGCTGTCCATCCAGCTCAGCGTGACCGCTGTAGTACAACAAGGTCGCTGACCGAGCTCGGCCTGCCTGGTTGGCGTACGCAGCGCCCCCGAAGGAGCCCAGATCTTAAGCTGGACAGCCCCCACCTCCGAGACCGCCGACCACGACAGCGGCCCCGCCCACCCCGGCTGCGTCAGCGGGGCGACCACATCGTAGAGCCACCGCTCCGGATAAAACCGCACACGGCGAGGTAACCACCACAGCGACTCCAACCGCGAGAGCTCAACCACCCCCGCAGTGGGCTGGAGAGCCGGGCTGTCCGCCCCCCACCGCATTCCAGCCCGGCGCTGGTTGAGGTTGCGCAGCGACAAGCACTCGTAGAGTATACGCCGCCAGAACGCCACCCCCGCGGCCATCCCATCCGATCGCCCCTTCACCAGCCACGCCTGGATCTTATCCCGTGCCTGTACCCCTCGCGTCTGTCGTAGACTTGTGGCCAGCTCGGTGGCGATGGCGCGGGCGAGGAGCATGGCCTGCGGGCGCGTGTAGTACGCCTTGAGCCACGGCGCTGTCGGCGGGAAGGCCCGCCCCGATGGCCAGAAGACCTGAAGGGCACGCTGGAGGTCAACGGCGGTGAGGTGGGTGGGGTTCACGGCGTTCTCCAGCTCAGAAGGGCTTGAGGGAGACGTAAACGTCCACGACCACCCACTGCTCCGAGGTCGCCGCGCTGTCGCTGATCTCGACGCCGAGGTTGAGGAAGTCCCCGAGCATCAGGGTCGCGTCAGACTCTCCGACCATCAGGTTGTCACTGTTAATGGCGATGGGGGCACCGCCGGTACCCATGAGGTTGGAGTGGGCGGTGAAGAGGAAGCCGTTGGGGCCGTGGGTCAGGCCCGTGAACAGCCGCACGTTGCTGCCCGATGACTGTTTGACGGCGATCATCACCAGCAGTTGCCTGGCATCCCCACCAACATCACCCAGCTCGATGGTGTATGTCAGCCCGCTGCCGCTACCATCCGAAGAATACCGCGCGTCGGAGACTACTTTCTGCATCACTTACCTCTCACTCAAGACAGTGGTCCGAGGCAACGCCCCTGACCGATGGAGGGACGTCAAGACGTCCTGTGGTCAGGCGCTGCCGGGATGGCAAGTGCCCATGAGACTGCGCGACCGCGTGCTGCGGGAGCGCAGAGACTGGCTGGAACCGACGGTGCTCTAGCTGAGAGCTGAGAGCTGAGAGCTACTCATGGTTTGGTCCACACCCATGGACGAGGCATAAGCCCATCGGTAGGTGTATGGCAAATTACAATGGATGACAGCCTCCAACGTCGCTGTTCAACAACACACCGCCTGCTCTCAAATCATAAGAGACGAGACGCTGCCTCCAGGATCACATCTGCCCCCATCAATCCTCGCGGGCTTGATGCAGGGGAAGCGCACCAAGCTGGAGCCCCCCGGTACCCTACCCCCCACCTTCAGCGAGGCCGCGCCGCATCCCCACCCTCTCGATAAGCCCCCACCTTCCGCCAGAACGCGCCGCACGGCGCGCGCCAACTGCGAATACGCACCGTTGAGGAACGCGACGTCCCAGCGCCTCACACCAGAGGGTCCAGCGAGGACAGGCGGGAATACGGTGTCCGCAGGACGCCCCCGCCAGGAGCTGCGACCTTGGCGGGTTCTGGAAAATCTCTACCGCACTGCGGTGTGAGCTGCCTTCAAGGCTAGCGTCCGTCGCGAGGCCCCATCGCCTCACCGAACCTCCAGATTATCCAGGTTCCGACCAATGGATGCCAACCCAGGTGGGCTTGCCAGACGACCCGAGAGTCAGAGCACAGGGGGGGAATTTTGACGACGACGAAGGAGGAGACTCAAAAGGGGGGAAGCGCAGGTTCCCCCCAGCAAGCACAGGGCTGGCAGCGGCGAATCCGTCAAAGTGGCTGAAGACCCGCGCTGAGTGACACAAGCCACCTGCTGAAAACCCGCAGTCACTCACACAATCCATGCGGCAGCCGTCCCCCCGCTGACCGTCACAATCCATGCGGCAGCCCAACCCAGCCCGTACCCAACCCAACTCTCTCCAGGTCCAGCCAGCCCACCCCCGGCGAGCCCGTGTCCGCCGGGCCCAACGCTGGCGGCTGCGAGACGGAACATGTCTGTGGCGCTTGGGGGGGCACGGTTGGGGCTGCCGCAGGGAGTGTGGAAGTCAGTGGGGGGACGGCTGCCGCATAGATCGTGGAACTCAGCGCGGCTCTTCAGCCACTTTGACGGATTCGCGGGTTTTCAGCCCAGTGCTTGCTGGGGGGAACCTGCGCTTCCCCCCCTTTCGAGTCTCCTCGTTCCTCGTCGTCGAAATTCCCCCCCTGTGCTCTGACTCTCGGGTCGTCTGGCAAGCCAACCAGGGTTTGCATGTTGCGAAAACATGGCCGGTTCTTCTCATTTGAAATGCAGACAAACAACCCCAAGTTTGTCGTCGAGAACCGTCCAGGTTTTCCGCAGGTCTTGCTTCCTGATGTCGTCTTGCGACGAGCATCTGACGTTGCAACACCCTCTTGCGTGAGACGCTGGGATGCGGCGTTCCTCAAAGGTACCTCTTCGCGGTTGGCGCGTGCCGTTCGGCACGATCTGCCGGAAGGTGGGGGCTTAGCGAGAGGGGGGGTCACAGGGGGCTCGTCCCCCTCGCACCGCAAGGGGCCAGGAGAGATGGGGAGACCGTCAGGAGCGCTGACGTTCGAGCGGACCCGTTTTGCGACGAGCATCTGACGTTGCAACACCCTCTCCCGTGAGACGCTGGGACGTCGCCTCAAAGGTACCTCTTCGCGGTTGGCGCGCGCCATGCGGCGCGGTTGGCGCCGCTGGAGTCGCTGTGAAGCAGCCGCTCGGAGTCGCTCTGAATGGAGGAGGAGAAAGGTGAGGACTCCGCGCCGAGCCCTGGGCTCGTCGCAGGCAGCCCCCCGAACCACCACCCCTCATGAGTTGAACGACCTACACCAACCGTGTCTGCGCTGGACGCGCCGTCCCCTGCGCCTCCAGAAACACCCGCGCCGCCGCCTCAACCCCCTCCGGCGTCGCCTCCGCGAAGACCCCACCGATACCCGCCGCGCCGTAGATCCCCGCCGCCGCACACTCCCCCGCCCGCGCCGGCGTCAGCCCCCCCAGCGCGAACAGCGGGATCACCGCCGCCTTCTGCGCCTTCGCCGCCGCCGCAACCCCCAGGATCCGCCGCCGATCCCCCGGCTTCGACCCGGGCCGCCAGATCGGCGCAAGCAACACGTAGTCCGCGCCAGCCTCCCGCGCGTACACCGCGTCCGCCAGCGAGTGCGCCGAGTACCCCAACGTCCCCCTGAACCGCGCCCGCACAGCCCCCACATCCGCGCCGCCCGCCAGATGCAGCCCCCAGCCGCCGGCCCGCGCCAGCCCCTCACCGTCGGCACACCCCGCGTGCACGATCAACCGCAGCCTCGGCGCCAGCGCCCGCAGCAGCCTCACCAACCCCTCCCGCCCCAGGTGCTTCTCCCGCACCAGCAGCTGCGTCACCCCCGCCCGGTGCAGCCCCTCCGCCATGAACACCAGATCCCGCCCCGCCCCGTGATCCCCGGGGCTGACAGGCAACAGGCGCTGGAGGCTCAGATCAACTCCAGCGCCAGCTGCACACGAATCGCCGCGTCCAGCCACGCCCGCGCCGCCTCATCGGGGGCGCCCTCCACCGCCTTCGCCTTGTCCGCCAGCGCCACCATGCAGCCGGACACCTTCCCCAGCCCCAGCTCCTCCAGCCGCTTCGCCGCCAGCCGCAGGCTGCGGTTCCAGGTCGACGGCACCGCCCGCAGCCCGTGGTGCACCCCCGAGTCCAGCTGCGCCGCCGCCGCCCGCAGCGCCTCCTCCATCGGTGTCCCCGGACGCTCGATGCCACCCAGCACCGACTCCGGACCGCCCCCCGCCGCCAGATCCGGCACCACCATGCCCTTGTCGCAGATCACCGAGACCGGATCCATCTCCATGCCCAGCGCCGAGCGCCGCACCACCCCACAGACCACCGTGGGCAGCGACTGCATGGCGTCCGCCAGCGCCGAGAGCCCCCCCGGCGACGCCGAGCGGTAGCGGGAGATGAGCGTCAGCGGGCTCCCCGCCTCGTCCAGCACCTGCACCACCAGCGCCTGCTCACCCGGGGCGTAGCGCACGGGCCCCACGTCGCTGATGCAGACCGCGTGGAAGTCCTCGGTGAGGATACGCGGGCGCAGCATCCGGGGCTGGCGGCCCCGGAAGGCCTCGGCCAGCTTGGAGAGATCGCGCACCAGCACCGGCGCGGGCAGGGCCTGGAAGTCCCCGTGCTGGGGGCTCAGGGAGGTGCTCTGGATGCCCGATCCCCGGCCCAGGTAGAGCCTGCGGTTGGCGCGGCGGCGGGCGACCCGGGTCACCACCTGTCCGGTCGCGATGGTCCCGAGCGGCACGCGGTAGGCGGCCAGCCTGCGGGCCAGCGCCTGGTTCGAGGGGATCGTCTCCTTCTCGTCGAAGGTCCACTCCTTGACCAGCATCAGCACCGTGGCGGTGTCGGGATCCGCGAGCCAGACGGTCGCCTCGCGCCGGGACTCATCGCCGTCGAGGCGGGCGCCGAGGGAGACGAGGCGGATGTGATCCAGGCGGGTCTCGCTGGCCTCGCCGGCCCCCAGGAGGAAGCGCGGCGGCAGCTCCTTCGCGGATCGGGCGGCCCGGATGCGGCCCCCCATCTCCGCCAGCAGCCCGGCGGCCACCTCCTCCCGGTAGCGGGCGGAGCGGCCGCGGTAGGCCTCCAGGGTGCTGTCGAGGTCATCCAGCAGGTCGTTCACCCAGGTCAGGCGCTGGGCCTGGACCCCGGCGCGGGCCCGGGCGAAGTGCTGGGCCAGCGACGTCGGCGCGCTGGAGACCCCCTCGACCAGCAGCTCGTGGAGCAGGGTCTCGGCGGGCTCCAGCACCGACAGGTCCGGCCCCGCGTCATCCCGGCCGCCGAGCTGGGCGTTGTTGGAGCCCCGCTCGTCGCCGTCGCGGAACGCCCAGACGGCGAGGGCGACGTGCGCGCAGCCGCCGCCGAGCTCGCAGTCGCAGTGGGCGTAGGAGACGTCGTTGGGGACGAGGAAGCGCACGGTGCAGGTCGGCAGGCGCGCGCTGGGGGGCGGCTCCCGGACCAGCTCCGCCACCATGCCGTCCCGGATGCGGCGGCGCGCGAGGGTCAGCACCCGCTTGCCGAGCGCCTCGCTCAGGGCCTCGTCGGTGATGCCGCCGGGGGACCACGCCTCGTCGGAGGGCGCGGCCTCGGCCGCCGCCTCGCCGTCGCCCTGCTCGCTGGCCCAGGTCTGGTACGCCAGCACCAGCGCGACCCGGTGGCGGCACTTGCCGCGGGCGCCGCAGCTGCAGTCCGCGTCCTGGAGGGCGGTGCCGGGGGGGAGGGTCGTCGTGACCTCGTCGGGGAACTCGGCGCGAACGACGCCGCCGTCGTCCTCGGAGATGGTCGGCGCGTTGCCGCGGCCCAGCTCCTTCTGGGCCCGCTTCACCAGCCCCCGGTTCGCCAGCGCGGCCAGGCTCTCGGGGGTCAGGGCCAGCAGATCCGCCCTCATGACCGCCCCGCCGTCATCGCTTCACCTTCTCGGCGATCCAGTTCGCCAGCTCGCCGGGGGTCATGGCGCCGACCTGGGCGCCGACGTTCACCAGCTGCTTGGCCATGTCGCGGTCGTAGCAGGGGTTGGCCTTGGAGTCCAGCGCCGCGAGGCCCAGCACGTGGGTGCCCTGGGCGCAGAGCTCCTTGACCCGGCGGACCAGCGCCAGGCGGCTGCCGCCCTCGTAGAAGTCGGTGATGAGGAGGACGATGGTGCGGCGGGGCACCTCGACCAGCTCCTGGGCGTAGGCCACGGCGCGGGCGATGTCAGTGCCGCCGCCGAGCTGCACCTTCATCAGGGTCTCCACCGGATCGGTCACCTGATCGGTGAGGTCGACGACCTCGGTGTCGAAGATGACGAGGTGGGTCTTCACCGCGGGCATGCCCCACAGGCAAGCCGCGGTCACCGCCGAGTGGATCACCGAGTCCATCATGCTGCCGGACTCGTCTACCAGCATGATGATCTGCCACTTGTCGGACTGCCGGCGCACCCGGCTGAAGAACCAGGGGGTCTCCACCAGCACGCGGCGGGTCTCGGGGTCGTAGTTCTTCAGGTTGCCGCGCAGGGTCTTCAGGGCGTCGAAGTTGCGGGCCATGGGGATGAGGGAGCGGCGGCGGCGGTCGATGGTGCCGAGGAAGGCCGCGCGGACCTCGCGGGCCAGCTCCTCCATGAGCCGCTTGACGACCTTGGCGACGAGCTTGCGGGCCAGCTCCAGCACCTCGGGGTTCATCAGGTGCTTGGTCTGCATCACCGCGCGCAGCAGGGTCTCGTTGGGCTCGATGCGCGCGAGCACCTCGGGGTTGGTGACGACCTCGTGGATGCCGTAGCGGTCGACCGCGTCGCCCTCCAGCCGCTCGATGGTCTCCTGGGGGAAGAGGCGGTGCACGTCGTTCAGCCAGTCGGGCACGCTCATGACCGAGGCGCCGTCCCCGCCGTCGCGGCCCTCGGAGGAGCCCTGCCCGCTGGGGGCGATGTCTCGCTGAGCCATGTCGCCCTCGCGATCGTAGAGCCAGGAGAGCGCGGCGTCCGCGGCCTGCTGCTCGCCGTTGAGCCCGCCGGCGCCGAGGCCGCCCTCGGCCGACTCGCCCAGCACCAGCCGCCACCGGACCAGGGGCGGGACGTCTTCGTCGAGCAGCTTGCTCAAGGGTCTTCCTCTCAAGAGCATCGAGACGCCTCTGATTAACCCGCGCCGCATTCCGCCACCGGACAACCGCTGACCGGAGCGCTCGGAAGGGGTGCTGGCGGCACACTTCTTGCGGAGGGTCCTTGGACCTACGCACCCCCGAGGGACCATGAAGGATTGGGATTACAAGACCATCATCGAGCCGTTCCGGATCAAGTCCGTGGAGGCCATCCCGATCCTCAACCGACATGAGCGCGAGCAGGCGCTGGAGCGCGCCGGCTACAACCTCTTCCGCCTGCTGGCGCAAGAAGTCACCATCGATCTGCTGACCGACTCGGGGACCGGCGCCATGAGCGCAAACCAGTGGGCCGCGCTCATGCTGGGGGACGAGACCTACGCCGGCAGCCGCTCCTTTCAGCGCCTGGAGGCCATGGCCCACAAGCTGACGGGC
>Ga0316204_10012467_pt1 | contig 10356 bp, 9 predicted proteins | sample 6monrhotite_MG_2_FD_205661 | JGI IMG/M metagenome (GOLD analysis project Ga0316204, IMG submission 205661) | Microbial mat bacterial communities from mineral coupon in-situ incubated in ocean water Damariscotta River, Maine, United States -... | ecosystem: Environmental > Aquatic > Marine >... | reverse complement strand
AGTGTGGCTTCAAGAACCATCTCTTCGCCGTCGACATTGAATGTAAGCCCTGCCATGGTTTCGTCGAACAGACGGTTCCACGCTGTTGCGCCCACAACAGACTGATCATGTAAAAATTTTTCCAGCTCATCGGACAGTTGATAAGGTTTCATCGCCCGCATTTGATCCAAAATCGGTTTATAACGCGCAAGCCCTTCGTCTGCTGCCACCATTGCGTCCAGTTGTGCGTCATCCACACGGTTCAGCTCTAGTGAAAAGAACACCATCGGGGTCGACATATCTGTAATTGCCCCTTGCATGTCTGCCATGAATTTGGCGCGATCTGCGTCAACCGTGTTTTGATAATAACGCAAGCCTGCAAATGACATCACGCGGCCCATGATGTTTTGGATTTTTTCGAACCGCAGGATGCAGTTCAATAGTCCAGTTGCATCCAAATCTGCCAGTTTGCCTTCGTAATCGGTGGCAAAAGCCGGGCATTCCTTGCTTAACCAATCCATATCCTGGGTGATTTCTGTCCCGTCGGTGCTGGGATAAAGATCGTCCAGGTTCCATTCCGGTAATTCCCCGAATTCGCCGTCTGATGTGCTATCACGCATATCGCTGGGGAAATTGGAACGGGATGGATTGAATGTTTTGAACATGGCTGAAAAGCTCCTGAAGTCTGTTTGGAACAAAGATGTAAGACTATTCGAAAAGAAGGGAAAGCCCTGATCACAAGGTTGTTGGATTAAATTTCAATCGGTGGTTTTGGTTCTACCGGAACCTTGGGTTTCGGTTTGCGGCGGATAATAATATCACCATTGGGCAGAACCTCTGGTTTTTCATAATCGCTTAAGTCATCGATTTTATCACCCAAAGAGTTCAGCAAGGGGCCAAGATCATCAACCCAGCTTTCAAAAAACTTTTGTGTATCTTCCGATAGTTCTTCCAGACCTTTACGCAATTCTTCCCAGTCTTTCGGGTCGGATTGGGCCGGTGTCGCAATTAAGGCCGGGATAAGGGCAATATAAAAGAAACGTTTCATATGCATTATATAGAAGCCATCGCGCAAGTTTCACCCCCTCTGGGTGAAATCCATATCAATCGTTACAGGAAAGTGATCAGAGGCTGTTAGCAATGCATCGCATAACTCACTGTTATCAAAGCAATCGGGATCATCGAACGGGTGCCATACTTTCCAGACCGGCCCGACGGTTCTGCCAAGATCAGGCGATACCATTATGTAATCCAAAAGCGCATTCAGGTAGGTTTTGCTTTTATGAAGATAAAACCGAGAAGTGGTGGGAAATCCGCCCGCACGGGCAGACATCGCTGCTTCTGCATGTGGCTCACGCAGGGTTTCGCTCTCAGGTTTTGAAACTCCGATTACAATCTCTACCCCGGATTGGCCGAACAGTTTTTCATATTCATCCAGCCCCGGGCCGTCATTGAAATCGCCCATCACAATCACATTGTCGCCCAGTGCCAAGTGTTCTTCAACCCTTTGCCGCAACCAGATACACTGGGCCAGTTGTTTGCGTCTGTTATCAATTGCAATCCGCACTTCCTGTTGGCGATTTTTGGCACCATGCGGGGCTTTGGATTTTGCGTGCACCCCGATCAGCCGCATCGGATTGCCGCCTTCGGGTATAACCAGCAATTCAAGCGGTGGCTTGGAAAACGAGATTTTCTCGGGCTTTGCGTCAACGTCCACATCAAGATGAAAGACACCGTCAAATCTGGGCGTTTCGCGTGCGTCACCATGGGGCGGGGGATATCCTTGCGGATCATGTACGACGTCCAATTTCGTCGGATCGAACAGAAAGGCGATTTCTTGTTGAGTGTGATTAGTGAACCCGATGATTGCTTTGTTTTGTCGTAACTTGAAATGTTCTGCAAAATGTTCCAGAGCAATGACAGATGATAGACCACTGCCATTATCCGGGGCTTCGATAATCATAATCCCATCGGCATCAATAGATTGGAATACATTCCCCAACGCATTGATTTGCATTGATTTTGTGACATTCCACTTGCCGGACCAGCTGTTATCTTCAATCAGTTGATTATTCTGATCGAATAGATTGGTAAACCATTCAACGTTATATGTTGCAAGACGTATCATGCGTCATTGTGGGTTTCATTAATTTCTTCCCACGCCAAATTAATTGCAATCATCCGTTTGGTGGCCATTGTTATCGCCTCTTCCGGCAGGCCGCGGGCCATGAGTTGATCGGGGTGAGTTTCACGGATTTTCTGACGCCAGATATTGCGGATTTCTGTTAAAGGTGTTTGGGGTGTCACTCCCAAAACATCATAGGCATCCGGTGGGGCGTCTGGGGCAAAACGGGTTCTGAAGCTGCGGTATGTGACCTCATCAATTCCAAAAATATTAGCAACGCGGTGAACATAATCATCCTCATTGGGATGGTAATGCCCATCGGCTATCGCTATGTAAAATAACCCCTCAAGCAAATCTTCAAGAACGGCACTGTCTGCCTTGAACATTTTTGCGATTTTAGTGGCATAAACCTCGTATCCCGCGACATCCTGACGGGCTAGATTGAATACTATGGCGGCTTGTGCGGCATTGCGCTGAGGTATTTGAAATACCTGACGGAAAGCGGCGACCTCATCCTTGGTTACCAATCCGTCCGCTTTTGCCATCTTGGCCCCAAGACCAATGACTGCGATCGTAAACGCCACGCTTTTCTCGGGTGGCGTTTGCAGTTTTTCAAGGATGCTGGACAGACCTTCCCCAGCTGCCATGGCTGATATTGCATCTGAAATCCGAAGCCAAATAGACATGTCTTGCCTTTATAAATATAATTCAATCACGATTACAGGAACCTTTGCATCAAAATCAGATCATGCCAACGGCCAAATTTGAAGCCGGCCTGTTTTATGTCTGCAACCTTGCTGTAACCAAGGGCTGCATGAAATAAAATGCCGTCCATGTTTTCGGCACTTAATCCTGCAATAAAGCAATGAACGCCAGCAGCGCGGCCATGATCCTCAAGTGTTTTCAATAATGCTTTACCCGTACCTTTGCCCCGTTCATCGGGGTTTAGAAAAATTGAATGCTCCATGGTTTTGGCATATCCAGGCCCATTGCGAAACGGGCCATATGTTGCAAAGCCCGCAATGCGGTCAGGTGCTTCAGCTACGTAAAAGCAAAAATTCTTTTGTGCGCGCTCTAGGATCATATCTTGCAGGGCGGGCACTGATTTTTCAATATTAGTGAACGTGGCGACACTGTCCCGGATCACCGGGTTCCAGATGTTTGCGATGGCTTGTGCGTCTTTTGGGCATGCAGGACGGATATGCAAAACGGGCCTCTTGTTTTGGTTGTGTTATTGTCTCGTAACCGGCAGATTTTTCAAGATATAAAATCAACAAAGCAATATTTATCCCTTGGCTTACACATTGACTTCCTCAAAATATGTCGATCAATTGCGCCCAACTTTGGAGATTTTTATGCAATATAATACTTTAGGATCAACAGATCTGAAAATCAGTGAACTTTGTCTGGGATCAATGACTTGGGGCACGCAAAACACCACGAATGAAGGCCATGCCCAAATAGATATGGCGTTGGACTATGGGGTGAATATTATCGATACGGCCGAAATGTATCCGGTGAACCCGTTAAGCAAGGCCACTCAAGGCGATACCGAACGGGTGATCGGTGAATGGGTCGCGAAATCGGGCAAACGCGAGGATGTTATGATCGCGACCAAAGCCTCGGGGGCGGGTTATATGAATGTGCGCGACGGTGCACCTATTTCGGCTGAAACGATACACATGGCGGTTGAGGCTTCATTGAAATCGCTGCAAACGGATTACATCGATCTATACCAGCTGCATTGGCCCAATCGTGGCTCTTATATGTTCCGGCAAAACTGGGATTTTGACCCTTCAAACCAGAACAAACAGCAGACTTTAGACCACATTGTTTTGGTATTGGAAACAATGCAAAAGCTTGTTGAAGCAGGGAAAATTCGTCATTTTGGCCTGTCAAACGACAGCGCATGGGGGACGGCGCAATGGCTGCGTGCTTCTGAAGAACGTGGCCTGCCAAGGGTGCAATCCATTCAGAATGAATACAGCTTGCTGTGCCGGTTGTTTGATACTGATCTGTCCGAACTTTGCCATAATGAAGAGGTCGGCCTTTTGGCATTTTCACCGCTTGCCACGGGTCTTTTAACCGGGAAATATCATGAAGGTGAAGCGCCGCCAAAAGGATCGCGAATGTCGATCGGTTCAGAACTGGGCGGGCGGATTACGCCACAGGTTTGGCCTGCGGTTGCGGCCTATCAGGCGATTGCAGACAAACACGGGTTGAACATAACGCAAATGGCACTTGCATGGTGTTGCACACGCCCGTTTATGGCCTCTGCAATTTTTGGTGCGACCACAATGGAGCAACTGGAAACGGCATTAAAATCGACGGAAATTACATTGACTGATGCGGTTCTGGCGGACATTACCGCGGCCCACAAAGCCCATCCGATGCCTTACTGAATATGGCACTTTGGATCCCGATAACGATCTTTGCGGCATTTGCGCAAAATCTGCGCTTTATGCTGCAAAAGCATCTGAAGGCGACGAAGCTCAGCACAGGCGGGGCAACATTTGCCCGCTTTTTGTTCGCCGCTCCGATCGCGGTTCTGTTGGTTGTGATCCTTGCGCAAACGGGGTGGGACATACCAAACGCCACTGCGCGCACCTGGATGTTTGTGATTACGGGCGGGACATCGCAAATCGTCGCTACAATGCTGGTGGTTGCGTTATTTTCTGAGCGCAACTTTGCTGTTGGCATTACGTTGAAAAAGACCGAAGCAATCCTGACTGCCATTGTCGGTTTTATCGTACTGGGTGAAGGTATATCGCTTTGGGCTGTCATGACAATTCTGGTTGGGATTGTCGGTGTTATATTACTGTCCGATCCGCCAAAACTGGCGGGTAAGGGGGCGTGGTACAGGCGTATTTTTAATCGTGCGTCAGTTTACGGGATAGGGTCGGGGGCTATCTTTGCCGTTTCTGCCACCAGCTATCGTGGTGCGTCTTTATCTCTGGGTTCAGGGGATTTTATTATTCGCGCGGTCTTTACGCTGGCCTGTGTAACCGTATTTCAAACAGTTATTATGAGCATTTGGTTGCGTTTACGCGAACCCGGCGAGATCAGGCGTGTGCTGCAATCGTGGCGGGTGACGACGCTGGTTGGATTGACGGGGGTTTTAGGGTCGCTGGGCTGGTTCATGGCCTTTACGCTGCAAAACGCGGCCTATGTCAAAGCTTTGGGCCAGATCGAGTTAGTGTTCACTTTTCTGGCGTCTTATCTGATCTTTAAAGAACGCAGCACGGGGCGTGAAATTTTCGGCATTTCATTGGTGGTCATCAGTATTTTGTTGCTGATCTTGGTGATCCGTTAGGGGGCGAGCTATCTAATAATTCCAATGTCCCAGTTGGAACGCCTATCTAAGATATTGAAATTGCTTGTATTTCACGCTAACGCTTGTCGTAATACAACCCAACAACATGCTCGGCTTCGGCAAAGAACAACCAGCGCGAGACGAATAGTCCGATCACATGCAAGATGATGATCAAAACGACGCTAAAGTGGTTGACCGGAAAGAACAGCAACATGGCTACCGGGATGATACCCAGACATAAAGTCGTTATCACACGCAATTTCTGCCCATGTTTGCGGCCGATGACATGCACCATTTCGCGGGTCAGATAGTTTTCACCTGAATGCGGTGCTTCCAATAGACGTACTTTTCCCAGAGCACCCAACCCAGTGGCGGTTTCAATTGTGTGACCCGCTTGTGAAAAGCTCATATCACCACGTGCCCAAGACAGGATTTGAATGGCGGTTAATATGACAATTGCGAATAACGCAAAGGGCAGTTGTGCCGACAATAAAGCACCGCCCGCAAGTGAATAAAGTATGAACAATGCAGGTGTTGTGGACATGTTCCAGCGCGGTACGGTTTTTAACTGCCCGTAAATCATCGAGGTGCAATAGACCGTGGCGATACACAGCGCACTGCCCAACCAACCCAAGGGGGCAATGCGGATATCCGCAAAGATCAACAGGGCAGCATAAAGGCCCATCACCAACAATGTTGCAACTGAAACCACGCCTTCACGGCTGAGCCATGACGTGCGCCACTGGCTGAAAGCCTTCATCGCACGTTGTGGATTTCCCAAATGGAAGGTTGATGCCAGCAATCCACCCACGGCCAAGGCATAGGCGATTAAGAAAAACGTAAAGGCGACCCATCCCGAAACGACCGGTCTGTCCAGACCCAAAAAGAACAACAGGCCAAAGCCAAGACCGGAAAGGGATGTGAAAATAATAACGGATGCTGCGGGATGCATATTAAAGTGCCTCCAATGCTTTATCGAGCCAGCCAAGCAGACCCTTTGGTGTAGCGGCTACGGGTTCAAGGAAGGGTGCCAGAATGTTAATGTCGCCGTCTGTGTGAATGTCGGCTTTTGGACGCGGTGGCAGGTAGCGGTTCACCGGTTTTGTACCTTGTTCGGGCATCAGTTCCATACCGCCACGCGCTGCTGACATTTGTGATACGTCGCTTTCGGGATCGGCAAAATCGCCAAAGTGTCGTGCATTGGCAGGACATGTACGCACGCAAGCAGGCTCGCGGTCGATCTCCGGTATGTTTTCATTATAGATGCGGTCCACACAAAGCGTACATTTCTTCATCACACCTTCTGCTGCATCCAACTCGCGCGCGCCGTAGGGGCAGGCCCATGCGCATAATCCGCAGCCGATACAATCGCTTTCATTGACCAGAACGATGCCGTCTTCACTGCGTTTATAGCTTGCACCCGTTGGGCAAACAGTAACGCAGGGCGCATCTTCGCAATGCAGGCAAGATTTTGGAAAATGTACGATTTGTGCTGGTTTTTGCGGTTTTTTAACCTCATATGTATGTATTCTGTTTAGAAATGTACCGGAAGGGTTTGCGCCATATGCATCTTGATCAGACAAAGGCGCGCCGTAATTAGAGGTATTCCATTCCTTGCAGTTGATCACACAGGCATGACAGCCGACACAAATATCAAGGTCGATCACAAGGCCCAGTTTCTTGGCTGTGGTTTGGGGTAAAGCGGTCATCTTAAAACTCCCCGCCGTAAGCAATATCTTTCGGCCCTTGGCCTACAGGTGAGGCCTGTGCAGGTGTTTCAGGTTGTGAAACACCATCCTCTGCCGGTGCTTTTTCGATCTTCACGCGCAGATCGTACCACGCAGCTTGGCCGGTGATCGGATCAGAGTTTGACCAGCGCAACCCGTCGCCTTTGGGTGGCAGGAGTTCGTGGATTAAGTGGTTCAGCAAAAAGCCCTTTGTGGCCTCGGGTGCGTTTTCATCCAACGCCCACGCGCCTTTGCGTTTGCCGATGGCGTTCCATGTCCAGACCGTATTGGGATTGAGTGCATCCATGCGTACAACCGGGACTTTGATTTTCCCGTGGTGCGAAGTGACATAAGCCCAATCGCCTTCATTAAATCTGTGCTTGGTCCAAACTTCACCCGATACATAAAGCGGGTTTGTGCCATGGATTTGTCTTAGCCACGCATTTTGCGATCCCCATGAGTGGTACATTGCAGCGGGGCGTTGGGTTAAAGCGTGTAGCGGATATTCTTCACAATCTATACCTTGCTCTTCATATGGTGCCCACCAAACCGGCAAAGGATCCATAGCCTCGATCAGTTGCGAACGCAAATGATCGGGCGGTTGCAATTCGCCTTTGCCCATTGCTGCCAGCCGGAACTTCTGCATCGGTTCCACATAAATGCTGAATAGATAGGGCGAGGGTTTATCAAAGATACCGCGTTCCACGGCCCAATCTTGATAGGCTTTGTTCCAAGGTTTGAAAAATAACGCTTCGTCAGGGATGTGGTCTTTCCAGAAGCCACCGTTTTCAATGTATTTATTCAGCTGCTCTGGGTTCGGTTCACCGCGCCCTTTGCCGCTGCCATCCTTATTTCGAAATCCCGCCAATGGCCCGACACCGGGCCGGCGTTCATGGTTTACGATATAATCGGCATAATCGGCGTATTTGGCGCTGCCGTCTTCATTGACAAAGCCCGGCAACCCAAGTTTTGATCCCAACTGGATCAGGGCGGATTGAAACCCGCGCACGTCGCGGTCAGGTTCTACCACCGGCCAGCGGATACTGTCACATATCGCGTCTGCCTCGGATATCGGGCGATCAAGCAGGCTGATACAATCGTGACGTTCCAGATATGTGGTATCCGGCAGGATCAGGTCGGCAAATGCCACCATTTCAGATGAATAGGCGTCTGAATAGATGATATTCGGGATCACATAGTCGCCGTTTTCGTCTTTGTCGGTCAGCATATCCATCACACCGCGCGAATTCATCGAGGAATTCCACGACATATTGGCCATATACATAAACAGTGTGTCGATCTTATAGGGATCACCCGCATGCGCATTGGAAATCACCATATGCATCATGCCATGCGATGACATCGGGTTTTCCCAAGTGAAGGCTTTGTCGATGCGCACTGGCGTACCGGACGCATTCAGTGCCAAGTCTTCGGGGCCGCGTGTAAAACCTAAATGCGGACCATTCAAGGGACCACCCGGAGTGGTGGAACTATGTGGCGTTGGGTGACCTTCAACAGGTTTGGGATAGGGCGGTTTGAAACGGTAACCACCCGGCACTTCGACACTGCCCAGAATGATTTGCAGCAAGTGGATCGCGCGGCAGGTTTGAAAGCCGTTGGAGTGGGCGGAAATACCCCGCATGGCGTGGAATGAAACGGGACGGCCTGTCATGGTTTCGTGTTTCTCACCCTTCCAGTCAGTCCAGGGCTGGTCGATTGTGATCTCTTGTTCAAACGCCACATGTGCCAGCTCTGCAGCTAACCGGTGGATTGTTTCAGCTGAAATTCCGCAGCGGTCGGCCACCGCTTCGGGGGCATAATCATCTGATAGGTACTTTTCGGTCATCAGTTGGAACACGGGGGTGTATTTGGTGCCTTGGTAGGTGATCTCACCGGTAAACACCGGCTTTACGCCCTTTTTGTCAAAGGCTGCAGGTTTACCCGTGACACGGTCCTGCACCATGAATTGGCCTTGCAGATCGCGCAGCAAAAGCCCGAATTCATTGGAGGTTTCATCCATATTTACCAGCATTGGCGCGTTGGTGTAGCGCATCAAATAATCCAGATCGACCTTGCCGGCCTTTAGCAAAACATGGATCATCGCCAGTACAAACAGGCCATCAGTGCCGGGCGTGATGCCGACCCATTCGTCGGCAATTGCGTTATAGCCGGTGCGTATCGGGTTCACGCCGACGATCTTGGCGCCGCGCTCTTTTAGTTTGGACAGCCCCATTTTAATCGGATTGCTGTCATGGTCTTCGGCAACTCCGAAAATCATGAACATTTTGGTGCGGTCCCAATCGGGCACACCGAATTCCCAAAACGCGCCGCCCATTGTATAAATACCGGCAGCGGCCATATTAACCGAACAAAAGCCGCCGTGGGCAGCATAGTTTGGCGTGCCGAACTGTTGCGCCCAGAAACTTGTCAGCGATTGCGATTGATCACGACCTGTGAAAAACGCCAGTTTATGCGGGGCCTTTTCGCGAATTGGACCTAGCCGTTTGGCGGCAATGTCAAAGGCCTCATCCCAGCTGATTTCCTCGAATTTACCTTCGCCGCGTTCGCCGACACGCTTCATCGGTGCCCGAAGACGTGCAGGCGAGTAATGCTGCATGATGCCAGCTGAACCCTTGGCGCATAGAACACCCTTATTGATCGGGTGATCGCGGTTGCCTTCGATATATTTAACCTTGCCGTTTTTCATGTGCACATTGATGCCGCAGCGGCAGGCGCACATATAACAGGTGGTTTTACGAATTTCGTCGGACACTTCTGGCGAAGTGTCCAAATCAGGCTGATGATGATTCATTATTGAGGCTCTCCCTAATGCGCGGATTATGAGGAAAATTATCCCAAGGGCCAGCACAAAAAAGAATATCATTCAGCTTTTGGGTAGACTGAAACTACATTCGGGTTTTGGGAAAGGTTCTAGGTGGGTTCAGCCCATCCTATTGATCGACAAAGCTTGGGCGGATGTTTAATGTGGGCGCGATTGGGTGACGTTGTTTATTGGCGAAGCCTTAAATATGGAATCCAGAGATGAACCTATCAAGCTGGCTGGTGAAAACCGCCAAGATAAACTCGGATCGGCCCGCGTTGCTTAAAGGTACAGAGGTTTGTGCCACATATGCCGAGTTTTCGGCGCGCTCTGCGGCAATAGGGGCATATCTGCGGCACGATTTGCATGTGAAAAAAGGCGCGCGCGTTGC
>Ga0316204_10012466_pt1 | contig 10356 bp, 8 predicted proteins | sample 6monrhotite_MG_2_FD_205661 | JGI IMG/M metagenome (GOLD analysis project Ga0316204, IMG submission 205661) | Microbial mat bacterial communities from mineral coupon in-situ incubated in ocean water Damariscotta River, Maine, United States -... | ecosystem: Environmental > Aquatic > Marine >... | reverse complement strand
GAAAAACAGCTTGCATGGGCCGTCAAAAAACTCAATAATCGACCCCGCAAATGCCTCAATTATCAGACACCAAACGAGGTCTTTCTAAAGAACACAGGTGGCGCACTTGCAACTTGAATTCACCAAATACTTGTGAATTCAGGTTTTCTACTATGGAACTGTATGGGAGGATGGTTTTTTGGATATCCCTCTCAACAGCCGCAGGACGATATTGATATTGATAAGAATCATAGGGTTGCAATTATAAAAATTCGGCAGTATCCTCTCCCCAAGGAATATTTAATAGTAAGGGGAATCATATGTTTAGCCGTATTTGTAAGTTGTTTTCTGGTTTCATGTCAATCATTATAATGTTGCCGCAATCAGGCGTATTTGCGGCACAAAAATCATCCGACATACCAATCAAAGCATTTGCCCAACTTAGAATGACGACCAATTTAAAACTCTCGCCGGATGGTAAATATATAGCATATTTTACGCCCTACAAAGGTCATCAGGTGATTATTATAAAACCTATGGGCGCAGGGCAATCTGTAGCCGTGCCTCCCGCAGAAGGAACAGAGTTAGCATGGTTTAAATGGGCTAAGAATGACAGACTTGTTTTTTCTTACGCCTTTACTGCAAGCAGAAAGTTAAATTCGGTCACGACCCGTGAAACAAGACTATTTGCTGTGGATCCCAACGGGAGAAACCGCACTAATTTAATCAGGGCAAGAGACAAAAATACCATAGGCACAAGACTTGGTAAGGAATTGGTAGCGTCCCAAATTCAGGATGATGTTATTGATTGGTTGCCTGATGATCCTGATCATATTCTGATTGCCATAGATGGTAACATTGATGGCAAATACGAAGTGCGGCGGGTGAATATCTATACAGGTAAATTTAAAGAGATTATTGCCGGCTTTAGAGGTATCCAGAATTATGCTACGGATCAGCAGCATATAGTGAGACTTGCTTGGGGTTATGAACTCTCGCAATTTCATAATATGTATAAGTCTCCTTTGACTAACAAATGGAAAAACGTTGAAAAAACATCTTGGGGGGATAAGGGATTTGATCTGCTTGGTTTCACAAAGGATCCCATTATCGCTTATGCCGCTGGAAATAACGAGCAGGGGCGCAAGGCTGTATTTAAGATAAATCTTGAGACCGAGGAAATCTTAGCACCTGTTTTTTCTCATGAAAGGGTTGACTATGATGGTATTATTTATCACCCTTTAACAGGTAAACCCATTGGGGTGCAGTATACGGTAGATAAACCTGAAATTATCTATTTTGATAAAGATCTGCGATCCATCCAAAAAACGGTAGATAAGGCCTTGCCAGATACGGTGAACGTCATCACTAATATTTTACCGGATAAAAAACAATATATGATCTATTCTAGCAGCGATGAGGAGCCAGGGGTCTATTATCTGTTAGATATGATGCTTAAGAAACTTGATTTTATTTCAGAAACCATGCCGGGAATAGCGCCAGAAAATATGTCTGCGGTTAAATCGATCAGTTATAAAACACGGGACGGTGTTGATATTCCCGCCTATCTTACAATACCGAAAGGGAAAGAGGCCAAAAATTTGCCAGTCGTCATATATGTTCATGGCGGGCCACAGTATCGGGATGACCAGATGTTCAATCATACTGTGCAGTTTTTAGCCAGTCGTGGTTATGCCGTCCTTCAACCAAACTTTCGGGGTTCAAAGGGATATGGTCAAGAATTTGAGAATAAAGGGAAATATCAATGGGGTGGTATAATGCAGGATGATGTTACGGATGGCACCAAATGGCTGATAGAGCAAGGGATAGCAAATCCGAAAAAAATATGTATCTTAGGGGCATCATATGGTGGTTATGCTGCAGCTATGGGCCTAGTTAAGGTGCCGGATTTGTACAAATGTGGCGTTAGTATTAGTGCGGTATTTGATATTCCATATCAGATTGCTACGGATAAAAAATATATTGGGGGTAGAGCATGGGCTAAAATTTTGGGTTTAGAAGGAGCAGATCCTGAAACTGTATCACCTTATTATAGGGCAGATGAAATCAAGTCACCTTTATTGATTATTCATGCTAAGGACGATAATGTCGTTCTTTATAAACAGGGTCAAAATATGGCACAAAAACTCAAAAAATTAAAGAAAAAAGTGACCTTTATCACTATGGAAAACGGGGCTCATAATATGGATACGGAAAAATCGCGCATTATTAAACTTACCGCTATAGAAAAATTTCTGAAAAAACATATTGGCCATTAAGGGTATCATGGCCATAAAACCTTGCATAAAACGTGAGTATACTATATCAGCAAGCGCAAATAAGGGGCCTGTTCCTGATTAGGGAAACGGGTCTTTTTTTATAGAAGATATTTCACAAAACATCAGGGTAGAACAGATGAAGGAACAGGCGGCTCCTGGGGCGGTAAAGAAGAGCTCGAAATGGGTTAAGGAATTTGGCTTTGAGTCATTCAGCCGTATTCGCACCGAAAGTTTTTCCGGCTTAACCGTGGCCTTGGCCTTGGTGCCAGAGGCCGTGGCCTTTGCCTTTGTCGCCCATGTTAATCCTCTTGTCGGGCTCTATGCCGCCTTTATTGTGGGCATTATCACGGCTCTTTTCGGCGGCCGTCCCGGCATGATTTCGGGCGCGACGGGTGCCTTGGCCGTGGTGATGGTGAGTCTTGTGGTTAATCACGGCGTGGAATATCTTTTTGCCACGGTGATCCTTATGGGCCTTATTCAGATCATCGCGGGCATTACCCATTTGGGGAAATTCATTCGTATGGTGCCTCATCCTGTGATGCTGGGTTTTGTCAACGGCCTTGCCATTGTGATTTTCCTGGCCCAAATGGGTCAATTTAAGACAGCCAGCGGCGCATGGCTTTCTGGCATGCCGCTCTATGAAATGCTTGGGCTCGTGCTATTGACCATGGCAATTATCTTTTTTATGCCAAAAATGACCAAGGCTATTCCGGGGCCACTGGCGGCTATTTTGGTGGTGACGTTCATTGTGATCGGCCTGAATATTGATATTCCGCGTGTGGGTGATTTGGCGTCCATTGCCGGCGGCCTGCCTGAATTTCATATCCCTGATTTTCCGCTGAACGTGGAAAGCCTCCTGATTATCCTGCCCTATGCGGTTGTTTTGGCCGCTATTGGCCTGATCGAGTCCCTGCTAACCCTCAACTTGGTGAGTGATATGACCGATCAACACGGCCCCGGCGCCAGTAAGGAATGCGCGGCGCAAGGGGTTGCCAATCTGGTCACGGGCTTCTTTGGCGGCATGGGCGGCTGTGCCATGATCGGCCAGAGCATGATCAATGTCAAATCAGGCGGGCGGGCGCGGCTTAGCGGTATTGTCGCCGCCTTAAGCTTACTGGCGTTTATCCTCTTTGCCTCTGGCCTTATTGAGCAGATTCCATTGGCGGCCTTAATCGGTGTGATGTTCATGGTGGTGATCGGAACCTTTGCCTGGAATAGCTTAAAATTAATGGGACAAATTCCCCGCCATGATGTCTTTGTGATTATCTTTGTGACGGGGATCACGGTGGCTTACGATCTGGCCGTTGCCGTGGTCGCTGGCGTGGTTATTTCGGCCTTGGTCTTCGCATGGGAAACCGCAAAAAATACCCACGCTAGTCAAAAAATTGATGAGAATGGCTCTAAAATCTACACGCTGGAAGGGCCGGTATTTTTTGGCTCTGTGGCAAGTTTTATGGAATTATTTGATCCCAAAAATGATCCCGATGATGTGATTGTTGATTTTATCGACTCTCGGGTGCTTGATCATTCCGGCCTTCAGGCCATTGATGCCTTGGCCGAAAAATACGAAGTTGAGGGCAAAAAACTGCACCTGCGTCATTTAAGCGCGGATTGCCGCAGGTTGTTGCATAAAGCCCGAAAAATTGTCGAAGTCTCCGTCATAGAAGACCCCGCCTACGGCGTCGCTGTTGATTATGCAGGCAATTATGTGGTCATGACCGAGGCCCAACAGGCGGCCCTTAAAACAGAATAAAGGCCGAAAAGATTGTCCCGTAGCCCAAATACTACCCGAAGAGCCACTTGCTTTTTTCATCCCCTCTTTAGAACCCATAATTGTCATTCCCACGAAGGTGGAAATCTAGTATGGTTTTAAAATGAATCAAGGAGGGTATTATTCGCGAAAAACAGGTAAAGACATGGGATGGAAAGTGGAATCTCAGGATTATCAAAGCGTTTAATCCCGACTTGTGTGATTTATAAAGCAGGATATGTCAGTAAAGCTGGATTCCTGCCTTCGCAGGAATGACGAAGCAATAACAGAGGTTATGACAGGGGATATGGTAACGCTTAATAGTTTAAAAGATGATATATTATCTGGGCAGCGGCGGGCGCTTGCTAAGGCGATTACCTTGGTGGAAAGCAGCCGAGCGGATCATCAGGAAGAGGCGCAAGCGCTTTTGACCCAGCTTTTGCCCCATACAGGAAAGTCCGTCCGGCTTGGCTTTACAGGCACGCCGGGGGTCGGCAAATCAACCTTCATTGAGGCCTTTGGCCTGTCGCTCACGGCGCAGGGTCACAGGGTGGCGGTTTTGGCCGTTGATCCGTCTTCGACCCGCACAGGCGGCTCCATATTGGGAGATAAAACCCGCATGGAACGGCTGTCCAAAGACCCTAATGCTTATATAAGGCCTTCGCCCTCTGGCGGGACGCTTGGCGGGGTGGCGCGGCGCACGCGTGAGGCCATGCTGCTTTGCGAGGCGGCGGGATATGATGTCATTCTGATTGAAACCGTCGGCGTGGGCCAGTCGGAAATTGCCGTGGCGGAGATGGTGGATATGTTTTTATTGATGTTATCGCCGGGGGGAGGGGACGACCTGCAGGGCATAAAGCGCGGTATCATGGAACTTGCCGACCTTGTGATTATTAATAAGGCCGACGGTGATTTAAAAGCGGCCGCCTTGCGCGCCGCAGGGGATTATACGTCGGCGTTACGCCTGATGCGCCCTAAAACATCCTGCTGGACGGCGGGTGTGTTCTTGGCCTCGGCCTTAGAGGGGCAAGGTCTGGCGCAAATTTGGCAACAAATACAGCTGTTTGAGACGGCCATGAAGGACAGCGGCGCCCTTGACGCATTGCGCAAAACGCAGTCCAAGGCTTGGATGTGGTCACAAATTCAGGATCAACTGATCGATATCTTCCGCGCCCGGGACCCTGATAAAATACAGAATATGGAACATGCGGTGGCCGCTGGCATCATTCCACCGGCCACAGCGGCAAGGGATCTTCTCAAAGATTTTCTTAAGAATTCACCGAAGTGAGGGGAAACTCCTTGACCTCTCCCCGTCAATGCCATATATACCGCTTTCATATTTCAAGGGATCTCCCATTGATTCTTCTCTGATCAAGGTGATGACCCTCAATAAAATTATTGATATTATAAGATTAAGGACGAGATTATGTCACGCGTATGCGAATTAAGCGGTAAAGCCGTTATGAGTGGGAACAATGTGAGTCACGCGCTTAACAGAACGCGCCGGGTATTCCGCCCTAATTTAATTAAAGCCAAGCTATTGAGTGATGTTCTTGGACAATCCATATCCATGAAAATTTCTGCCAATGCGCTGCGCACGGTGGAACATAATGGGGGTTTGGATAATTTCCTGGTTAAAGCCAAGGGCGATAAATTGTCGATAAAAGCCCGCCGTTTGAAAAAATTAGTGGAAAAAAAATTGGCCGCTATTGCCGCTTAACCCTGCCTAATAGGAATGACATTAAGGCCGTTGATTTTATCAGCGGCTTTTTTTGTATCTGAATCAGAGTTAAGCTGGATCTGTTTAAGGGTTTCTTCCTAAACGATGGGCAGAACCCCGAGGGTCGAGAAGATGGAAACTCTATAAAAATTGATGCAATTTTGAAAAGATTTCGTCATATTAACCCAGTATTTTCATGGCCTTAGGCTTTATATTCATTTTCCGGAGCCCTCCTGTTTTATAAGATTATATTAAGAATAGGATCGTATAATGACGGCCCATTACATAAATAAAATAAAAGTGATAATAATAAAGTGTTAGCAGAGAAAAAGGGTGTCACAGAAAGTAACGGTGGCCATATTTTGATGAATAATAATCATCGAGATGAACAAATTCATATCATTGTCCAGGTCGCGCTGCGCCTCTTTCATACGCGCGGTTATGCCAGAACGAGCCTATCGGACATTGCCAAAGGGTCAGGTCTTTCTGTGAAAGACACCCAAACATACTTTCCAGGCAAACAGGAGATCTGCCATCAGGTTATTGCGGCTCACCTCAAAAATCAGGCCGCTGAATTTGAGGAAATTAATCACAACAGCAATCCGCGTCAGCGCCTCAGCATGTATCTGGATAACTTGGCAGGAAATAGTGATAGCCTCATCTTACAAGGCTGTCCGATGACAAATCTCTATTTGGACGTCAGGCGAGAAGATAAGATTCTTGCCGAACATGCCGCCAAGATATTACGCCAAAGACTTGAGTGGGTCAGGCAGCAGTTCGTTCTGATACAGCAAGTGGGCAGCGTGGTTGACCTGCCCGAACGCCTGACCAGTGCCGTGCAGGGCATCAATATCATGGCACAGGCGACCGATGATCCCCGGCTTATCCAAAATCAAGTCAACCAGCTTAAATCATGGATACGTGGTATGTAGTTTTTGCGCTCTGGCTACGACCTGTGGGCTTTGCCCTCGAATAAATCGGAAAGCTGTTCCGTGATCGCCCCACCCAGCTGTTCGGCGTCCATGACCGTTATGGCATTTTGATAATAGCGGGTTACATCATGACCGATCCCAATGGCCAGCAATTCCACGGGGGAGCGTTTTTCGATCCAATCAATCACCGCCCGCAGATGATCTTCCAAATAATTGGCGCTATTGGTGGATAGGGTACTGTCATCAACGGGCGCCCCGTCAGATATGACCATAAGAATACGCCGCTCTTCGGTTCGGCCTATCAGGCGGCTGTGGGCCCAGAGCAAAGATTCGCCATCAATATTTTCTTTTAAAAGGCCTTCCCGCAACATAAGCCCCAGATTATTCCGCGTGCGCCGCCAGGGGCTATCGGCGGTTTTATAGATTATATGGCGCAGGTCATTCAGGCGGCCCGGTTTTTGTGGTTTCGCATTATCGAGCCAATCAAGCCGGCTTTTCCCGCCCTTCCAGGCTTTGGTGGTGAAGCCTAAAATCTCCACCTTAACGCCGCAACGCTCCAGCGTGCGGGCCAAAATATCGGCGCACATGGCGGCAATGGTGATGGGCCGACCCCGCATAGAACCAGAATTATCAATCAGGAGCGTGACAACGGTATCTTTAAAGTCGGTCTCATTTTCCACCTTAAAGGAGAGGGCATGAAGGGGATTTGTCACCACTCGGGTTAGGCGGCTTGTGTCCAGCATGCCTTCCTCAAGGTCAAAGTCCCATGACCGCATTTGCTGTGCCATGAGCATCCGTTGTAGCCGATTGGCAAGTTTTGAAATCACCCCATGAAGGCCGCTGAGCTGTTGATCAAGGTTCCGCCGCAGGACGGCAAGCTCTTGCGCATCACAGAGGTCTTCGGCGGGGATAGTCTCATCATATTTGGTGCTATATACAGAATATTTTGGCCCCTGCGCCTGATTGGTGCCAAGGTCATTGGGATTAAAGGCCGCTTGTGCTTTGGCGGCAGCCTCCTCTGACATCATGTCGCTGATCATATCCTCGGTAAGGTCTGCCCCTATGTCGCTGGTGTCTGACGATCCCTCGCTGTTCTCTGCAGCCTCATCGCCCTCGTCCTGGTTCCCGCTATCATCGCCTTCCTCCTGGCTATCATCGCCTGGGGCTTCTTTTTCTTCTGAATTATCTTCAGAATTTGCGGCTTTATTTTTTTCATCGCCGTCATAATCATCGGCCAGATCAAGGTCGGCAATAATCTTACGGCTCAGACGACTAAAGGCGTCCTGATCGCTCATATTATCCATAAGTTCATCAAGGTGACGGGCGGCTTTGGCTTCTATTTGGCTGCGAAATTGAGTGATAATCTCATCTGTTATCGTCGGCGGATGGGCATGGGTCAGTCGCTCACGTACCAGCAGCCTTAAAATATCGCTTAAGGGCGGATCCTTTGTTTCGGACAAGGTGAGGCGGTTTTTGGCATAATAGTCATCCAATATGGCGGCAAGATTTTGAGCAACCCCCGGCATTCTTGTGGCGCCGATGGCCTCCACGCGGGCCTGTTCCATGGCCTCATACACGCTTTGGGCCACGGGATTTTCGGGGGCATATTTTTCATGCAATTTTACATTATGGTGACGGCGCCTTAAGGCATAGGCATCCGCCGCCCCGCGCACCTTTGCCACCTCGCCAGCGGCTAATTCAAGGGATAGCATGGGCAGGCGGCCAGAGGTGCCGGTTATATCGCTATTTTCTGCGCCGAAACTAATGTCTAAATCAGATTTTTCCGCCATAGCCCGCACAGCCGAAGATACGGCATGTTTAAACTGGTCACGTTTATGGGCGGCTTTTTTATGCATGGGTTCTCAAACTATTATTAGGGCAAAACCACGGGGGATACAGCGGATTCGGGTAATTCCACCCCAAAACAACGCTGATAATATTCCGCCACGACGGGCCGTTCCAGCTCATCACATTTATTGAGGAAGGTCACGCGAAAGGCAAAGGCAACATCCTTAAAAATCTCCGCATTTTCTGCCCATGTCAGCACCGTACGAGGGGACATGACCGTTGAAATATCCCCATTGATAAAGCCACTACGGCTTAAGTCAGCCACTTGCACCATTTGCTTGATCAGTTTCTGGCCTTCGTCATTTTGAAGGTTAGGCAATTTGGCGCTGACTATATTCTCTTCAACGTCATGGGCGAGGTAATTGAGCGTGGACACAATATTCCAGCGATCCATCTGTCCTTGGTTGATCTGCTGCGTGCCGTGATAGAGGCCTGATGTATCGCCAAGGCCAATGGTATTTGTGGTGGAAAACAACCGAAAGGAGGGGTGAGGATGAATGACTTTATTTTGATCCAAAAGGGTCATTTTACCCGAAACCTCCAGCACCCGCTGAATGACAAACATCACATCGGGCCGGCCTGCATCATATTCATCAAACACAAGAGCGGTCGGCGACTGCAAAGCCCACGGCAGGATGCCTTCCTGAAATTCGGTGACCTGAACGCCGTCTTTGAGGACAATGGCATCTTTCCCTACAAGATCAATACGGCTGATATGACTGTCCAGATTCACCCGAACGCAGGGCCAGTTGAGCCGCGCGGCGATCTGCTCGATATGGGTGGATTTCCCTGTTCCGTGATACCCCTGTATCATCACGCGGCGATTATGGGAAAAACCCGCAAGAACCGCAAGGGTGGTATCATGGTCAAAGATATAATTTTGATCTATTTCCGGCACATGGTCATCGACCTCGGAAAAGCCGGGGACTTCAATATCGCTGTCGATGCCAAAGACTTGCCGCACATTTATTTTTATGTCGGGTATTTTAATATCTGGCAGACCGCCTTCCGGGGTCATATTTTGGGGTGCTGTCATAACGCTGTCCATTTTTAACTAAATATGCTTTCCTTATGTCGTTCATTGTGGCAGATTCGTCAAGTGATATGGCTAATAATTTGGAAGTAAATTTATGAGTGTTGCAGAAACGATTGAACAAAAATTGCGGGCGAGCTTTCACATCACGTCGCTTAACGTGGTTGATGACTCCTATAAACATGCCGGTCATTCCGGCGCACCAGATGGCGGGGAAAGCCATTTTCAGCTGGCTATTGTCTCGCCCGATTTTACGGGGAAAAGCCGCGTTGCCAGACAAAGGGATATCTACCGCGCCTTAAAAGTAGAAATGGCGGGGCCTATTCACGCGCTGTCTATTGATGCCCGATCACCAGAAGAGTAAGACATATGTTAAAAGCCAAAATCATTCCCGTCACGCCTTTTCAGCAGAATTGCACCCTTGTCTGGTGCGATGAAACCATGAAGGGGGCGGTGATTGATGCGGGGGGAGATGTTGATCTTATTCTTGCGGCCATTGCGGCGCAGGGCGTTGATGTGGAAAAAATTCTTATCACCCACGGCCATTTGGATCATGCGGGCGGGGCGGCGGAACTGGCAGAAAAACTGGATATTCCCATCATTGGCCCACAAAAGGAAGATAAATTCTGGATCGATCAAATCCCTGAAAATTGCCGTAACTATGGCTTGCCAGAGGGCCGATCCTTCGAGCCAGATCAATGGCTTGAAGGCGGCGATAAGGTGTTCTTCGGAAATATTACAATGGACGTTTATTTTTGCCCCGGTCATACGCCGGGTCATGTGATTTTCCATGAAAAAAATGCAGGCTATGCCTT
>Ga0316204_10012465_pt1 | contig 10356 bp, 13 predicted proteins | sample 6monrhotite_MG_2_FD_205661 | JGI IMG/M metagenome (GOLD analysis project Ga0316204, IMG submission 205661) | Microbial mat bacterial communities from mineral coupon in-situ incubated in ocean water Damariscotta River, Maine, United States -... | ecosystem: Environmental > Aquatic > Marine >... | reverse complement strand
GGCGATGTGCCCTGGCAAGCCGAAACGCTGAGTGCGAATAGCACAGGCCCTAGGAACTTCACTAGTTCACTCCCAGCTCGTCGAACCCTTGGGTTCCTGAGACTTGCTGTGCTCGAAGAACTCTTGCGCGACGTTTGCGCTCTGTGGACGCGCGTTCCCACTTTGAGTGGACCGCATGGCCATTGCCGGTCTCGGCCCAGAGAGCTGAATCGTCGAGAGACGCTTTCTCCGTCTCGTCGAGCTGCTCATAACTCTGAACGCCTTCGCCCTCCCCTGCTGGGTATTGGGCAAAGAAGTCGCGTGGAGGTAAGTCATCCTCCGGTGGTGGGTCGTCTTCTGAAGGGGCAGATGCTTCAGTTGGCTCGTCTGGAGTCTCGGAAGCGTCCGCACTCGCACTCGGTGAGAACAATACAAGGAGGCTCACGGAGCCCCCAAAAAGAACGACAACGCACAACGACAATAGCAACTGACCACGCAAACGCATGTTTCCCCCATCCTGGCAAGGCAATCGCACCTTGACCTCGACTTACGTCACCAAAGGAATCGCGCGTCCAGCACCTCGAAGTCAAGTGGTCAACCACAAGATTCGTTGCCTTTGGCGAAATTCAGAGATTTACTGAGTTTCTCGCCAAGAGGGCGGAACATTGCCGCATTCTCGGCACACCGGCCTTCGACCACAGCCCTCTTCGTCCAGCAGCTCAACGCAGCAACCTCATTAGAATTCCCTTTCCCGGGCGGTAGAACCCAAGCCCCAGCACGGACCTGAGTCCTCAGCGCCACAGCGACTGATACATTCAGCGCCATGGCAAGATTCGAAATCAAGACCGACGCAGCGGGGGAGTTTCGCTTCAATCTAAAAGCCGGCAACGGAGAACCGATCCTCTCATCGGAAGGCTACAGGGCCAAATCCAGTACCCTGATAGGCATTGCATCTGTCAGGACGAATTCCACCAATGATGCTCGCTATGATCGTCGCGTCTCGACCGCGGGACAACCCTACTTCGTGCTCAAGGCGGCGAATGGAGAAATCATCGGTACAAGCGAAATGTATTCTTCGGCTGTAGCTAGAGAGACCGGCATTGCCTCGGTCAACGGTAATGCTCCTACGGCCGAAGTCGTGGACCTCACCTAGCAGACAACGCTATCGCGCTTCTGGCTAGAATCGCTCGCTGGCTACGTAACGGACATACCGCGACCCAAATAGTTCTTAGGTGTTTTCCTCGGTGCAGACGCCCGTCTAGCATCGCCGTGGCGCTTTTGTGGCGAGGATAGGGTGGCCCAGGATGGGCGTCACGTTTCACTTCTTCTTGCGATTCTTCTTCCGAGCGGCCTTTTGTTTTTGGCGAGCTTTTTTCGCCTTGGGTTTTGAACGCGCTTTGGGCTGCGCGGTTTGGAAATCACCCAATCCCATCATGGCTACCATATCCAGAAACTCGGCCTCTCTCATTGCGATGCAGTTGGGGCAATCGCACTCCTCGTCATCATCGCCATCGCCGATTGGGCCTTCGAGAAATTCTTCCAGGGTTGTCTTGCCAGCGGCGAAGGACTCAACGTGGTCGTGAATATCTTGAAGAAACTCGATGGATTCTTCCATGGGCTCGACAATCGTTTGATAGGGGTCGGAGGCACGGGCTCGGCGATTGCGCCGCACTTCAATGACGGCTTCGCCGAGCATACTGCGGCGAGCACATAGTAGGTCGTCGAGTATTTGGTGGTACTGCCTTGTGAGCAATTCAAGTTGGCTCGCCAACACACGGCATCGACGGTCGATTTCGTCTTCTGGATTGTCGCCGACCGATTCGAGAGAGCCGATGTCTAGGCTGGCTTCGATCTCCAAGATCTTGGCGAGGTCTCCGGCTTGATAGGCTCGATTGAGCTCTTTCATCAATTGGGTGCGGCGGTGCTTTTCCTGGTGGTCTTGTACCTTGTCGGGGTGCAGTGCGGCGGCGAGCTTGAGAAAGAGTGATCGAAGATCCTTCTTGTCATCGGCGCGCCCATGGTGCGCATCAGGTGTGTATTCCTCAATGTTGGGAGGGGTCTCGTCAAACACCGGTTCGTTGACCGATCTCGGATCAAAGGTTTCGAAAGGGGTCTTCATCCCAACAGGAAACGGGGAATCGTCTAGTGAGTCGCGTTGACTGATAGTCCCGAGAATTTGCAGTTCCCAATAGAGTTCCCGAATCTCGCGTATCGCTCGCTGGGAGCGCTTTCGGGTGTTTAGAATTTTGCCGAAGAGCCGGTGGACGTTGTCATCGAGACTTCGGCCTTTCGTCTCAATGGGAAGAAGAAACTCAACAAGGTGCAATCGCACGCTTTCGGACTCTTCGTTGAATCGCTCGAGTTCGCGTTGCTTTTGACCAAGACGCTTCAGCACCGCTTCGTGTTGCTCTAGCAGCTGTGCAAGGCGCGGATCTTGCGAGGGTTTTGCCAGCGCCGCACCACGTGCCGTATTCTCCTCGCTGTCGCTGTCTGTTGTCATGTCATCAAAGGTCTTTTGCATGATGGCGCGAGTTTGCTGCGGCCCTGTGACATCTGCAATCTTGGTTCGTAGTTGACTGATATTTCGCGCATTGGACGCATCGGAGGAACGATGACGGCCATGGCCAACACAGCGACTGTCGCCGACAACGGCAGAAGCATGGCACCGGCTGTCTCTCAACTCCATAGACAGACTTCCGAATACAGCTAGATCTTCTAGATCTTCAATGGAACCGGAAGTTGTCAGGGGCCACCCTGGGGCTCATACTCGACGAGCTGCATGGCCGATGACAACCAACCGAGCGGGGTGCCACATCCGCACGACGCACTCATCAAGCGAAGCTTCGGAGATGTCGAGCACGCCGCGGGCGAGCTCAAGGCCGTGCTGCCAGCCGCACTTGTCGCAAAGATTGATTGGGCGACGCTCGCCATCGAGCCGCAAGCGCCAATCGATTCACACCTGCAGCTGCGGCAGATGGACATGCTCTACAGCGTCACCATCAAGGAGCACCCAACGCTCCTCTACACCGTCTTCGAAGCCCAGCGTACTGTTGACAAGAGCATGTGTAGGAACGCAATAGTAAGGTCCTAATTGAACGCAATAGAGATGTCCTAATTCAGGTATCCGTTGCGCCATGCAGGTCCTTTTGAGCGCACGCGAAATCGACAAACTCACGGTACTCAAGCGCGTCGAAGCCCGGCGCCTTACCCAGCGCGAAGCGGCAGGCATCCTTGGCATGAGCGAGCGCCACGTCCGCCGCTTATTGCGCACCTTCCGAGCCACAGGGGCTGCTGGTCTCGCCTCAAAACGACGTGGACGCCCGAGCAATCGTCGAATCAACGAGTACACGCAGGAAGATGCCCTGGACCTCATTCGAGAGCGTTACGCCGACTACGGACCGACGCTGGCCCAGGAGAAGCTCTCAGAGCATCACGCCATCACGGTGTCGAGAGACACGCTGAGGCGTTGGATGATTGCAGACGGGCTCTGGGTGCCCCGTGCGCGGCGTCAGCGACTCCACCAGCCCCGAGCACGTCGAGCCTGCTTTGGAGAGCTTGTACAGGCCGATGGGAGCCTCCACGATTGGTTCGAGGGTCGAGGCCCAAAGTGCACGCTCCTAGTCTTCGTCGACGACGCCACGGGGGCGCTAATGGAGCTGCGATTCGCGCCGGCTGAAACGACCTGGTCGTACTTCGAGGCAACACGAAACTACGTAGAGCGCTGGGGCCGACCGGTCGCTTTCTACACCGACAAACACAGCGTGTTTCGCATCAATGCGCCAGAGCAAGACGGCCACACGCAGTTCGCTAGGGCGCTGTCAGAGCTTCACATCGACCTTATCTGTGCCAACTCGCCCCAGGCAAAGGGGCGTGTTGAACGAGCAAACCGAACTCTGCAGGACAGACTCGTCAAAGAGATGCGCGACCTTGGCATCTCCGACATCGACAGTGGCAACGAGATGCTTGAAGAGTTTCGCGTGGCCTACAACAAGCGCTTTGCGTGTGACCCGCAAAGTGCGCACGATGCACATCGAAGGCTCCGCTATGCTGACAAGCTCGATGAAATCTTCTCGATTCAATCGGAGCGGAAACTCAGCAAAGAGCTGACCTTTCAGTACAAGAATCAGCTCTACGTTCTGATTCAGAAAAAGTCGGTCATGGGCCTCAGAGGCCAGAGAATCGACATCTTCGAAGCGGCGGACGGAACGCTCACGGTGAAACATGGCCGACGAACTCTGGCGTATCGAGAGCCATCACAACAACCTGAGCGACGGCCTGGACGAGTCGTTTCTTCGAAGGAGCTCGATAGCGAAATGGCTGTCATGAAGGCCAAGCAACCTCCGGTGGCGCCGAAACGCTATGACCGATTGGCACACCTTATCGACGCTTCATTGAGCAGAGACGCTACGAGAAACGCCGAGACTAGGACATCACTACTGCGCGGAGAGTCCGGACATCTCTAATGCGTGTTGACACGACGATGCGCTGCGGAAGCATGCGCTGGGTTTGATTCGCGAGCGGTATAGCGATTTTGGCCCAACGCTCGCGCAAGAAAAACTCTCAGAGCTCCACAACGTGCGCGCGTCGGTTTCAACGGTGCGAAACTGGATGCTCGAGGACGGCATTTGGACGTCGCGCCGTGAGAAAGCGCCGCGTGCGTATCAGCCTCGCAACCGACGCGCGTGCATCGGCGAGCTTGTGCAAATTGATGGCAGCGATCACGAGTGGTTCGAAGACCGTGCGCCGCGATGCACGCTGCTCGTTTACGTGGACGACGCTACGAGCGCGCTGATGGCGTTGTACTTTTGCCCAACCGAATCCGCCTTCGATTACTTTGAAGCCACTAGACGCTACCTGGATGCTCATGGGAGGCCTGTCGCGTTCTACAGCGACAGGCATTCCGTATTTCGCGTTGCGAAGAAAGATCGCTCTGCAGGCGGCGACCGAGACACGCAGTTTGGACGAGTGCTGCGTGAGCTCAATATCGACATCATTTGCGCAAACTCCTCGCAGGCCAAAGGCCGCGTAGAGCGCGCAAACGGAACGCTCCAAGATCGGCTCGTCAAAGAGCTCAGGCTGCAAGGAATCTCAGGTATGGAGGAAGCGAACGCTTTCCTGCCAGAGTTTATGGCCGACTACAACCGGCGCTTCGCAAAGCCGCCAAGGAGCGAGCACAACGCCAATCGGCCGCTTCGGGACGCTGACAACCTGGATGAAATCTTCACGTGGCAGGAAGAGCGAACGCTCACAAAAGACCTGGCGCTGCACTACAAACGAACGATGTTCCTCGTCGAGCAAACGCCGGAAACACTCGCACTACGAAAACGACGATGCCGCGTTTACGAAAGCGCTGATGGCAGTATCTTCTGGCGTTGTGGCGACATTCCGTTGAGGTTTCAAGTCTTCGAGAAGAATCCGCATGTCGACCAAGGAGAGATTGTTGTGAACAAGCACTTGGGCCACGCGCTCGCCCACATTCAGACATTGCAGAACCTCAGAGACTTCGAGCTGCTAAACTCCAAGAAGCTCACCAACCGAGAAAAGAACCGTCTCCTCCAAACAACCGCCCTGCTCCCCGATTCGACCTAGAGCGATTCCCCATCTTTAGACCGATGACAACGCAGAAAATCGCAAAGCGAGAGAAGCCCGAGAAAATGGTTCGGGTCCGATGCATGCAATGCAAGAAGGAGATCCTCCTTGAGGCACAAACAATTGCCTTTCGAAAACAGAAATACGGAGAGGCAATCATCGCGGTAAGCTTGGCAAGTGTGGTGCCTAGCCCCCGAGCACTCAGATGTCCTCACCACGCCCCTGGGACCACGAACTTCCTCGAAAAAGCCCCATAACGCAGACCTATCCAACCGAAACTATGACACTTCTACAAAACGCAAACTCTGACACTTCTACTTCGCTTTGACAAATAATTCCTAGTATTTATTACTAGGAATACTGCCGACTCACAAGGCCGCTTAAGATCCGGAGTCTACCGAAACAGAGCAAGCGCAGCAAGTCGAAGTCCGACTGACCGGACGTATTGATCAGCCCAAAGAGCAAATGCTTGCGCAGCCGCTCAACGCATCGGTCTCACAGCCTGCGCTGAGATTGTCCGAGCGCTGTCCGGAGTTCTGGCAACGCTAGAGTCTTTTGAAGATCTCTCTACCGTTGGCGTGTGCATGCACATTCCACTCACTTCCGCAGCAAGCCACGGCGCTCAGCCAGTTTTCTGCCAAGGCGCTTTTCGAAAACGTAGCTTAATCTTGCCTATGCTTTGCAGTTGGGCCTATTTTATTTTCAGGCTGTGAATCCTGCGCCTTCTCGCGTACTTTGTGCATCTCATGCGCGAGCATTCGGTTCAATTTGTCGTTCTCACTCTTCTCGCCTGCAACAGCGGTGCAGGGAATATGGGGGGCGACGGAGGTGCAACGCAGGAAACTGATGCGCGAGGTACTGGTCAAGTTGGCGAATGCCAACGAGACGGAGTTGGTGAATTGCTCCCCGATGTTTTTAGCGAAGAAGTGCGTGTCACACAGGGGGCTGTATTTCTTAAGACTCAGAGCACAGACTGTTCGACAATTACTTCGCGGCGAGAGTTTGCTTGCGTTGGTGGAGCCATCTTCTACCTTGATGACTTCTCGGAGTCGCCAGCGGATAGCACACTCAACGTCGATGACATCAGCGTCTTTGTAAATGGTTGTCAGTTGGAGCAGCAAAAACTACAGACCAACTCCTGGGTCATTCCACTCTTCTCTGAGAGCTTGACAGCTATCCCTGGGAGTTCTGTCGTCATAGAGGTTTTGCAACAAGAGGAAGTCATAATAAGGCGCAGCTTCCAAATCCCTACTATTGCTCCGAACCTTCTGCGACCTACCGCCGGAGAAACACTTAAGGGGGGATTTGAAGTGAGTTGGGATCCATTTACCAATAGCGATCAGATTCCCCTGATTTTCCAGCTTGTCCCAGTGCCCGATAACACTGATCCAGTATTCGATCTAAACCCGAGTTCCGGACAGTCTTCGATTCCAGCCTCGAATTCTGCATGGGAAACCATGGCGCTTACGGCGGCATACCCAATTCTGGACGAGGGTTTCCTGGAGACACATATCGCTATCCAGCACATAATCCCAATCAACACAGCAGCATCACGAGTGACGCCTCGTGTCGAGTTACCTGCGCCCGTGGTGTCCGCAAACACGAGCGCGGTCATCATGCAGCCTGCCGATGGTAGTAGCGCAGCAATCCACCAAGACGTTCCTCACATTCGATCGGCCCCGTCGCGTTGTCGTTCGCTGACGGGACGACAAAGCGACCTTCAAGCCCTTGATGTGGGCGCTCTCGATTGTAATGCGCAACGTACTCTCTCACCGCCAGTCGCAGATGCCCCTCGCCGAGCAAGATGAGCCGGCTTAGGCATTCGCTCTTTATTGAAAGCACAAAGCGCTCTGCGTACGCATTGAGATTCGGGCTTCGAGCTGGCAACCGCACCGGCTCAACACCGCCACTTCTAAGAAGTGTTCGAACGTCTTTCGTGAAGACTGGATCTCGGTCCATGATGAGCTTGGTCTTTCCCGTGAGGAAGCCGTCCTCGCAGTCAAGAAGGTTGCGTACGGCTTGCTTCATCCAAGCGCCGGTCGGCTCTGACGCGATGCCGCCAATCTCAACGCGCCGGCTAGCCAGGTCGATGACGATTAAAACGTGGTACCGAACGAGGCCTCGCAGCGTGAGGACCTCCACTGTCAGGAAGTCCCAGGCCGCGATAGCGCCCCAATGCGACCGGAGAAACTGGTTCCAAGACATCTGTCTCTTGCGACTCGGAGCGGGCTCTATGCCATGCTCTTTCAAGAGCTCCTGGATGGTCGTCCTTCCTATCTCGTGCCCCAGCGTCCTCAGCACGTCTCTAAGCCGCGTGTAGCCCCACGTCGGGTTCTCGACGGCCATTGAGACCACAAGGGCTCTGAGCTCGTCTACGGTGCGAGGACGCCCGGGGCCTCGACGCTTTGAGCCGTCGTACTTGGGGTACATGGCCATGTTTTGCAAATAGTAACGGTTCACGGCCTCTGCAAATTCAAAGAGTTAGATATCCCGGAAAGGGGTTTCCTCAATGGTTCTCAACAGTTTCTGCTAATTCCAAGAAGAACGGGTTCCTGGGGCATTTCTCGGTCCTTTCAGACCGCAAACTCCTATATGGAGCCAGAACTAGGTGTTGTTCTGAAACGTCTACCTGAAGTACGTCGAGAGCGCATGCTGTTTTAGCAATCAGGCGCAGATAGCAGGAACTACCCGACATCAAACGGAAAGTGGCTCTCTGCTTGCTCTAGGTACCCGAATTCCTTGGGCGCGCGAACCGTTACCATCTGCACGGAATTCCGGTGTACCCCTACCTCGCCGTAGTCATCGATCTATTTTCTCGCAAAGTCGTAGGTTGGTCGATGGGACCAAGCTTGGTCAAAGAACTTGCAATAGATGCTCTCTTGATGGCCGTGTGGCGCCGCAAGCCTTCAGAAGAAGTCGTAGTCCACTCTGACCAGGGTTCGCAGTATGGGAGTGGTGATTGGAATCGCTTTTGCTCCAAGCACAACCTGACTCCAAGTATGAGTCGAAGAGGCAACTGCTACGACAATGCAGTGGCGGAATCTTTCTTCAGCAGCCTAAAGAAGGAACGGATTCGAAAGAAAATCTACAGAAACCGTGACCAGGCGCGTGCAGATGTGTTTGACTATATCGAGGTCTTCTACAATCGTAGACGACGTCACAGCCATATCGGTCGTATCAGTCCGGAGGCGTTTGAAGAGCAAGAAACGGCGGCGTTAGAGACGAACTAGGTGTCCACGAGACAGGGGCAAGTCCACAACCCTCTTTTGCGGTGTCCAAAGAAACGGGGGAATCTCATGTACCCCATCTTGGTCGATCAAAGTGGAACAGAGTATTTCGCCGTGGCGGGTACTGTACGCGAGTCCAATACGACTCCATGATCATGGGTGCCAACGACCATCATGTTGTTTTCGATGAGCGTTTGGAAAGGACCATGAAGTGTGCCGTCACTTTGTCGGCATGCCAATGTTGAGGAGATCCATTTTCCAGTCAGAGGAGATATCTTACGCGTCATTGTCGGCTCGGTATGCTCTGGACACTGGACATAGCCAAAGAAGTGCTTGAGTTTCGGTTCTGGCTCTCGCTCCGTGACGCTCATTGGCGGCCCCGCCAGCTCTAGCATTGGCTCCGAGGCAGGTACTGCATTTGCTTTAGGCTGCGGGCTCCCGGAGCAACCCAGTGCAAGGATGAAGCATACGGATCTGGGTATCGCGGCACCTTTCAAGAACTCAATAGAGCACGTCATACTGCTGATTTCCATGCAAATGTCCCGCATCCGTTACCTTCCCTCGTAGAGAGCGTTTCTCGTGCAACGATTCTCACCTGCGAATCGAATAGCTATGCACGTGGCAAGACTAGCCGCACTCCTGCCCTATCCAATTGCGGGCCAGAGCTGAGCAGTCTCGGTGTTCAGCCTTACTACATCTCGCTGGAGCACGTTGTTCGCATGTCATCGTGTTTAAGCCATAGGCGCATCCCAGAAGGCCAAGGACATTAGGTGTCTCGGAGAAGGGATATGCAGGAAGGTACTGCGGGAAAGGGGGAATGGACGGGGGGTCTGGTGTCGGCATCTCATCGGCCCAAAAATCATCGGGAAGCGGAGTGTCCCGACTAAGATCTTGAATGCACTCTTTTGAGCACTTCTGCGCGATCTGACTGCCAACGGCAGCACAGATCCCATCCTTATCATCATCTGCATCACTGCTGCCGCCGCCGCCGCCCCCGCCCGGCATACCGCGTCGTGTCCGTAAACACGAACGCGCTCGTCATGCAGCCTGCCGGTGATAAAAGTGAAGCAATCCACCGAGACGTTCGCGGCATTGGATCGTGGCTGTCATGTTCTCGTTTGCTGGCGGAACGACAAAGCGACCTTCGAGCCCTTGATGCGGCCGTTCGGAATTGTAGTGTGCGACATACTCTCGAACGGCCAATCTCAAGTGCGCTTCGCCGAGCAAGACGAGCCGGTTCAGACACTCGCTCTTGATCGAGAGCACGAACCGCTCTGCGAAGGCGTTCAGGTTTGGGCTCCTCGCCGGCAAGCGGACCGTCTCAACACCGCCGCTGTCAACGCTCATTTGAAAAGTTGCCAAAAACGCTCATTCAGAATTGATCCACCCTTGTCGTAGATGAGCGTTTTCGCTCACTAGACGAAGCATCATTCTTGAGCGTTTTCGCTCATCAAAGAGCGTTCGTGCTTTGAGCGTTTTCGCTCATCAGCGGGCCGGCGCGTCGCTTCTCTCGCAAGCGATAGCTATCACCCCGAATGTTGAGCACGGTTGATCGGTGCAA
>Ga0316204_10012464_pt1 | contig 10357 bp, 10 predicted proteins | sample 6monrhotite_MG_2_FD_205661 | JGI IMG/M metagenome (GOLD analysis project Ga0316204, IMG submission 205661) | Microbial mat bacterial communities from mineral coupon in-situ incubated in ocean water Damariscotta River, Maine, United States -... | ecosystem: Environmental > Aquatic > Marine >... | reverse complement strand
CGTCATTCCTTATGTTGAAAGTGTTGCACTCTCATACATGCCCAAGGAGTCTTATGGAAAGATACGCCTCTTTGGCTCTATCGGTTTTATCCTTGTTTCTCTTGTCTTAGTCAAGTTTCTCTCTTCTTCCACAAATGCCATACTCTTTCTAAATGCAAGTGCCCTTTTAACCCTTGTCTTTGGTCTTCTTATCTCACAATATGAAAGAAGAAATACCAAAAAGGAAGAAATAGCAGGCAAGCCTTTTTCTATATTAGTACATTGGCATTTGTGGCTGAGTCTTTTTCTTATGCAAGTAGGATTTGGAGGCTTTTATAACTTTTTCACCATTTATGCAAGCTCTTACCCCATCGGCCTGGATAGTTATAATATCTCTTCTATGGACATGACAATTTATCTATGGAGTTTTGGCGTGATCTGTGAAGTCTTTATGCTCTACTTTCAGGCACCCCTATTGCAGAACAAACTACTTCGTGTCTTACAGTTTAGTGTCGGCATAACTATACTTCGATGGCTTATCCTAGCAAGTTTTCCAGAAAATATTTGGCTACTGTTTTTCTCTCAAAGTATTCATGCCTTTAGTTTTGCCCTGTATCATTCTGCTGCCATTATGTATCTGCATTCACTCTACAGTAATAAAAAACTCTCTCAGCAATTTTTCGCAGGCGTCGCTTATGGTCTAGGTGGATTTATCGGGGCTATAGGATCAGGCTTTATCTATGAGATATCTCCGCAAGGGCTCTATTTTGTAACGGCAGGGATTACACTCACCAGTCTTATATTTTTAATACTTGAAGATAAAAAAGCAGAACTAGCGCTTAAAGACCTTAACCCTATTTCCCATGAGTCCCACTAAGGTATCTTCACTCCAAAGATAATTTTCAGTCCTCAACTTTCTTCCTTCTTCATCTATGAATTCAAAAACAATCTGCTTCGTTGGTTCGCCCTGTGCAGTTGATACTCTCTTCCAGGTGAATTTTTCTTTATAAATGTCACCTTCTTTCATATAGACACCCATAGAACTGGATAAGATCGTGAGATTTTCACCTTCACTCAACCATGTTCCTTCAATAGTTTTTTCTTTTGCTTGCTTAACTTCACCTGCATCAGATTCATCCATTACTGCAGCTGGTACTTCACCCTGATAAAGCACTGTTTGTGCGTAAGTACTTAAAGGGTCATTCTCTCCAAAACGGTAGATAAAAGAGAGCTTCTGGCGGGTATCTGTGTTTCGTATATTAAGCGCAGGTGCGGCATCATAATCAAACTCTATCAAGTAACTAAGATCAAAGACCTTAGTCAGATGTATAGTCATTTCCGCCAATGAAGAGGTCAAATAATCAGAGCTGTCCTCAAACTTCATCTGATAATAGCCCAGATAACTCAATTCAAATGTCTTATTTATATTCACCTTGTATGAGAAGTATGTACTAAGTCGTGAGTTATGCTCATTAGGATCCACTTCATTATAAGTGATCTTTTCATCCATAGCGGACATTCCAAAGAACAACTTGCCATAATCATAAGAGTCAAAGACCTTATATCTCAGACCCGCTCCAAGTAAGGTACGATTATTAAGGTTTTTAAACTCATTTTGTTTGAGTTGAAAATAGGCTTCTGCTGCCCACGAAGGATCTCCTATCTGATGAATATGACGCAGATGGATAAAAGCATTATCATCTGTTGTGTACCCTGAGGCTGTATCGTGTTCTGCTGAGCCTTGAATCCACGTTATAGTTTTATTGGTATCAAATTCAAGTCGTCCTCCATATTCCGCTTCTTCTTTATCAGTGTTTCCACGTTTGGTCTCAAAAGAACCATAAACAGAACCGCTCAAACCCTCTTTTTTATCTCCAAAGTCGATAGAAGCGATATCAATAATAGCATAGAGAGGTAAAAATGTTAAAAAAAGAGATAAGAGTAAACGCATTGGTAGGTATCCTGTAAAATTTTTCAGATTTTACAAGATATTGAAGAAAAAAAAGCTTAGTAGTCTATTATAAGTGATACCATAAATGTCTTATCAGTATTTACCTTGCCTACAGGTGGTTGATTTACATAGTCTATCTTATAATTAACCCCCATAGAAAATATGTCACTGACTTTACTCTCAAGCCCTGTTTTAGAGTTAATAAAATAAATATCAGCGTCTTCCATATCTACTCTATAACTTAACATCTGCACAAACCTAGTAGCTTCAGTAAGTTGCCAGCTATAATCACCTTGTACAAAGAAAGAAGCGTAGTCAGATAACTTTCCAGAGTTAGGATCTATAAATGCTCCCTTTACAGGAACAAATGGATACGGTGTCTCTATAGTTAATGCCGCGTCACTGTAAAACTTGTCACTCTCTTGATCAAGTGAATACAAAATATTAGATTGAAAACTAAGGTTATGAACTTTCTCTTTGATTGCCGTGTATTTAATCCCCGGTCCCGTATAGAACTGATAGTCAAAACCAGAGAATTTATCATTTTTATACCCTGTAAGGTAATTAAACCCAAAGCGTTTTGAAAAACTGTAATCATAATTTAGTTTAGCAGCTAGCTTATTTTTATTCTCTATACCAGCCTGCTCACCATAGATATAATCTACATCCAACTGAACAGAGTGTTTATCCCATGACTTTTTTCCCATAAAGTCAAGTGAACCTGACTTCGTATCAGTATTTCCTGATGTTGAAACGTATCCTAATTCTGTATGCGTAACAAAAGCCGTATCTTCAGCAAGTAGTAAACTTGCACACAAGATGAGTGACGTGCCTATTATTTTTTTCATTTTTCTACCTTTGGTTCTTGATGTATATGTATGTCTCTTTGTGGATATGGAATACTAATGCCTTTTTCATCAAAAGTCAATTTCACTTTTTCAAGCATGTCAAAATAGACATCCCAATAATCATCACTTTTAACCCATGGACGAAAAACAAAATTAACCGATGAATCTGCAAGTTCTGAAACACCTACAAAAGGAGCAGGATCATTCAGAACACGTGTATCGTCTTTAAGGATTGTCTCTAACACTGCTTTTGCAAGTTTTAGATCATCACCATAACCTATACCAAAGGTAAGGTCTATACGACGTGTATCACGCGCTGAAAAGTTTGTAATATTTCCAGCACTCACAGCAGAGTTTGGAACAATGACAACCTTGTTATCAAGAGTATGAAGGGTAGTTGCAAAGATAGAAATACCTGCAACCGTTCCTGTCTCACCACCAACGGTCACAAAGTCTCCCATCTTAAAAGGACGAAAAGAGATCAGAAGTACTCCTGAACCAACGTTTCCAAGTGTTCCTTGAAGCGCCAAGCCAACGGCAAGACCAGCCGCACCAAGTATCGCAACAAAGGATGTTGTTTCCACACCTAAAGTACTAATAGAAGCCAAGACAACAACTATCATCAACAGAATGTAAACAATACTCTCAATAAAGCTGATCAAGGTCTCATCAACCTTGTTTTTAGTCATAAGCTTGACGACAATACTCTGAATACGTTTCGCTATCCACTTTCCGATAATAAAGATCAGCAGCGCACCAATAACCTTCAAACCATACTCAGAACCAAACTTAACTGCCATATCAATATACTCAGCAGTCTTATCAACTACCTCAACACCCTGCTGAGCTATCGCTTCACCAGTATCTTGCAATACGGCTACACTTTTATCCGTTACATCATCCATATAATCTCCATTTTTCTTGACTTTTCCCATTATAAATCAGTTATGCAAAAACTAGACTGAACTCAAAATGTGATCCAATGATGTTCTCATACGCTGATAGTGATCACCATGCCAGTAGATACGCTCACACCTTTTACATTGTTCAAAATAGGAAAAATACTTAATCACTTTGGGAGGAAGTCTATCTATGACATCTTCTTTTTCTACTATCCGTAGAGGTTCATTGCAGACGATGCACCGACTAATAGAAGGAGTGTAGTTTTGCAAATGAAATTTTCTGACAACTTCTCTTAGTTGTTCGTCCATTGCTATAGATTTCAACAATATACACTCTGCTTTTTTACGTTCAAAAAGTTCTCTGTCTCGTGTCAAAATCACACGATCTTCTTCGTTGGCCATAGTTATAAGATCATTATCATCGATCTGTGCAAAGTAAAGCGTATCAAAACCCATGAAGCGAAGATACTTTGCCAGTTTTCCCAAATGGCAATCGGCAATAAAAGCTGGCACTTTTATACTGTCATTGTTTTCCATACTTTATTGTACTCTTTCTACTTGGTTTTCGAAATCAGTTGCAGAAGATAATGTAAGTGAGATTAGACTTTTATATCCAATTGATGAAGGGGAGGTATATCATTGTCATCATCTTTATTTTGATTTTTTTTGTTTTTTTCGTTCTCTTCTTCTTCACGTTTTTTACGTTCAGCATCTTCGTTGGTCTCGCCGGTCTCTTCTGTCGGACGGACTTCAGCGACCTCTTTTTCTTTTTCGTTGATCAATGCAGCTGCCGCTAGGTTTTGAAGGTCAAACTTGTTTTGCTGGGCTGTCTGCTCACTAGCGACTGCCGCCATCTGCTGGTTTACATAAATGGCAGAGCCTATAGGTCCAATACTCATCTTTTATCCTTTGAGATAAAATGTATTTACACCGCTTAGTGCTCTTTTAGAACACTAAGTGTCTTGTACTTATTATACAGCACATTTGCTTCAGACTGTACTTTTACCTCACGTCTATTAGTATAATCGACCAAAAATGAACCAATTTTAGTCGTTGAGAAGTCTACACAAAGTTTTGCCGCAGCATATAAAAGCTTTTCGCTCACATTTTGCTTACTTGTTTGGATGATAACATGTGTTGAGGGCATACCTTGGATATGCATCCAAATATCGCCTGCTCTGGCAATCTTCAGCAGTTCTATATTGCCGCGTTTATTTTTTCCAAGCATCACCTTTTGACCTTCGATCCAAAAGACTTCATAAGGTTTCGGTGGCTCTTTTTTTGCCTTTTTCTTTTGTGGAGGAAGAAGCAGTTCCAAGTCCTCAGGAGTTTGCGTCAATAAAATATTGGCTTTAAAACGCTCTAAAAAGTCTATCTTTTCACTTAAGCCTTCTCTTTCTATGTGCAGATTTTTCGCTTTTTGTTTTGCCTTTTTACCTTTTTTAAAAAACAATTCACCTACCTCAGCGGCAGTTCGTGCTCCATCGGGAAGTTCTAAGTCTATCTCAACACCACTGAAGTCATAAAGTCTGACAGAATTTTCATAGGGTTTAATAAGATGCATATTCGCAAGCGCAAGGTTTCCATACTCAAAGTTCCTATCTGCCTCTTCTAAAAGCTTATCCTCGTTTTGAAGTTTGTTTAACTCTTTACTCATACGTTCTATTTTTTTATCAATCCGAGAAGCTTCGACCTTTTGTCGATTTTGCAACTGTTTTTGCGTTCTGTCTAAATAGGTCTGGTGTAGATAGCCTTCCATACCTTCTATAACTTCACCCTCAGAGGCTTTAAAGGAAGGCGCTTCGAGTGCTCTTAACTCAACACCCGGCTTGATCTCTCGATATGAGTTCATAATGTCAACATGACGCAAAGCATCCAGGATAACACCCTTATCATCTAGCAAAATAGCATTGGTGTACTTGCCCGTAAATTCTAACTGAAAAAAGACCTTTGAGGACTTATAAGCACCGGATTGACTTATCTCAAGTTTTAAGACCTTGTCATCATTCAAGATTTCCATACTGAGGATTTCACTTCGCGCCAGATACTTATGCAAAAGTACATCAAAAGGAGCTTGATAATGTTTCACACGAACCGAATCATCTCGCTTATAGATAGCCGAATTCCCCTTTTGAAGATCAAAATAAACGGCGTCTTTTCTATCAAATACAATTTTAATAATATTATCGCCAACACGATGGGCATTCGTTATTCGTTGATATTTTTGTAAATAATCTATAATTTGTTTAAAGGCATAAAATTTCATAGCAACATTCTATCATAAGCAAGGACACAAAGACTTTCCGCTATAATCGCGCCATTATAAATCAATTTTTAAAGATACCCACCCCGCTTACGCTTTCATCCTATGTTTGAAATAACATAAGACACACGTGCGACGGGGGTATCGGCGTTTAGCGCCAGAGAGGATAAATTATGGGACAAACCATAACTGAAAAAATATTTTCTGAACACGTAGGTAAAAAAGTTTACGCGGGTGAGATCGTAAGATCAAACATTGATATGATCATTGGTAATGATATTACTACACCTATCTCAATCAAGGCATTTGAAGAGTCTGGTGCTGAAAAGCTGGCTAATCCAGATGGCTTTGCTTTAGTACTAGACCACTTTATCCCAGCAAAAGATATTGCTTCTGCTAATCAAGCAAAGATCTCTAGAGAGTTCGCATACAAGCACGATCTAAAAAATTATTTTGATGAAAAAGACATGGGAATAGAGCATGCACTTCTTCCTGAAAAAGGGCTTGTAGGTCCGGGTGATGTTATCATCGGTGCGGATTCACATACGTGTACGCATGGTGCTCTTGGTGCCTTCTCAACAGGTATGGGTTCGACTGACTTAGCCTTTGGAATGATCACGGGTGGAAACTGGTTCAAAGTACCAGAATCTATCAAAGTAGTATTCACGGGTAAACTTCAGCCAAATGTATACGGTAAAGATCTTATCCTTGAAGTTATTCGTCTTATCGGTGTTGACGGTGCACTTTACCAAGCTCTAGAGTTTACAGGCGACACAATCGAAAACCTGGATATGGACGGTCGTTTTTCACTTTGTAATATGGCTATTGAAGCAGGTGCTAAAAATGGTATCATCGCTGTTGATGACATTACTAAGGCATTTTTAGCAGATAAAGATTTAGCACGTGAGCCTAAGCTTCACTATTCTGATGATGACGCTAAGTATGTGAAAGTGATTGAGATCGATGTTAACAAGCTTGAGCCTGTTATCGCTTACCCATCTCTTCCATCAAATGGTAAACCACTTAGCACAGCTGTTGCAGATAAAATTGCTGTTGATCAGGTGTTTATCGGTTCATGTACCAATGGTCGTCTTTCTGATCTTGAGATGGCAGCTAAGATTTTAAAAGGTAAACGTGTTGCACGTCGTACACGTCTTATCGTTACTCCAGCAACCCAAAAGATTTTCAAACAAGCTGAAAAAGCTGGTTACATAGATATCTTAATCGATGCAGGTGCTGTTGTCTCTAATCCGACATGTGGCGCTTGTCTTGGTGGATATATGGGGATCCTTGGTGATGGAGAAGTCGCTATTGCTACGACTAACCGTAACTTTGTAGGACGTATGGGAGCTAGATCTTCGGGGATTTATCTTGCAAATTCAGCTGTAGCGGCAGCTTCTGCTATTACAGGGTTTATCACAGATCCTGAGACTATCGACTAAGTAGAGAATGTATGTTTTCAGGCTTGAAGACAAGTTCTTCTTAGCCTTTTGCATTTACAATTTTACTAAGAAAGATCTGCTTTTTTAAGTACAAATCACTCTGTTTCTACCTGACTCTTTTGCCTCATAAAGGGCTTGATCAGCTTTCTTGATCAGATCGTCTATATTTAAACCTTCTTCAATCTCACTCACACCAAACGAAGCAGTGACCGTTTTCCCCTCAACTTTGATATTTTCTTCCATACATTCACGAATACGTTCAGCTATATGTGTTGCGGCAACAGCATTTGTCTGAGGAAGAGTAATTACAAATTCTTCTCCTCCATAACGTGCAGCGGTATCAACCTCGCGAATACACTCCAAGAGAAGTTTTGATACATCTTTCAAGACTTCATCACCTTTTTGATGTCCATAAGTATCATTGACATCTTTAAACTTATCAACATCTATGATAATAAAAGAAAAAATCTCTTTTTGTCTTTTGTAACGGGCATGCAAGTACTCTAACTGTGTCATTAAAGCAGCTCTATTATTCAACCCTGTCAAATGATCAGTAGAGGCCTCAATCTCTTTTTCTTTATATAATACTTCTAAATCTTTATTGGCTTCTTGCAAAAGATTACTCTGCTTCGATATGACTTCTTGATACTTTTTATTGGTTTCTACATAAATAATGACAAAAAAGCTAATAAGAGCTTGTGTACTGATGAGTTTAAAGACTTCCATATAGGTAAAGTTTGCCGCACCTATGTCCATCAAAGTGACATATAAAAAAGAGCCTCCCAAGACAGCACCTAAGACAGCAACCTCCCTTACAGGACGCAAGATACCTGCAATAATAGGCAAGAATATAAACAGCACACTGCTTTCTATTTGACTCTCATTATATAAAAGGTTCCAGTAGATAGGAAAAGACATAACTATGATAAAAATACGTGTGGAAAAGACATATCCAAGTTGCTCATTAAGGGTGTAATGAAGAAGGGCTATACTTATGAGAGCAAAAGATACTTCTAAAAAGGCCAGTGTTTTCGAGTAAAAAAACCAGTCAAATCCTGCCATTAAAAAAGCAACTACAACAACGCCTTTTAACATCAAGCGAAAAACAGTTTTTTCAATTTCCCAATCTTCAAACCAAGTCAGATAGTTTTTCATGCCATTCCATTATATTTTCTTCTTCCTCATAATAGCACGATTCTTAATAATAATGATAGTTTAGTACCTTAACACCGTACTATTTTCTTTTTTAGCAAAGCTAATGTATAATTTAACCCATAATAAAAAGAAAGAAACCTATGAACTTAACACATTTAGATGAAAATGACAGACCAAAAATGGTGGATGTCTCTGATAAGGATCAAACAACACGCGTGGCTGTGGCCAGTGGTATCATTTCAATGAGCCAAGATGCTTATGATGCTATCGTTGCCAACAAGACAAAAAAAGGTCCTGTTATTCAAACGGCTGTTATCGCTGCTATTATGGGTGTCAAAAAGACCTCTGATCTTATTCCTATGTGTCATCCTCTTAACCTTTCAGGCATTAACTGTGATATCGAAGAGCTTCCTGAACTTCCGGGGTTTAAACTCTTTGTAACAGCAAAACTTACAGGACAAACAGGGGTTGAGATGGAAGCCTTGACCGGCACTAGCATTGGGTTATTGACCATTTATGATATGGTCAAAGCCATTGATAAGGGTATGGTCATCTCCAATGTTCAACTTGAGACAAAAGAAGGAGGCAAAAGTGGTAACTACAAACGACATTAAGCAAGAAGTACAGATTGAATATCCATGCAGTTGGCAATATAAGCTTATTACTGAGCATGAAGATCACACAAAAGAAGCTATACTTGATGTTATCAATGAGCGCTTACATACTTTAACGCATTCGAAAAATTCAAAGTCGGGAAAATATGTCAGCATGAATTTAGAACTTTTAGTGCAAAATGAAGATGATAGAACCTTTATTTACGAAGCATTAAAAGCGCATCACAAAGTTAAAATGGTACTTTAAAAACAAAAAACTTGATTTAGGCAAAAGCCAAAAAGGAAACGTATGAATAATGATAAATTAGAACGCGACTTACTGGACAAATGTGCGAAACTAGAGGGCCTTGATGAGGCTAAACAAAAAAAAGAGATAGCTTCGGTTTTAAAACACCTTGAAAAAGAGTGGGATAGCAACATTGCCAATATCGAGCCTGTTGAACTTAATGCCTTCACTTCTAGTGTCGTTTCTCAATCAACAAAATCACTTACGAATGAACTTGAAGAATTACTTCTGCAAAAAGAGCGTATTGAACGTCAACTGGATAAAAAGACACATGAGTTACAGACCAAAAAACATCAACTTTTTGAGACTATAGAAGAGCTACTTACACAACAAGGCGCCAGCTCGGAATCTATCTCCAGGTTGCATAGTCTAGAGCTACAGTCTATGGACCTTTTAACCTTGCTTGAAGAGATGGTTGAATCTGCGATCATCACCACCCTTGAAAAAGGCACCAATATCGAAGAGACCTTAGAAGAACTTGCCAAAGAGATAACCTTGCATACACTAGATGATGGGATCTTATCTGCAGGACGAATCAGGCATATCATATCAAGTATCTTAAAAATTGCTATTGAGGTTGCAGAGGCAACACCAAACTCGGCTACTGTTATCTTGGAAGGAACTATCAAGGGTATGCGAAGAGGTCTTATCCGTGCGATTGACCGCTTTAAGCAGAAGTTTCTATTTACCCCAGATGAAGCAAAGTTATTACTGATTGAAGACCCTCAGTCTTTATATAATGAGTTACATCATACCGATGCCCTCTTTCTTCAAACCATTGAAGCACTAGCCGTTCAAAGTTCGCCTAGTATTAAAGCAGAACTTGAAAATATTCTTGCTGATATCCGTTATGATATGGAAGAGTTAACCCTTATCTCTAAAGAAGCTATAGAGATCTTAGGTGACAAACTTTCTGT
>Ga0316204_10012463_pt1 | contig 10357 bp, 5 predicted proteins | sample 6monrhotite_MG_2_FD_205661 | JGI IMG/M metagenome (GOLD analysis project Ga0316204, IMG submission 205661) | Microbial mat bacterial communities from mineral coupon in-situ incubated in ocean water Damariscotta River, Maine, United States -... | ecosystem: Environmental > Aquatic > Marine >... | reverse complement strand
TCGTGATGTGGCAGATATTATTATGGAGACCGGCGAAGAAAGCGTCCGTTCCGTGGTGAGAAAGCTGATGGAGCATCTAAGGCGCCACGGTATAGTTGAAATTGATAAAAAATATAGTTGAGAGCAGCCAGATGATTACCTTAGATGTCGCCTTGGGCGACAGAAGTTACCCCATTTATATTGGCAGCAACCTGCTTGGCCAGCCAGCGCTGATGCATAAGCACCTGAGTGGAAAAGAAGTATTGGTTGTTAGTAATGAAACCGTTGCGCCCTTGTATCTGGATAAGTTAATGGCTTCACTACAGGGCTATCGAGCTGAGTCGGTTATCCTGCCAGATGGTGAAAAGTATAAAACCCTGGAGCAGTTGAACAATATTTTTACTGCCTTGCTTGAGAAACGCATGAGCCGGCAGACAACCATTGTCGCCCTGGGTGGTGGTGTTATTGGCGATATGGCTGGTTTCGCCGCAGCCTGTTATCAGCGTGGTATTCCTTTTATACAAGTTCCGACGACACTGTTGGCGCAAGTGGACTCATCTGTTGGTGGTAAGACGGCGGTGAATCATCCCGCCGGAAAAAACATGATTGGTGCTTTTTATCAGCCCAAGTGTGTAATTGCAGATACCGACGTGTTTAGCACCCTGGATGATCGACAGTTGAGCGCCGGGATTGCAGAAATTATCAAATATGGCCTGATCCGGGATGAGGTCTTTTTGCTTTGGTTGGAAGAAAATATGGAAGCCCTGGTTGGACGTGATACGAATGCGCTGGTCTATGCTATTGAGCGGTCATGCATTAATAAAGCCGAAGTGGTTGCCGCCGATGAGCATGAGCATGGTCAGCGCGCCTTGTTGAACCTGGGGCACACCTTTGGTCACGCAATCGAAACGGCCATGGGTTATGGCGAGTGGTTGCATGGCGAGGCGGTGGCGGCAGGTATGTACATGGCAGCAGACCTTTCGGCCCGTCTTGGCTGGCTAAGCAATACCGATGTAGCACGGGTAGAAAAACTGTTAGTGCGTGCCAATCTGCCGGTTAAGGGCCCACTTATCAGTGTTGAAAAAATGAAGGACTTGATGGCGGTGGACAAAAAAGTTCAGGATGGCCAGATTCGATTGGTGCTGTTAAAGGCTATCGGTGAGGCAGTGGTGACAGATGACTTCTATGCTGCGCTGCTGGATCAGACGCTGCAACAGTGTCAGGCCTGATTGGTAGTCTATTAAAGGGGGCGGGTATGACGGACAACACTACTCACTTGGCGAGCTATGCTGCACGGTCGCAGGATTCACGTGGCCGCTTGGTCGCAGAATCGGCGCCGCAATTTAGAAGTGAGTATCAGCGTGACAGGGATCGCATTGTTCACTCGGCAGCATTCCGCCGGCTGGAATATAAGACCCAGGTCTTTGTCAATCACGAAGGCGATATGTTTCGCACCCGCCTGACACACTCAATAGAAGTGGCGCAGATTGGTCGTTCTATTGCTCGTGCTTTGCAATTGAATGAGGACCTGACCGAGGCCGTTGCCCTGGCCCATGATCTCGGTCACACGCCATTCGGACATGCTGGACAGGATATTCTGAATGAGTGCATGCGCGACTACGGTGGTTTTGAACACAACCTGCAGTCACTGCGAGTGGTTGATGAGCTGGAAGAAAAATATGCTGATTTCCAAGGCCTGAATCTCACTTTTGAAACTCGTGAGGGCATCCTAAAGCATTGCAATCTGGATAAAGCGCGGCAGCTGGATGAGCTGGGGCAGCGTTTTCTGCAAAAATCCCAGCCAGGTCTGGAGGCACAACTGGCCAATCTTGCCGATGAGATTGCCTACAATAATCATGATGTTGATGATGGTTTGCGGGCCGGTCTGATAAGCGTTGATCAGCTCTGTGAAATTAAACTTTTTCGGCGCCAGTATGATGTGGTTAAGGCCAGCTATCCGAATATCAGCGGCCGGCGTATGGTGCATGAGATCATCCGTCGAATGATTAATGATCAGGTCGCCGATCTGGTGAACAATACCCGGCAAAATCTGGACAAACATAAACCGGGTTCGATTAATGATGTGCGTGCCCTGGCTGAGCCAATGGTCTGTTTTAGTGCGGAAATGTGTGATTTAAATTTGCAGTTAAAGCAGTTCTTGCGCAAACAGCTGTATCAGCATTATCGGGTGCAACGGATGAGTAGCAAGGCAGGTAGGGTGATTAGGAATCTGTTTGATGCGTTTATGGCCGAGACAAAAATGTTGCCGCCGGAACAATCACAAAGATGCGAGCTACTGGAATCAAGTCAGGGTGAAGAGGGGCGCGCCCGAGCCGTTGCCGATTATGTTGCGGGTATGACGGATCGCTATGCCATTGTTGAACATGATCGAATCTTTGACCCGTCAGCATTAACCTGAGAAATCCTTAATGCGAATCTACATGCAATTACCGACGACAGAGGGCAAGCCGCCGCGCTTTTATCACCTGTTTCTGCAGCCCGATTTAATTGATGGCTGGAGTCTGGTGAAAGAGTCGGGATTTCAGGGCAGTGGTGGGCGACTTAAGCGTGATCACTATCCTGACTATGAGAGTGCTGAAAATGCGCTGATAAAAAGTCGCGATGCACAGAGCAAGCGTGGCTACCAAGTGGTTTTTATGGAAGGCCAGCGCGACGCGAGAGCTTGATTAATAGCTTTTGTTTTAGGCTTAGTTTTGCCACAATGCCCAGATTGAAACCAGTCTCCCACTATGTCTGAAAATCAGCAAAACACACCAAAATTAAGCGAGCGTTTTTCCGGCCTGTTTGGGGTGGAGGGTGCTTCTTTGGATTCGTCAGTGGATAGCAGTCCAGAGACTATCTATATTGAAGAATCACGTAAACTTAATCTAAATAAACTATTGCACCTTGCCCCCTATAGCGAGGTATTGCTGCTGCTCGGTGAGCCGGCGGTGGGGCGTACGACCTTGCTTAAAGCCTTTGTTGAGCGTGCCGCAACCACCTGGCGCGTCAGTTTTGTCACCGCCACAGCGCTGATGGATGGAGTGGCCTTTCTGCATCAGGTGGGGCAGGGTTTCGATCATGAACTGGATAATGTTGACTCAAGCATGGATTTGCTGTGGGAGCTTGATCGTTATCTGCAGGCCTTGGGGCGCAGTGGTCGGCGCGCCATTATCATTGTTGATGATGCCCATCTGCTGACAGATGATGTGATTCTGTTGGCGGAAAAAATACTTCGTGATGAGCGCACAGATAACAGCGTAAGCCTGATTTTGAGTATGCGTAAGGATCAGGCCAACAAGCTGGATCGGTTTGCCCTGCTCCAAGAGCGGCTGGCATATACCCTGATGCTGGAGCCATTTAGTCAGAAAGAAGTGGATGGTTATCTGCGCCATCGTATGACTGAAACAGTGCCGCAGCTGAATGAGTTTCTGTCGCCAGAATTGGTGGCTGATATTCACCGCAAGAGCGGTGGTATGCCAGAGAAAATCAATGCGCTGGCTCACGGTGTGCTGACGAAACGGAATAAAAGTAGCCTCTCGGGTGGTGATCGCGGTCTGATTCTGAAACTGGTGGCGCTTGTGCTGGCCGCTGTTGTGATAGGCGCTGTGCTGTATTTTCAGGATGAGATTAATCAGATGTTTGCTGTGCCGGAAGAGTCGATGCGTGCTGCGGAAGAAGAGTCTATTCAGCCTGATCCGTCAATGCTGGGTGATGTTCCTGCTGCGTCAGATGTGCAGGCTTTGATGGCGATGGGTGCTGCGCAAGAGCTGGGCCCGGTTGTAATAGAGCTGGAAGACGCCGAAGGTCAGTTGGTGTCTGTGCCCGTATCAGATGAAGCGGTTGAGTCGGCCGATGATGATTTGCCAGCGGCAGATGAAGGGTTAGCATCACAATTGCCTGTGGTTGTTGAAGAAGTTGTCAAAGTGGTTGCTGAGCCGAAGACTGGTGCTGATGAGGCACTTGTAACTGAGGGTGAATCTACGCCTGCAGCTGAGAAACCAGGTGCAGCGCCTGAAATCATAACCAAGACTGAGGTTCAGGCTGCGCAGCCTGTTTCAGCTCCCCCTGCCAAGGTTGAGCCAAAATTGACGCCGGAGCTTGAATGGCTGATGGCCCAGCCGGATAATCATTACACCATGCAAATGATGGCGCTGGTCGACAAAGCTAAGGTGCTGCGGTTTGTAGGGCAACATAAGATTGCCGGACAAAGCGCTACCTACCCCATTACTCGTCGCAGCAAGGTGCTGACTGTGTTGGTTTACGGTAGTTATGCCAGTCGGGCTGAGGCCAATGAGGCGGCTAAGGCCTTGCAAAAATCCTGGGGCGTCGGTCAGCCGTGGATTCGCAGCTTTGCGGATGCTCGCAACGATCTGAAATAAAACCGGTAAATTACGCTATTCTGTTGATATTACAGGGGTTATGCGGCTTTCTCTGTAGTCTGGGATTGCGTCAAACTCTCTCTAATTGTATACTCCGGTCCCCTTTTGCGTTTCTTTTGCAGACCAAGGTCCGCGCACGCAAATGAATCAATAACAATCAACCGGTTGCTCGTTTTGCTTATGGAACAAGGTTTATACCGCCCCGAGTTTGAAAAAGATAACTGCGGGTTTGGACTCATCGCGCAAATGGATGGTAAGCCCAGTCACTGGCTGGTGCAGACAGCTATCGATGCGCTTGCATGTTTAACTCACCGTGGCGCAGTGGCGGCTGACGGTAAGTCCGGCGACGGCTGCGGCTTGTTGCTGCGCAAGCCGGATGGCTTTTTGCGCACTGCTGCCGCTGAGCAGGGCTTTAGCCTGTCCGAGCTGTATGCCGTCGGCATGGTCTTTCTCAATCAGGATGACAGCTTAGCCGCAGCTGCTCGCCAACAGCTGGATGCTGAGTTGACTCAGGAAGGCCTGATTGTGGCTGGTTGGCGTGTAGTGCCGGTTGACCCTTCGGCCTGTGGTGAAGAGTCGTTTAAGAGCCGGCCGCAGATCGAGCAGGTCTTCGTCAACGCCCCAGCTGGGATGGATGAGGCTGCCTTCGAGCGCCATCTCTATATCGCCCGCCGTCGTGCCGAAAAGGCGCTTGAGGCCAATGATGATTTCTTTTATGTTGCCAGCCTGTCGTCACGGGTAATCTCGTTCAAGGGTCTGGTAATGCCTGCCAACCTGCCGGTGTTTTACAAAGATTTGAATGAGGCTACGCTGGAATCAGCCACCGCAGTGTTCCATCAGCGTTTCTCTACCAACACCTGGCCACAATGGCGCCTGGCCCAGCCATTCCGTTATCTGGCTCATAACGGTGAGATCAACACCGTCCAGGGTAATCGCTTTTGGTCGGTAGCCCGTGGTCATAAATTTGAAACGCCGCTGCTGCCGATGGAAGATATTCGTCCGCTAGTAAGCATGAGTGGCTCTGACTCCAACAGCATGGACAATATGCTCGAGGCCTTGCTGGCTGGCGGCATGGATATCTTCCGCGCCATGCGCCTGTTGGTGCCACCTGCCTGGCAGAACATCGATAACATGGATCCAGATCTGCGTGCCTTCTATGAATATAGTTCCATGCATATGGAGTCCTGGGATGGCCCGGCGGGTATCGTCTTGACCGATGGTCGTTATGCCGGTTGTAGTCTGGACCGCAATGGCCTGCGTCCTGCCCGTTACGTCATCACCAAGGATAGACACATCACGCTAGCCTCTGAGATCGGCGTGTATGGTTACAAACCTGAAGATGTAGTCGCTAAGGGTCGTCTCAAGCCTGGTCAGATGATGGCGGTGGATACGGATACCGGCAAGTTGTTGTTGCCAGAAGATGTGGATAACATGCTCAAGGGTCGCCAACCGTACAAAGAGTGGATGACTGCCAATTCCAAACGTCTCGAATCCTCACTCGCTGGTGAGCATGGTGATTGCAGCGAAAACTTAGACGCTGATGAGTTGAAGGTCTATGAAAAACAGTTTCAGGCCAGCTTTGAAGAGCGGGACCAGATATTGCGTGCCCTGGCTGAAGCCGGTCAGGAAGCGGTGGGTTCCATGGGTGATGACACCCCGTTGGCGGTATTGTCGAAGCAGGTGCGTTCACCTTACGACTATTTCCGTCAGCAGTTTGCCCAGGTCACCAATCCGCCAATCGACCCGATCCGTGAAGCCATCGTCATGTCGCTGGAGACCTGTTTTGGTCGCGAGCGCAATATGTTTGAAGAGACCGCCGACCATGCCTCGCGCCTGTTGGTGAGTTCTCCGGTGCTGTCGCACAATAAATACAAACAATTGCTGGCCATGGATAGTGATCCAGACTACGGCAACGTCATTATCAATCTCAATCGTGAAGGCGATTTGAAAGATGCCATTATCGCCATCTGTGATGAAGCGGTGGCTGCGGTCAAGGGCGGCAAGGTTGTCGTTATCCTGACTGATTGCGGTATCAGTGAGGGCCTGATGCCTGTTCATGCAGCGCTGGCAACGGGGGCGGTGCATCATCGTCTGATCGAAGCAGGTCTGCGTTGCGATGCCAACATCGTGGTTGAAACCGCCACCGCCCGTGACCCTCATGCCTTTGCCGTGTTGATCGGTTACGGCGCCACGGCAGTCTATCCATACCTGGCCTACGAGTGTCTTTGTGACATGGTTAAGGCTGGCACCATCGAAGGGCTGGAGCCTGCAAAGGTTGAGTCTAACTACCGTAAGGGCATCGACAAGGGTCTGTACAAGATCATGTCGAAGATGGGTATTTCCACCATCGGTTCTTATCGTGGTTCGCAGTTGTTCGAGGCCGTGGGCCTGAGCCGCGAAGTGGTTGATCTGTGCTTCAAGGGCACAACCGCACGTATTCAAGGCACTAATTTTGAAGACTTGCAGGCCGACCAAGCCAAACTGCAAAAAGAAGCCTGGAATGCCCGTAAGAATGTCAGCCAGGGCGGTCTGCTGAAATATGTCCATGGTGGAGAAGATCACGCCTACAATCCGGACGTGGTTCGCAGCCTGCAACAGGCAGTTCGCACCGGTGAGTACAGCGATTGGCAGAAACATGCCGGCCTGATCAACAATCGTGCGGCGCTTTCTCTGCGCGACATGCTCAAACTGCGTGACGATGTTGAGCCTATCTCCATCGACGAAGTAGAGCCGGCAGAAAATATTTTTAAACGTTTTGACTCGGCAGCAATGTCTCTCGGTGCTTTGTCACCCGAAGCCCATGAGACGCTTGCCGAGGCCATGAATCGACTCGGTGCCCGATCCAACTCTGGTGAGGGCGGCGAAGATCCCAAGCGTTACGGCACGGTTAAACGTTCCAAGATCAAGCAGGTTGCCTCTGGTCGTTTTGGCGTGACACCGGCTTACCTGCGCAGTGCCGAAGTGTTGCAGATCAAGGTCGCCCAGGGTGCCAAGCCCGGCGAGGGTGGTCAGCTGCCAGGGCAGAAGGTCAACGACCTGATTGCCGAGCTGCGTTACTGCAAGCCTGGTGTGGGTCTGATTTCACCACCGCCGCATCATGATATCTACTCGATCGAAGATTTGGCGCAGCTGATCTATGACCTGAAGCAGGTCAACCCGGAAGCGCTGGTATCGGTGAAACTGGTATCAGAGGCCGGGGTTGGTACCATCGCTGCCGGTGTCGCCAAGGCCTATGCTGACTTGATTACCATTGCCGGTTTTGACGGTGGCACGGCGGCATCGCCACTGACATCGGTGAAGTATTGTGGTGGTCCCTGGGAGCTGGGTCTGACCGAAACACACCAAACATTGCGCAAGAATAATCTGCGTGACAAGGTGCGTCTGCAAACAGATGGTGGCCTGAAGACCGGTCTGGATGTGATCAAGGCGGCTATCTTGGGTGCCGAGAGTTTCGGATTTGGTACCGGCCCGATGGTTGCCATGGGTTGTAAGTATCTGCGTATTTGTCATTTGAACAACTGCGCCACCGGTGTTGCCACACAAGATAATGTGCTGCGTCGTGATTTCTACGTCGGTAATGTTGAGGCGGTGATGAATTATTTCGGTTTTATCGCTGAAGAGTCGCGCCAGATCATGGCCAGCCTGGGTGTGCGCAGTTTTGAAGAATTGATCGGTCGGGTTGATCTGTTGCAAAAACTGGATGGTGAAACAGCCAAACAGAAACGCCTGGATCTGACCCCGGTTTTGTTCAGTGAAGACAATGGCAGCGCACATACCTGCCAGTCTCCGCGCAACGAACCTTTTGACAAAGGTGAGCTGGCCGAGCAGATGGTTAAAGATGCCATGGCTGCGATCGAGAACAAGACCGGTGCAGAGTTTAGCTATGAGGTACACAATACCGATCGTTCTATCGGTGCCCGTCTCTCAGGTGAAATTGCTGTGCGTCATAGCAATCATGGCATGTCTGATGCTCCAATTAAGTTGAGCCTGACCGGTTCAGCCGGCCAGTCCTTCGGTGTCTGGAATGCCGGCGGCCTGGAAATGCACCTTGAGGGTGATGCTAACGATTATGTTGGTAAAGGCATGGCCGGTGGCAAGCTGGTGATCTACCCGCCTAAAAACAGTGCCTTTGAGAGCCATAAGACCACCATCATCGGTAATACCTGTCTCTACGGTGCCACAGGCGGTAAGCTGTATGCATCGGGTCTGGCGGGCGAACGTTTCGGCGTGCGTAACTCAGGTGCAGAAGCCGTGGTCGAAGGTATTGGTGATCACGGTGGCGAGTATATGACCGGCGGCATCCTGACCGTGCTGGGCCAGACCGGCGTCAACTTCGGTGCCGGTATGACCGGTGGCTTTGCCTACATCTATGATGAAGACAACAGCTTTGTCGATCGCTACAACCATGAGCTGATCGACATCCACCGTGTTGGCACCGAAGCCACCGAGGCCTACCGCAACCACCTGCGCAACGTGATTGAAACGTTTGTTGCTGAGACCGGCTCGGCGCGTGGTCAGGCCATTCTCGATAACTTCGCTGCTGTGGTAGGCAAGTTCTGGCTGGTGAAACCGAAAGCGGCTGACCTTGAATCATTGCTGGAAGACCTGCAGAGAGCGGCGGCTTAAGGCCCCCGCATCTGGGCACGGTATCTGAATAGAGCACACGGAATTAGATGGATAAAAACTATGGGTAACAATTTTCAATTTATCCAGGTCAATAGGCGTGACCCGGCCAAGAAAGCGGCTGATGAGCGTAAAAAAGAGTATCGCGAGATTTACGCTGACTTCGGTCAGGAGCAGGCGGCAGAACAGTCTGATCGTTGTCTTGCTTGCGGTAATCCCTATTGCGAATGGAAGTGTCCGGTACACAACTATATCCCCGACTGGTTGAAACTTGTCAGCGAGGGCAAGATCGAACAGGCGGCTGAGTTATCACACCAGACCAATTCACTGCCGGAAATCTGTGGTCGTGTTTGTCCGCAAGACCGTCTTTGTGAAGGCGCCTGTACCCTGGAAGAGGGTGGTTTTGGTGGTGTAACCATTGGTTCGGTGGAGAAGTACATTTCCGACACCGCTTTTGATATGGGCTGGCGACCTGATCTGTCACACGTTAAAGACACGGGCAAAAAAGTTGCCATCATCGGTGCAGGCCCAGCCGGCCTAGGTTGTGCCGACATCCTGATTCGCAATGGTGTTAAGCCGGTTGTGTTTGACCGTAACCCAGAGATTGGCGGCCTGCTGACCTTCGGTATTCCAGAATTCAAACTGGAAAAAGAAGTGGTCAAAAAGCGTCGCGCCATCATGGAAGGGATGGGCATTGAATTTGTGCTCAATACCGACATCGGCAAGGATGTCGACTTCCAGAAACTGATTGAAGAATACGATGCTGTTTTCCTCGGCATGGGTACCTACACTTATATGAAGGGTGGTTTCCCTGGTGAAGATCTGCCCGGTGTCTATGAAGCGCTGCCGTATCTGATTTCCAACGTCAATAACTGTCTTGATTACGAACAGGATGAACAGGGTTTCATCAACATGGCCGGCAAAAAAGTTGTCGTTCTTGGTGGTGGTGATACCGCCATGGATTGCAATCGGACGGCTATTCGTCAGGGTGCAGAGAACGTGATGTGTGCCTATCGACGTGACGAAGACAATATGCCCGGTTCGAAGAAGGAAGTGGTCAACGCTAAGGAAGAGGGCGTGCAATTCCTCTTTAACCGTCAGCCCGTTGAGATTGTCGGTGATGGCAAAGTTGAAGGCATTAAGTTGTTGACAACAGAGTTGGGTGAGCCTGATGAACGCGGTCGTCGTCGTCCTGAGCCAGTGGCTGGCTCCGAAGAGATAATTCCATGTGATCATGTCTTGATTGCGTTTGGTTTTCAGCCCAGTCCAGCGCCGTGGTTTGCGGACTATGGTGTTGAGGTGGATGAGCGTGGCCGTGTCAAAGCACCTGAAAAAGGTGAGTTCAAATTCCAGACCACCAATCCGAAGATCTT
>Ga0316204_10012462_pt1 | contig 10357 bp, 13 predicted proteins | sample 6monrhotite_MG_2_FD_205661 | JGI IMG/M metagenome (GOLD analysis project Ga0316204, IMG submission 205661) | Microbial mat bacterial communities from mineral coupon in-situ incubated in ocean water Damariscotta River, Maine, United States -... | ecosystem: Environmental > Aquatic > Marine >... | reverse complement strand
CACTTTGGACGGGAGATCTGAGGTGATTTTGGCTGCGTCATGCGATGCAAGCCAATCATCAACATTGGTTTCGCCCAATCGGGTTACGACCTACCAAAACTTATAGATAGCCACCACTGACTCGGGTATCTTCTCCGCGGCTTGATCCAAAGCCTGACCCAGTTGTTCCTGCGGTATCCCCATCACCGAGTTGCCACTCTCGTCTATCAGGTGCACCATCATGGGAGTGATGAGTTGGCCACCTGTGCCGCTCTCAGTCAGTCTGAGCCACTGTTTGGGCCTTAGGGACATGGCCTGCATAAATCCTTCACACCAATCCATCGCGATGACATGACCTTCCTGACCCTGCCAGAAAATGGGTTCCACTTCAGCCGGATCGAATGTCAGGCCTTGAAGGATGCTGTCATGGATCAGGACGATACTTTGCAGCACCCAATCGGGAACGTCAGAAGGTTGTCCCGCGAGTGCTACCGGCAACCACTCATCAGCAGGGATTTGCACAGGGGAACAAACTATTCCATGTAGAAATCCGTCAAGATCAGACAGCATCATGCATTCGTCAGGGCTGTCATCTGAGGACAGGTAGGTATCTAGGCTCTCAAGGTCAGTCATGATGGCGCGTCCCTGCTGTTTCAGGCCCACATTTCTATCTGTATAGCCAAGGCCTCTCTCTATGTTAGTCGAAGTGGCCAAGCTAGAGCTATTTCAAACCACAAAGGTCTCTGAACCGGTCTTCCAATTGCGTTCCAACATTCACTGCAAGGCAATATCGTCTTGACAAAGGGCGGATTTCTGTAATTTATCCCAAAATCTTACTAGATAGGTGCTGAAACCAAATGCAGGTTAGTGTTCGCGACAACAATGTTGATCAAGCTCTTCGGGTCTTGAAGAAAAAGCTTCAGCGGGAAGGCGTTTTCCGTGAAATGAAACTCAAACAGCATTTCGAGAAGCCGTCCGAAAAAAATGCCCGCCAGAAGGCCGAGGCGATCCGTCGCGCCCGTAAATTGGCCCGCAAGAAACTGGAACGCGAAGCCTAAAGCAAACCATACTGTTGGTTTGAGGCGGGCGGAATGCAGGCTGCGACCTTTTCTAAAACAGGTTCGCTTCGCATTCAAATTGCCTCAGGAAACTGGAGAATTTGCATAAACCCTGAGCATGATCTTGCCAGGGTTTTGCTGTTTTGAAGTGCAGGTCTAAGTTCTCACTCCTGAATGCTCTCAATATACAACGCAAGTGACAGGACGCGCCTTTCCGCAACGTTCTCAGCCTCAAACCGCGCAACGTAATCCTCAGCATCTTGAACAAATTGCTGCCCCCAAATAGGCATATCGCCTCCATGAGCGCGAATTCGGGAGCGACCATCAATGAACATCATCACGTCGTGAAGCGGAAAGGTCCCGTCGTTACTGGCCGATAGTTTTGTTAGGTCACTTACTTGCACCTTCAGAATGTCTGCCATCGGTCCATCGCCCTTGCCTGAAGCGCCATGACAGGAAACGCAGGCTCGCATGTAGTCTCGCTTGCCTGTCGCCTCTTGTGCCGTCACAGGACTGGTGAAAAGCAAAACTGAAATTATCAGTGCTGAGAATTTGACGCAGTTCGACACTTGCTATCTCCCGTTGGTTTCTACCTACATTTCAAAATTAAATGCGGCTTCTTCAACCTACAAATCTATAGGTTCTGGGCATTGATTTAGGTCAATTCTAGGCCAATGAGACTTACCTATCGAAAGGAGCGAGCGATCCAGCCGCTTTCGTTGAAACGCGCAGTTCAACTTCCGCAAAGCTGATCAATAAGCCGAAACATATCCTTGCGTGCAAGTCCAATATGCATGACGTAACCGCGCACGCTCCCATGCTCTACGCGGATGTGGGTTAGCATTTTCGCCATCGTGTCTGCTGGGCTTTCCAGCAAGGTTGCATAGCTTTCCACATCCCCGCCATTGCTGCGGGAAATCGATAGAAATTCCGCCACGAGGTCGGGGATTAACAGTTCTGTCAGGACATAATCCTCAATAATGTCATCGTCCGAGACACCTGCCAAAGCCAATAGCAGAGCAGCGATGATGCCGGTACGGTCTTTTCCTGCTGTGCAGTTGAACAGAACCGCGCCTTCTCGAACCTGGGCGATGTGGCTAAGGATGTCGCGCACAGCTGCGCCTCGGGTTTCCAGCGCCGCAATATAAAAAGGCACCAATGGATGCGAATGCTCGGCATCAACGCTAGCCAATGCTGTCGGTGATAGATCGTCAAACAGCGGCAAGTTGATGTACTCGACCTCAGTTAATCCCTGAAATAGGCTCGGTGCATTGCTGACTTCGTTCTTGGTGCGCAGATCAATGACACAGCGCAACCCTTCACCCACAAGGCGGTCCGTGCCGCCGGGGGCCAGCCTGTGTAGGCAATCGGCACGCAGGAACCGGCGCGCCGGGATCGTGGTGCCGCGGACTGTGTGGTACCCACCCAAATCACGGATATTGTGAGTGCCTTCGATGGCGATGTGACGAGGTGGATCCATCATGTGAAGGCCAGCAATCGTGCGCGATCTATTGTGCCAAGGTCCTTTTGGTCAGGGCTGAGAGGGACAAAGTTCACCGTAAGGCCAGAGGCGCGGTGCTTACAAATCGCCATTGTTGTGCCTTCGAGAAGCCGAAGATCCTGCCGTTCCAGCAGGTCCACAGTATAGTCCAATCCGCTGTTGATGCAGATCGGAATGCCGTGCCACTGATTGATCTGGTTGATGTGGATATGTCCTGACAGGATCCCAGCAATCTCGGACCCTTTCAAAATCTCGGCCAAACGTTCCGTTGTGGCCAGATCAATCGTCCCCCAAGGCAGGCTAGTGTCATCTACTCTTGGTGGGTGATGCATAACAATCAATTTTGGCAAAGCCGCATGTCTGCGCAAGGCGTCACTCAAGAACGCAAATTGTTGATCACAAATCGCCCCTGCGACCCGCTCAGGCACTTTGGTGTCAAGCGTGATGACATGTAGCTCACCATGAACAGCGTCGTGAAAAAAGGGCGCGTCTCCCCCATCTCCGCCAAAAACGGCACGGAACCCATCACGCAAATCATGATTGCCCATCGCCAAAACAATGGGCGGCATTAGCGGGGCCAGCAGATCTCGGACGAGGCCATAACTTGCCGCGTCTCCCATATTTGTCAAATCGCCGCTGGCAACCACAAAATCCGGCTGTGGGTCCATTGCGTTGATGATACCAACCACACGCGCAAGCGCGCCCCGGCTGGTGCCCCTGTCCTTGGGGTCTTTTGCATCCGGGTGGGAGATATGAAGGTCAGTGAGGTGAACAAAACGGGTCAAACTCTATCTCCAGCGGCTAACAACAGGGATTTGGTATAGGCGTGGCTTGGGTTGTTCAGAATATCAGTTGCAGGCCCATATTCCAGTGCTTTGCCATGTTGCATGACCAGCAGGCTATCGCAAATTGAGGCAACCACAGCGAGATCATGACTGATGAACAGAATGCCAATGCCTAGCGTATCTTGCAAATCCATCAGCAGATTCAGAATCTGGGCCTGCACAGAAACATCAAGCGCCGAAACCGCCTCATCCGCGATCAACAGCTTTGGTCGAGTGATGATCGCGCGAGCAATCGCGATCCGTTGTCGCTGTCCGCCTGAAAACTCATGAGGGTATTTGCCTGCGTCGGCGGCATGCAGGCCCACCTGCTCAAAAGCTTCGTTAACACGGGTCCCAGCACTTGATTGCATGGCGCGCAGCGGCTCTGCGATGGACCAGCCAACTTTGCGGCGCGGATCGAGGGAACTGAACGGGTCTTGAAAGATCATCTGGAAAGCGGGACGTAATTGGCGTAGCTTCCCGGCCCCGAGCGCATGAATGTCGTGATCTTCAAATAGGATTTGCCCTTCGTTGGGGGCCTCAAAAGCCATGGCCAAACGGGCCAATGTGGATTTGCCTGATCCGCTTTCACCAACCACCCCGAGAGTCTGACCGGCGTGGATATCAAAGCTGACATTGTTCACTGCCGTCAAAACTGGCGCAGGGCGCAAAATGTGCGTTTTGGGCAACCTGTACTGCCGTGTTAGGCCCCTCGCTTGAAACAACGTCATGTCATTTCCTCAGAAACAGCATGGCAGGTGATGCGGCGCGGGCCAAATGGCAGCGGCCTAACACTGGCACATTCACCGCGTTCCAAAGCGCAACGACCGGCAAAACGGCATCCCCGTGCCATTTTGTGCAAAGGTGGCACAGTGCCGGGTATCGTCGGCAAGCGGCGGCGGCTGCCATTGGCATCCCGAGAAACCGCGCGCGGACTAGGCCGGGCAGCAAGCAGGCCTTGCGTGTAGGGGTGCATAGGGTTCGAAAGAACCTCAGCTGTGACGCCTCGCTCGACAAAATCACCACCATACATCACGGTAATATCTGTGGTAGCGCGCGCCACCGCTGAAAGATCGTGACTGATAAACACCAAAGCCATGTTGCGCGATTGGCTGAGATGCACCAGCAAATCTGTGATCTTGAGCGCGATATTGGCGTCGAGCGCCGTTGTCGGCTCATCCGCGATTAGAAGTTGCGGGTCACAAGCCAATGCCAAGGCAATCAGCACCCTTTGGCGCTGACCGCCAGACAACTCATGAGGAAACATCCGAAATCTTGAGGCTGGGTCTGGAATTCCGACCTCTTCAAACAACCCAAGAACACGGTCCCGCGCCTGCGCTTTGTTCAACCCCATATGCACGTAAATAGGCTCCGCAACCGTATCCCCTACCCTGCGCAATGGATTGAGCGCCGACATAGGTTCTTGGAAAATCATCGCGGCGCGCCGCGCACGGATAGTTTGCCATTTGGCCTCGGACGCATGTGTCATGTTTGTGCCGTCGATTGTCAGCGTCCCGTCGATTGTCGCGGCGTCTGGGACCATTCCCATAAGGCAAGCCGCAAGCATGGATTTGCCAGACCCGCTTTCGCCAACGATGCCCAATCTGTCGCCCGGTGCTATCCGCAAAGATACACCGCGCAACGCTTCTCCAATTGAAAAGCGAACCGTCATGTTCTGCATCTCGAACATCTCAGCGGGCCCTCGCAAGTCTGGGGTCCGTGATATCGCGCAGACCGTCGCCCAAAAGGCCAAAACCAAGCACCGCGATCACGATGCAAAGGCCGGGGTAGATCGCGAGATCGGGAGCAAGATACATCAATGTCTGCGCCTCAGATAACATACGCCCCCAGCTTGAGGCAGGCGGCTGTGCGCCAAGACCCAAATAGGAGAGGGCCGCTTCTGCCAGAATAGCGACAGCAAATTCAATTGTGGCCTGAACAATAACCACTGCAGCAATATTGGGCAGAATGTGGTCCCAGGTAATTGCCAGTTTGTTCATACCTGCCGCACGGGCCGCCAACACGTACTCTCGTGTCCAGATTTGATTGGCAGAGGCGCGAGCGACACGCGCAAAGATCGGAATGTTGATAAAGGCAATCGCCAATACCGCATTGGTAAGCGACGGGCCAAAAACCGCCGCCAGCATTATTGCAAACAGCAACGCCGGAAAGGCAAACCCAAGGTCCGCCAATCGCATCACGATATCTTCAACCCAGCCGCCAATTGCAGAAGCCAGCAGGCCAAGCGCCACGCCGATGGAGCCGCCCAGCAATACAGCGACAAGGGCCACGGTCATAGAGTTGCGGGCCGCTGCCATAAGTTGGCTAACAATATCTCGGCCCAATTGATCGGTCCCAAGCCAATTTAGGGGCGTCGGTTCGCCAAACTTTCCGCGAATATTCAAAGTTGTAGGGTCATGGGGTGTCCAAACCAATGACAGTGCAGCCACCCCAACAACCAGTAAAACCAGCACGGCACCAATGATGAAGTTTGCAGGCAATGGCCTCATGTGCGGGCTTTCAGACGGGGGTCGATCAGGACGTAGAGCAGGTCTACAATGAAGTTTGCGGTTACAACGATGACCGCAAACAACATCACCAAGGCCTGAACAGTGGGCAGGTCGCGATTGGCGATGGATTGAAAAATCAACCGGCCAAGGCCTGGCAAATAGAACACATTCTCAATCACGATAGTGCCTGTCACAAGGGCTGCAAACTGCATGCCCACAATCGTGACAATCGGGACAAGTGCATTGGGCAGCACATGCCGCCACAAGATACGGCGTTCAGAGAGACCGGACGCTCGTGCTGTGCGCGTAAAATCCTGCCGCATCACTTCAAGTGCCGAAGACCGCGTGACCCGCGCCAAGACTGCCGATTGCACCAAGGCCAGCGCGACCGTTGGCAAAACCAAAGACCGCAGCGCGGCAATGGGGTCAGACCAACCCGGAAAGCCACCAGGCGGCAACCATCGCAGATGCACAGCAAAAAGCAGGACCAGCAGGATCGACAGCCAAAACGCGGGCACAGCAATGCCAAGCTGGCTTAAGAACATCGTGACCCAATCGCCAGGTTTGCCATGACTTGCAGCCGCAAAAATGCCAACACACAGCGCAATTATCAGGGTCACGATCATCCCTGCTATGGCCAGCGAAACCGTCATCGGCAGCCGCTCTGTGATCAGCTCAGCCACTGGCACCCGAAAAGAATGGCTGATCCCGAGATCGCCAACCAAGGCCCCTCCAACCCAGCCGAAATAACGCGCGAGCAAAGGCTCGTTCAAGCCAAGGTCCTCACGCAAAGCAGCAAGCGCATCGTCGGTCGCATCCAAGCCTAAAATGGTCAAAGCCGGATCGCCGGGCAGGATATTCATAACCGCAAAGACCACAATCGACACTGCGATCAACGTCGCCAGAAAGCCAACTGTGCGGCGGAATAGGAAATAGCTCATGTGTAATCTGGCCTAGCGGGAAGGGTCTCCCCTTCCCTTTTCCAACGTTGGTTCAACCTTTGGAAACACCTTTGAGTGGCATATAAAGCACCGGCGCAGACGACCAATAGCCCTTCACCTCGTTGCGGAAGATGCCAAGCAAGGGCAGCTGGAACAGGAACCCATGCACAGCTTGATCAGAAAGGTACTGCTGACCTTCCTTCAACAACATATCGCGCTTATCTGCGTCTGCTTCAGTTGAGATACTTTCCCACAGAGCGGACATTTTGGGGTCATCGTAGCCATAGAAATACTTCGGTCCGCGCGCAAAATTGCCCATATCGTTGGGGCTGGTGTGCGCGATGATGGTCATGTCGTAGTTCTTTTTCTTGTAGATCTCATCGATCCAGAACCCCCATTCGACATTTTCAACTTTGGCATCAATGCCTGCATCTGACAGCTGTGCCTGAATAATTTCAGCCGAGCGCATGGCATAGGGAAACGGAGGCACTCGAAGCGTCATGGTCTGGCCCGCGACACCTGCTGCTTCAAACATCGCTTTGGCCTTGGCAGTGTCGGTGGGATAGGCGCCGGTCAGATCCACATAGGCCTTGCCATGAGGCGGATAGAAACTGCCAATTGGCGTGGCCTTGCCGTACATCGCACCATCGATGATTTCATCGCGGTTGATCGCCGTTGAAATCGCACGGCGGACTTCAATATTGTCAAACGGCGGCTTGGCGTTGTTCATCGCCAAGATCACTTCACCTTCGGTATTGCCTTGATTAACCCGAAAGCGCGGATCCGCTTCAAACTGCTCTAACAATTCAGGCGCCGGAAAGCCAGGAAACGCATCCAGCTCTTCAGCCATCATCGCAGCAGTTGCGGCCGCTGGATCCGAGATGAAACGGAATGTCACTTTGTCCAGCGCAACGTTTGCCGCATCGCGGTGATCGGCGTTCTTGACCAGGGTCAACCGATCGCCTCTTGTCCAGCTGTCAAACTTAAACGGACCAGTGCCAACTGGATTTGCATTATTGGTTGCCGCCGTTTCTGTTGCTACAATCGAGCTGTCACCCTTGCCCATGTTGAATAGGAAAAACGCGTCCTTGTTTTTCAGTTTGATCTGAACGGTGCGAGCATCCAGCGCAGTAACGCTTTCAATGGGCTTGAAGATGCCTTTAGACGGATTCACGCTGTCTTCTGCCATCGCGCGATCAAAGGAAAAGACCACATCTTCGGCGCCAAAGGCAGTGCCGTCGTGGAATTGCGCGGCTTCTGTGAGCATGAAAGTATAGGTCAAGCCGTCGTCTGACACCTCCCAAGAACTGGCCAGATTGGGTTGAACTTCGCCATTCTCCGCAACAATGGTCAGGGATTCATAGACGTTCTGCGTCATCATCCCGTCAATGGAAGCTGTGGCGTCGGATGTTGGATCAAGGGATGTCGGCTCTTGCTGCAATCCGATCACGAGATCCGCTGCTGCCGCCGCTGAAACGCTGAAGCCAAGCGCCATCGCAAAGGCTGTGAATTGAAGTGATTTCTGAATGTGCATCATGTGAAAACCCCCAGGTCAAATGTGTTTGTGGGCGGGCGCATTCCGCGCGATTGCCCCCTACAAGCTAGGAACACACACACGTTCTGGTCAACAGTTATAAATGTTTAGGGGTTTTGCGGATCGACTGGACGATGAAATGGACTTGTCGAAATCCAGTAATCTTCAGTCAAAAAGCCTGTAAGATTACTCTGCCTTGCGGAAATTCCTTGGCTTGCCTTGAAGAAAGCAATACGCATTTCGCGGCCCAAAGAATGTCAGAAACCGTGCCTAAAAACCAAGAGCAGGGCGACCGGCTGAAAGAACCTCAGCGGATTGCGGATAATGCTACAATCCAACAGTCACAAAAAAAGCCCACCATTATGAATAATGGTGGGCTTTTCAAAAAATGGATAAAGGTTTAGTTTGTACCTGGTGTATTGCCGCCGCCACCCGAACCGGCGAGCGCTGCGCCAACAACAAGAACCAAGATAGCTGGTACGGCGCCTGTCAGGCCACCAAGGCTGGCTGTGGTTTTCACAGGTGTTTTGGCGTTCTGCAAGGCAATCTGTTGGCAAATACCTGAAGTCTTCGTGGCTTTGAATGAGCGGACGCAAATCCGCACGTCTCTCGCAGGTGTCGGCAGTTCAACCTTTGAACACACACCAACGTTGTTTTGAATTTGAGCGACAGTACATATACGTGCTTCCCAATGAGAATTCTGACCAGCAGCAAATGCGGCCATCGGGAAGAACAGAGTTGCGACTGTAGCAGAACTCTACGGTTTGGTACAGGAAACCCCACAGACAGAAACCACTCTTTGCCATCCACGTTCACCCTACGCTGTGGCCAAGATGTATGCTTATTGGATCTGTGTGAACTATCGTGAAGCTTACGGCATGTACTCATGCAATGGGATACTCTTTAACCACGAAAGTCCTCGGCGCGGTGAAACCTTCGTGACCCGCAATATCACCCGGGGCTTGGCGCATATCGCCCAAGGGTCCGAAGTGTGCCTATACATGGGCAATATTGATGCTTTACGGGACTGGGGGCACGCCAAGGACTACGTCCGCATGCAGTGGATGATGCTCCAGCAAGACGTAGCAGAGGATTTTGTGATCGCAACGGGGATACAGTATTCCGTTCGTGAGTTCATCATCTGGGCTGCAAATGAGTTGGGCCTTACGCTTAAATTTGCAGGCACCGGACTGGAAGAAACTGCAACTGTCGTTGCAATTGACGGCGACAAGGCACCAGCAGTGAAAGCTGGTGATGTCATAATGCGCATTGACCCTCGTTACTTTCACCCCGCTGAGGTGGAAACGCTTTTGGGAGATCCAACGAAAGCCAAGGAACGGCTGGGTTGGGAGCCGGAGATCACTGCACAGAGAATGTGCGCGGAAATGGTTGCCCATGACTTAAAGGAGGCTCAACGACATGTTCTCCTCAAAGCCCATGGCCATGACCTGCCAATCAGCTTGAAAGAATAACTAAAATGAAAATATACGTAGCGGGTCATCACGGGATGGTTGGTAGAGCAATACTGCGTCAATTACAGATGCGCGAAGAAGCAGGAGAAAAGCTTACTCTAATCACCCGCGCAAGTGCCGAGCTCGATTTGACAAATCAAGCCGCGGTAACGGACTTCATGCTGACTGAACGCCCAGATCAAGTAATTCTAGCCGCCGCAAGAGTTGGCGGCATTGTTGCCAACAATAAATACCCTGCCCAATTCATCTATGAAAACTTGATGATCGCGTGCAACGTAATCCACCAAGCTTTTGCCGCTGGAGTTAAGAGACTGCTACAGTTGGGCTCAAGCTGCATCTATCCGAAGTTTGCACCCCAGCCGATGAATGAAGATGCCCTTCTGACAGGTGTTCTCGAACCCACAAATGAGCCCTACGCAATCGCCAAAATCGCTGGAATCAAACTCTGCGAAAGCTATAATCGTCAGTATGGTGTCGACTACCGTTCCGTAATGCCAACAAACCTCTATGGGCCAGGCGACAATTTTCACCCAGAAAA
>Ga0316204_10012460_pt1 | contig 10359 bp, 10 predicted proteins | sample 6monrhotite_MG_2_FD_205661 | JGI IMG/M metagenome (GOLD analysis project Ga0316204, IMG submission 205661) | Microbial mat bacterial communities from mineral coupon in-situ incubated in ocean water Damariscotta River, Maine, United States -... | ecosystem: Environmental > Aquatic > Marine >... | reverse complement strand
GCTAAGTCATTCTAAAAATCGTCATTCCGATAATATATTGGAATGACGAATCAGTTTTCGTCTATAAACAGTTAAATGTAGAAGTATACTATGCCGATTAAACTCGAAGATTACGAAGAATTTCTCGCTGAAGCAGCACCTGAAATTCGTGGTGTTTTGGAAAGCACTTTTCAAGAAGCATCACGTGTTATGTCTCCCACTGGCCTACAAGAATACATGGATGGCGCAAAAAGTTTATGTAACTTAGGTCGCGGTCATGGCGTGGTTGTGTCTTACCTTCAAGAAATGCCTTTAGTCGCAAAAGAATGTGGTGAAGATGTCATTAGTGATTGTCTAACTGCAGCGATGAAACTTTCTTCTATGACTTCAGCTGAAGTCGTTACTCTGTTGTTTGGCAGTATGCCTACCGCTGCGCGTAACTTAGGTGATGCTGAACTCTTTCGTGGTTATCTCACATTAATACATCAACTTGCATCAACTGCTTCACGCGGTGTGCGTCCGATGTTGAATCATATTGATGAATTATTATCTAAACTTACTCTAAGTGGCTTACGTCGCTGGGCAAATTTTGGTTCACAAGCTTATCGTCGTGACTTTGATAACTTAACGGCTTATTTTAACCTTGAGTCTGCCGATAGTCGTGCAGTGCTACAAAAAGAACGTCGCGGTATTTTATTTATCAAAACGCAACGTAAACTCAATTTTTACTTACGTGCTTTATGGGGACGCGATTTTTTCTTACGCCCAACGGGTGCTGACTTCGCTGATTTTCGTCCCTTTATCGAACACCGTATTTTCCACTTGCCTGATGCGTTAGATGATTGTGGCGATGTTCCAGGCTTAGAGCTTTACCGTGCTACTGCCGCGCATATGGCAGCACATATGCAATATTCAACCGCACCAATTTCTGCTGAAGGTTTAAGTCCTGCACAGATGTTTTTTATTGGCCAAATTGAAGATGCACGTGTTGAATATAAAGCGATTAAAGAATTTCCTGGTTTAAGAAAACTTTGGCTTTCATTAATGGATGTGAGCCGTGAAGACGATGATGAAAAAAAGATTGAACATCCGACTATGCCAATACTCGAACATTTTTCTAAAATGTTACTTGATGGCACGGTAACATCAGATGATGAAGAGCTAAACGCAATCGCTAAGAAATTTCACGATGACATAGATGAGAACAAAGACAACAATACTTTTTGTTGGCACATTGGTTTAGACGTTTTTAATTTATTTATGAAACGTAAAGAAGTACCAAGCCTGCGTATCCTTGAGCGTATTGATATACCGTACCGCGATGATAATCGTTTTGTCTGGGAATTTGAAGAGCTTGATGGTGATGTCGAATTTGAGTATGTCCCTGCTAGCCAACGTCAGGTACGTCGCCAAGTTAGCGTTATTGAAATGGCCAATGAAGTAGATTGTGAATTGGCGGGTGATGATGCTCAAGAGATTTGGACTTGCTCAACCAACATGCGTCCTTATGAAGATGATCTCACTGATGGTCAACAAAGCTTTAACGATATGTGGGGTAAAGAACCCGTTTCTGATCCTTTCCACTATCAAGAATGGGATTATCAAATCCAATTGCATCGACCAGATTGGGCGACCGTTTATGAACGTCGTCAACCACTTGGTCATGTTGAAGATATACAAGCTATCGTAGATGAGTATCGCCCTGTTGCGCACCGTATTAAACAAATTATAGATTTACTCACTCCAGAAGGCGTGCAACGAGTACGCAACATGGAAGATGGTGATGAAGTGGATATCAATGCCGCTATTGATGCCATGGTTGCTATTCGTATGGGTGAACAACCTAATACGCGTATCACCATGCGTAATGTGTTAAAAACGCGTGATTTATCTGTTGTCTTGTTACTCGATTTGTCTGAGTCAACAAATGAACCGATGAATGGTTCTGAAAAGACGGTATTACAGTTAACACGTGAAGCTGCGACGTTGGTATCTACCGCGATTGAAGGTATCGGTGATCCATATGCTATTCATGGTTTCGCTTCTGATGGTCGACATGATGTTCAATACTACCGTTTCAAAAACTTTAACCAGCATTTTGATGATGAAGCAAAAGCACGTCTTGCCGGTATGAAAGGTGGGCTATCAACGCGTATGGGTGCCGCTTTGCGTCATGCTGGTCAACATTTATTGAAGCAGCAAGAAAAACGTAAGTTAGTTTTATTACTAACCGATGGAGAACCTGCTGATATTGATGAGCGCGATCCACAACACTTACGTCATGATACGAAAAAAGCCGTTGAAGAATTATATAGTACCGGTGTTCTTACATACTGTTTAACACTTGATCCAAATGCGGATGATTATGTAAAACGTATATTTGGTGCAAATAATTATACTGTCATCGATAATGTCGATAAGCTACCCGAGCAATTACCGACCTTATTCGCAAGTTTAACGGCATAATAATTTTATTCGTTAAAGCGACAACATATTTATATTTTAATATTTAGTGACATTAAGTTTTTTATTCTAATTCTTAGTGTCACTCTTATAACCGAAGTATCTTTTCAAACCATTCTAAATTAGCAGCAGGCCATCATGTCAAAAGACGTCTATATATTTGAAGCAACAGAAGAAAACTTTGATCAAGTTGTTATTCAAAATTCAAATAAACTTCCTGTTGTTACATTATTTATGGCTGTATGGTCAGAGCCCTGTTTTGTTTTATCAGAAATTTTTTCAAAACTAGCGAAAGAATTTGCAGGACAATTTATTTTTGCCAAAGTTGATATTGATGAGCAACAAGCACTACGCGATCAATTTAAAATTGAAAATGTGCCCTCCATTTTGGTAATACAAAATGGTAACCCGACCATGACATCTGAGGGTTTGCTCACAGAAGATGAGGCTCGCGTATTGTTAAAAGGTGTTCATGTATTTAATATCGTGGATGAGATGCGACTACAAGCACGAGAAAAACATTTAGCCGGTGATACTGAAAAGGCCATTATCACTTTAAGTGAGGCCATTCAACAAGATCCAGGTAATACAAACGTTGCTTTGGATATGGTGCAAATATTTATAGATATAAAGCAGTTTGAACAAGCGAATGATTTATTTAATAAATTACCTGCTGCAGCCAAAGATAGCGACATGGGTAAATCTATTACTGGCCAGTTGACCTTTATTAATTTAGCTGCTCAAAAACAGGATATAGAAACGTTACATAAAATTATTGAGACTGAAGAAAACAATCAACAAGCTAGGTTTGATTTAGCAATCTGCCTTACGGCAAAATATGATTATGAACAAGCAATTGAACAGCTATTAATATTGCATCAACAAGATGAATCTTTTCAAGATGGAGCAGCTAAAGAATTAGCTATAACGTTAATTGGTATGTTAAAAGCCACGCAACCAGAAGTGGCCAGCCGCGCACAAACTAAATTATCAAATTTGTTAATACAATAATGTATACCAGGCATAATGAAATTCAACCTCTACAAAGTACATCTGGCAATGTTAGTGCCGTGTACTACAATCATGTAAAAACGGCTTTAAAACGCATTAATAAGAGTTTACGTTATAAAATACCGACTCTTAAACACCTCGATTTGATATTACAGGAAGATGCATGGATTGTTGTCGATGTTGTATTAAATGATATGCCTATACTTGCATGGAGTGAATTTCAAACAGAACATAGAGAAACTCTACATGAACCAATTAAATGTGAAGTCGATTTTTTTCACTATGCAGCAGAAATGATAATGGATAAAACACTTGAAGCCATGGAGCTTTTACTTGGTGAAGAACTAGACAATGAATTATCTGATGATTCATCTGATATCCTTCCCTTTAAAAAAGACTAATCACACAGCACTAACTTAACGATTTAATTCATAGACAGGTATTCAAATAATAGAATATTTATATGAACATTAGAGGACAAAATAAAACATGCTTGAAAAGTTACTTAAAGGTTACGAACGTTTCCGTAAGGGCTACTTTCAACGTAACCGCGAACAACTTGAAAAATTAGCACAACAACAAGCGCCAGATGTAGCCATGGTTTCCTGTTGTGATTCACGTGTTGATACTGGTATTTTGTTTGATGCCGAACCCGGTGAAATTTTTGTCATTCGTAATGTGGCGAACCTTATTCCCCCATTTGAATTAAAAGGGGATTACCATGGCACTAGTGCCGCATTAGAATTTGCCGTTACTTGTCTCAAGGTAAAAGAAATTATGGTGTTGGGTCATGCCAACTGTGGCGGCATTCGCGCTTTGATGGAAAACGAAGGCAACATCAAAAAAGACGGCTTTATTGATCGCTGGATGCAAATCGCAGCACCAGCAAAAAAAGAAGTACTTGCTCGTAATGACCTCAACAGCCTTGATGAAAAAATAGATGCCTGTGAAAAAACTGCAATTCGCTATTCACTTCGCAACTTATTAACTCACCCTTGGATACGTAAGCGTGTTGAACAAGGAAAGCTTCAGTTAGTCGGCTATTATTACGAGCTCCACAATGGTCAGCTAATGAAAATAGATGAGATAAATTCAGATATATTAGCCTCTGAAAATAAATAACCTCTCCTGCATCAAGTCATACAAGCCTGAACATTAACCAAACTATTTATGGATCTAGGCAAATAAACTGGTAAAATTACCGATTCCCTCTACATAAAAACAGGATTTAGAAGGTTTAAACATGAGTAAAAAACCAATTGTCGGCGTAGTAATGGGTAGTAACAGTGACTGGAAAGTCATGAGTCAGGCCTGTGAAATCCTCAAAGATTTTGGAGTTCCTTTCGAGTCTAAAGTGGTTTCCGCTCATCGTACCCCAGATTTGTTGTTCGAATATGCTGAAACAGCAGCTGAGCGTGGCATTCAGGTGATTATCGCCGGTGCCGGTGGTGCAGCGCATTTACCCGGTATGCTAGCCTCTAAAACGATTGTTCCCATACTAGGGGTTCCTGTGACCTCTCGCGCCTTAAAAGGTCTCGATTCTCTACTTTCTATTGCTCAAATGCCTAAGGGTATTCCAGTGGCAACGTTTGCTATTGGCGAGCCTGGTGCGGCAAATGCGGGCCTTTTTGCTGTCTCTATGTTGGCAAATAATGACGAAAAATACGCTAAAAAACTCAACACTTTCCGCAAAAAACAGCGCACCAAAGTTCGCGCGATGAAACTGCCTAAAGTATGAAGATCCTGCCCGGAAGTACACTTGGAATGCTCGGTGGTGGCCAGTTAGGCCGCATGTTCACCATTGCTGCCCGTACAATGGGTTATGAGGTCGTGGTTCTGGACCCTGATAAAGAAAGCCCTGCAGGTAAGTTAGCGACAACTCACATATGTGCCGATTACGCTGATCAAGCCGCATTGAAGAAAATGGCTAACAGCTGTGACGCGGTCACTACTGAATTTGAAAATGTCCCAGCTTCAACTTTAGAAGCATTAGCAAAAAATGGCCCTGTACGCCCTGGTGCTAAAGCCGTCACGATTGCGCAAGATCGCATTCACGAAAAAAACTTTTTACGCGACAGCGGTTTCTCAACCGCACCTTTTGCAGTGATTCAATCTTTTGCAGATTTACAAAGGGGCATTAGTGAAATTGGAACACCGGCAATATTAAAAGTGTCTCGTTTTGGTTATGACGGCAAAGGCCAGTTCGGTATCAACGCTGAATCTGATATTGAAAAAGCCTGGGAAAGTTTACAAGGTGAAGCCTGTGTTTTAGAACAACGCATGCCGTTAGATATCGAAGTCTCAGTTGTATTAGCGCGTGGTATTGAAGGTGAAGTGCTAACTTACCCTGTTTCTGAAAACATTCATGAAGGCGGTATACTTGATGTCAGCGTTGTACCTGCGCGTATCGATAAAGCCCTAGAAGAAAAAGTCATCTCGATGGCAAAAGAGATTGCAACTGCACTCGATTACGTTGGCGTGATGGCCGTTGAATTTTTTATCTCTAACGGTGAACTACTGGTTAATGAAATTGCACCTCGTCCTCATAACAGCGGACATTACACCTTAGACGCGTGTTTAACAGATCAGTTTGAACAACAAGTGCGGGCTGTGTGTGGATTACCTTTAGGTGAAACAACCTTGTTATCGCCCGTTGTGATGATAAATATGCTCGGTGATATTTGGCATAATGGAAAAGAACCAAAATGGCAAATACTACTTGATCACCCCAACGTAAAACTTCATCTATATGGAAAGCGTGAAGCTCGACCGGGCCGTAAGATGGGACACTTTAATGTGCTTTCGGCAAAGATAAGTGATGCTTTAACTTTAGCTGAAGATCTTAAGCAGCAATTAAGTCAAGCTGAATAATTTTTACTCTTTAATATTTAGTACATACGATTATGTCTAAAGAAACTCCAGAAACTATCATTGATCTTATTCGCCATGGTGAACCTGAAGGTGGTCGTGCTTTTCGAGGACACTCGATCAATGATCCTTTAACTGAAAAAGGCTGGCAACAGATGTGGGATGCCGTTGGTGAAGATGTGCCGTGGGATATCATTATCACCTCACCTTTAGAACGCTGCCAGGCTTTTGCTGAAGCATTAATGGATGTTTACAAAATCCCTTGCGAGACGGAAGATGATTTTAAAGAAGTCGGGTTTGGAAGTTGGGAAGGAAGAACGCCCGATGAAATTAAAGAAGACAGCATAAAGGAATACCAGGATTTTTATCTTGACCCCGTTAACAAACGACCAGATGGTGCCGAAGATCTTAATAAATTTATAAAACGCGTAAAGACAGCTTACGAAAAAGCGGTTGAAAATTACCAGGGTAAACATATATTAATCGTGGCACATGCAGGTGTTAACCGCGCAATTATTGCAAATGCTCTACATACTGCTCCTATTGGTCTTTATCGAATAAAGGTTAATAATGCCGGTATTTCTCGATTAAAACATGATCATTTAGGCGATCACTTGCTTTACCATAACGTGCAACTATCCGATATAACTAAATAAATAACACCACGAACATTATGCTAACAGAAAACGAAGTTAAAAATTTACGCCAAGATATTGTCTTTAGTGAAACACTAAAAGGTATCCCTTTTGTGTTTCATTCTACATGGGGCATTTTTTCACCGCGTAACATTGATGACGGCACTTTAATGCTGCTCAAATATCTTGATATTAACGAGACAGATGATTGTTTAGATTTAGGCTGCGGCTATGGCCCAATTGGTTTAACCATGGCAAAGCTTGCACCTAAAGGAACAACGACATTAGTAGATAAAGATTTTAAAGCCGTTGAATACAGCAACATCAATGCTGAACTTAACCAAATTAAAAATGCCGAGGCATTATTAAGTAACGGTTTTGATCAAATCAGCAAACGTAAGTTTAATGTTGTCGTTTCTAACATTCCTGCAAAAGTAGGAAATGAAATGTTAAGTTTGTTTTTACATGATGCGTACAAACAAATGAAGCACGGTGGAAAGATTTATGTTGTAACAATTACTGGCTTAAGAAAATATATTAAACGTAATTTTGAAGAAGTTTTTGGTAATTACAAAAAACTTAAGCAAGGTCCGAGTTATACTGTTGCAATGGCAACAAAAGAATAAATTTTATTAGTTAATATTTAGAGGTTAATGTGAACACTATAAATACTGCTGCACGAAAAACATCCATTTCAATCATGTCGCAAATGATTTTCTGGAGCCGTTGGTTACAGGCCCCACTATATCTTGGTTTAATTGTTGCTCAAGCTGTATATGTTTATCACTTTATGATTGAGCTGGTACATTTAGTAAGTATTGCTAATAAAATTGGTGAAGCTGAAATAATGCTTATTGTTTTAGGTTTGATTGATGTCGTAATGATAGCTAACTTGCTTATTATGGTTATTATCGGAGGTTACGAAACCTTTGTTTCTCGTTTGAATCTTAAGGAACATCCAGATCAACCAGAATGGTTATCTCATGTTAATGCCGCAACAATGAAAATTAAACTTTCAATGGCATTAATTGGAATCTCATCAATTCATTTGTTAAAAACATTTATTAATGCAGAAAACATGTCTGAAGCAACAATCAAATGGCAAGTCATTATTCATGTAGTATTTATACTTTCAGCAATTGCTATGGCATATACCGATCGCATTATGTCAAAAACATTAATGGAAGCTCATGGAAAAAGTGAAAAATAAATATAAGTAGCAACTCATAAAAAAGCCAGATTATTAAGTCTGGCTTTTCTATTTAGAAAATGTTTTTTAGTTAAATATCACGACAAATTGCAAAATCTCTCTTAGTTTCTAGTACGGCTAATGCCATTTCTGCTTGAGCAAAACCATTTTTAGCCGACCTTTTCCACCAGCGTGAAGCTTCACAAGTACGACTCGACATCCCAATGCCGTTAGCATACAAGGCACCTAAATTAAATTGTGCGACAGCATCACCATTCATCGCGGCCATACGCCACCACTTTAATGCTTTAACCAGATCAGGTTTAATAGAATCTCTTCCTGCTGCATAGATTATTCCCAGATTATATTGAGAATCTGTATTTCCAGCCTCAGCAGCACGTTTCCACCATGTAATGGCTTTGGTTAAATCTGCCGTAATGCCATGCCCCTGTGCATAGGCAACAGCTAAATTATGTTGTGCAATACTGATTCCTGCTTTTGCTGCTTTTTGATACCAGTAAAATGATGATCGGACATTTTGTTCCACACCAAGTCCTGCATCATACTGTGTTGCCAACAAATATTGTGACTGCACATGACCATCTTCAGCTAACGCACTGAGTAACCTGGCAGAAAAGACATAATCCTTATTTTCGAAAGCATTTTGTGCTTGAGAGAAGTTTGCTTGCTGCTGCTGGTGTAAATAGCCCACTTCGTGGGTAAATGCTGTATTAAAAGCAGAACTCGATGCAAAAGTTTTCTGCGATACTAATAAGCTACTCAAAAATAGCAACATTATAAATATGAAGAAAAAATCACGATTCTGATTGGTCTTTTTCAGCACTTTAATGTTTGTCTTCTTTCTTGGTAACGACATTGAGATTTCCTCCGCAGTGGAAGAATTCCATTTCAAATAATCCTGCTAAGATGCTTATAACTCAAGCTCTTAGTGAAATTATCGACCAATACTTCTCAGTCTTTAAAAAATATATTTGCCTTTTAAAATCATAGAGTTAAAATGAATTATTAACTCTAAAAATAGCAAAAATTATGACTAAATCTGATCCCGAAACACTTGGTAACACTTCGCTACCACTTTGTGTTGATCTTGATGGCACCTTGATCCTAACCGACTCTCTTTGGGAGTCTTGCCTTCGTTTGATCAGTCAGCAACCACTTATGCTTTTTTTATTACTATCATGGCTGTTTTTAGGTAAAGCGAGCTTCAAACAAAAAGTTAGCCAGCACATAAATTTGTCACCTGGCTCCTTACCCTTTAATACTGATTTATTAAAATACCTGACTCAGCAACGATTACTTAATAGACACCTCGTTTTAGTCACAGCCGCAAATAAAACCATTGCAGAGGCAATTTCTTCACACCTGAATATATTTGATGAAATTCTCGCAAGTGATGAAACACATAACTTATCAGGAAAAAATAAAGCCAAAGTGTTGACCGATAAGTTTGGTGATAAAGGGTTTGTTTATGCTGGTAATGCAGATATTGATTTAAATGTTTGGCAGCATGCTGCAGCAGCAATTGTCGTTAATGGCTCCGAAAAATTAAATCAAAAAGCAAAACAATTAACAGCTATTGAAAAAAAGTTTCCTCTAAAAAATAAAATATCTTTCAAAATCATTTTAAAAGCCATACGTGTTCATCAGTGGGTTAAAAACCTGCTTATTTTCAGCGCACTAATTCTTTCGCATAGCTGGTTTGATAGTCATGCCCTTCAATCTATTGTTTTTGCCTTCTTCTCTTTTTGTTTTGCCGCATCAGCTATTTATCTGATTAATGATCTTATTGACCTGGAAGCAGATAGAAAGCACCAAACCAAGAAACATCGTCCCCTGGCTTCTGGCATTTTACCTATTCAATGGGCAATAATAATTGTTCCGATATTACTGTTTTTTTCATTAATGTTAGCTTTACAGTTAAATCCAGATTTTGTCTCTATACTTATTATTTATCTTGTTCTAACAACAGCATATTCCTTATTTTTAAAACCAATAGTTTTACTTGATGTTATTACATTAACCAGCTTATATACCATTCGCATTATAGCCGGTGCCATCGCTATTGATGTTCCGTTATCTTATTGGTTACTTGCATTTTCGATGTTTATTTTCCTTTCTCTTGCCTTAATTAAACGCTTTTCTGAATTAAAAAATCTCATACATCAGGGTGAAACAACATCTGCATCGCGTGAC
>Ga0316204_10012459_pt1 | contig 10360 bp, 12 predicted proteins | sample 6monrhotite_MG_2_FD_205661 | JGI IMG/M metagenome (GOLD analysis project Ga0316204, IMG submission 205661) | Microbial mat bacterial communities from mineral coupon in-situ incubated in ocean water Damariscotta River, Maine, United States -... | ecosystem: Environmental > Aquatic > Marine >... | reverse complement strand
TGGATGAACTCATCAGAATTTAGATCTTTAGGGGAAAATTTTGTCATCATTTGTATTGTTTCACGCAATACTGATAACTGTGGTATTAAACAAATTGCAGCATCACCAGAAGTTTGCTTATCATGATCATTGTTAGTTTGTATTTCTTCTGTCTCTACTATGAGAGGGAGTAAGCGAGCTGCGGGGGGGGTGTCATATTGTGGGATTTCTCTTGCAACTTCAGCAGCAATAGTATGTGTGCGCGCAATAACTTCATCGACAGAAACATCCATCCATTCGGCAATCTGTTCTTGCAGTTTAAGGGTATGCACACTGTACCAGCCTTCATGAGTGATATTTCTTGCTAGTTGAACACCTAACATAATTCCATAAGCACGAGGAAACTTTGCATTCTCAGAAGAAAGCGCCTCAGTAACGAGTGCAGGAAATTTAAGCTTTTCAGCTATTTTCAATGTGAGTTCATTTAAGGTGAAACCTAAAATCATGTACTGTGCTTCTTCTGAAGCAATGTGATCTTCTATACGCAACCTGGTAATTTTTTCAAGTAGATCAGGTGCATGTATTGCAAGAATCATTTCACCAAGAAAATGTAATTGAGCTGCAGCAAAAACTTCATCTGGTGTCATGTCACGTCTTAATGCTGCCCAGTCAGTGGCAAAACGAGCAGCATGATAAGCTCGATTGAATGTTGCTAATAATCTTATTTTTTCTTTTTCTTCCAGCGTATCGCCAACAGCAGGCAAGGCATCAGGTAATTGTGTTAATTGATCGGTTCCCATTAAACGGAAAGCTTGATTCACGTGAGTAATTTCTGAGGATAAGCGACCTTTGGGACGGTTATTTGAGCTACGTAAAATATGAACAACGAGACCAGGGTCACGTTCAACAAGATGGGTAATTTCTTTTAATGGAATTTCTTCTTGACGACATAAATGACGCAATTCTTTGATTGTATGTTTAAGGACTGGTATAGGCTGTTTTATCGCAAGCTCTACCCATTTATTTATATTCTTGTTATCCATGCAATACTCAAGATACTCGCAATTTTAGAAAAACACTTTATTCCCGCTATTTTTTTAAGTTAATAAAATGCGTCAATAGCTGTTTTTGTACAGATATTATTAGTGTTGTACAAGTTATGTTGAATATATCGTCAGTTTAATAATTTTCTAAAGTATTTATCAAAATCGGTCGATATGATATTTAAGGATTACCGTGATAAGGTATTACCAGATAAAAATATCTCATTTAATTTAGGATTATTTTAGAAAATGAAATTTATTATTGGGCTTGTTATTACAATTGCTTGTATTGTTTTTGGGTACACTGCTGCCGGCGGCCAACTTGTCGCGTTATGGCAACCATTTGAAATTATAATTATTTTAGGTGGTGCAATAGGTGCTTTTATTGTTGCTTTTCCTGCCAAAGTTGTTTTTGGCACACTTAAAGGCATATTAGGGTTATTAAAAGGACAGAAATATAAAAAAGAAACCTATATGGACTTGTTAGGTTTGATGTTTAAGCTTTTTTCAAAAGCACGTAAAGAAGGTTTGATGGCACTAGAAGCTGATATCGAAGAACCTCACGACAGTGAAATATTTAAAGAAGTGCCTAAGATTATGGCAAATCATCACCTAGTCGACTTCATTTGTGATTACCTGCGTCTTATGGTTGGCGGTAATATGAATGCTTTCGAATTAGAAAGCTTGATGGATCTCGAGCTGGAAACTCACCATCATGAAGCAGAAGCTCCGAGTCATGCGTTACAAAACATGGCTGACGGTTTACCTGCTTTTGGTATTGTTGCGGCGGTTATGGGAGTTGTAATTACCATGGGGTATATCAGTGAGCCACCTGAGGTTCTTGGACATCATGTTGGTGCTGCATTAGTAGGTACCTTTTTGGGGATCTTAATGGGTTACGGCTTTGCAGGTCCAATGGCGGCTTCCATGGGAGAGCAAGCTAAAGAAGAAGGTTTGATATTTGGTTGTGCAAAAACCTGCATCATTGCAACATTAAATGGTTATACACCGCAGATTGCTGTTGAGTTTGGTCGCAAAGCACTTACCAGTGATTTAAGGCCGAGCTTTTTAGAATTAGAAGAATACGTCAAAGGGCAAAAGTAATATTGTGTTGATCAACTTTACTATAATAAAAGACCTCTCAAGTGGCAGATGATAAAAAACAACCCATAGTCATCAAGAAGATCGTCAAAGGTGGCGGTCATCACGGTGGTGCCTGGAAAGTTGCTTATGCAGATTTCGTAACCGCAATGATGGCTTTTTTCTTGCTGCTTTGGTTACTTGGTATCAGTGACGAAGCCATGCGTGGTGGTATCTCCGATATGTTTAGAAATCCTTCTCCATTAATTGGTCCTGGTGGTGCTAGTACCAGTATGATCAAGTTAGGTGGTACTAAAGAAATCCCTCATGGCGAAGGAGAGAAGATTAATAAGCAGGCTGAAATAGAAGAAAAAGAAGATGTTATCTCCGATGATAGTGAAAATAAGGACGAAGAAGAAAAATTTAAAGAAAAGGAAAAAGTCATTCTTGATCAATTATTGATTAAATTAAAAGAAACCATTGAAAAGAGTGACATGCTTAAGGACTTCAAGGACCAAATGTTGTTAGAAGTGATGCCTGAAGGTCTGCGTATTCAGATTATTGATAAAGAAAAACGTCCAATGTTTTCTTCCGGCAGTGAAAAACTTAAACCTTATACTCGTGTTATTTTGCATGAAGTAGCAAAAACTATCGCGAAGCATGCTACAAATAAAATTAGTATTACAGGACATACAGATCGATCTGCTTTTGGAAAAGGCATTATCGAGTATGAAACGGTTGATGGCGAAGTGCTTAGAAAAAAATACAGTAACTGGGAGCTCTCGGGTGACAGGGCTAATGCTGCACGACGTGAATTAATAAAAGGTGGACTTCCAGAAAGGCAAATAGGCCGTGTTGTCGGTTTATCTTCAACTGTTCTATTTGATAAGAAAAATCCAACCAGTCCAATTAACCGACGAATCAGTATAATTGTTATGAATAAATCAACTGTTGATTCGATTATTGAAAATGAAGGAAAGATAGAACAAAAAGCACCCGTTTCAGCTAAACATTAACCTTTGTTAGTATCTCGCTTCAGTTAATGATTCGATTATCCTCTGACAACTTTTCCAGCGCTGCTCCGTAATTTGTTTATCTTTTAATGCGCCGAGCAATGCACAGCCTGGTTCATTTTTATGAGCGCAATTTCTAAATTTACAATGACCTATATAGGGCTTGAATTCAATAAAGCCGTGAACAACATCTGCTTCAGATAATTTAATTAATCCAAATTCTCGTACCCCAGGTGAATCGATAATATGTCCTTCACCTTTTCCTAAAGGATAAAGATAAGCTGTTGTTGTTGTATGTTTACCTTTACCAGTTGCTACAGAAATCTCACCAATTCGTGCATCTGATTTTAAAATAGTATTTATTAATGAAGATTTCCCTACGCCAGACTGGCCAACAAAAATATTATTATTATTTTTTAATAGCTCTGTTAGTGAATCTAAGCCGTGTTCCTGTTTTGCGCTAGTATACAGAACGGTATAACCAATATCCTGATAGAGCTTTAAACGTTGTTTTAAATCAGAAAATTCCTGTTCATCAAATAAATCAATTTTATTTAATAATATAATAGGTTTTAAGTGGCTGTTTTCTGCTGCAACAAGATAACGATCTATTAGTCCTTCATTAAGCTCAGGCTTATGTGCTACTACAATAAAGATCTGGTCAATATTTGATGCAATTATGCGTAAGTTATTATTAATGTCGGGGCGTTGAAGTATAGTGTGACGTTTTTCGATTGAGGTAATAACACCTGTATCAACACCTTCTGGTTGCCATAAAACAATATCGCCACAAACAACCTGTCCAGCAGCTTTACGTTGTTGGCATTTGAATTCTTTGTTATTAATATCTTTTACTAGGGTGTGGTGGCGAAAGGCTGCAATGACCGTCCCTTTTATTTGTTCAATATCACTCATATTTCAAAATCTTTTTTAGATAGTAGTTGTTCTATTTGTGCAGCACAAATTAAATCAAATATTGTTATGCCGCCAGCAGAGTGTGTTGAAAAGTGAATGGCGCAGTGATTGTATCCAAATTTAATATCTGGATGATGATTTTCAAAGTGAACTATTTCAGCAACAGCATTTATAAATAACAGGGTCTGATGGTAATCTTTAAATTTAAAAGTGCATAAAATTTCTTTTTTATTTTCGCTGATGTGCCATTGAGGAATCTCTTTCAGGAATGTATTTATTTGTTCTTCAGTGAGAAGCGTTGGTGTTGTTTTTGCTTCGCAATGTTGCTCATGTAAAAACATTAATTGCTATTTTTTGAATTTATAAAATGTGCTGTTGAGGTATTCAACCACATCATTAACGTGTTCTTCAGGCCATGGTACACCTAAACTATCACGACAACGTTTTACTTGTTTAATTAAAGCAGGGTGCGACTCAATACGTTTATGTTCTCGGGTATAAATACCTGAGCCATCGCCACCTTGCATAGAAACATGACAGCTGGTGCAATTACTATCATGTAGTTCTTTACCATTATTAATATCGGCGCTGACAGACACGCTTGTAAAAGTAAAACTGCTGATAAGGCTAAAATAAGTAAGTAAACGAATCATAATTCTGATAATCCTTGAAATATTCTACGAGTTTTTAACTTATTTTAGCTGATAAATGCGCTACGCGCACGGGGGCAGGTGGATGTGAATCATGAAATGCTGAATATAATCGATCCGGTGTTAGAGTATTCGCATTATCACGGTACAGTTTTACCAATGCTTTAATTAACGTTTGAGGCTGGCTTTGTTCTGCTGCAAAATCATCGGCCTCAAACTCATGTTTGCGGCTTAGATAAGACATTATAGGCGTTAGATAAATACTGAATAATGGCATTACCATACTAAATAAAATCAATGCCATATAAGTTGAAGCATGACTCACACCAAGTACAGTGTAAAAAGCCTCTTGTTTTATGAGCCATGCAAGTATTGCCAGTCCAACTAATGTGATAACGGCGTTTAAAATAAGACCTTTGCGCACATGATGGTGTTTGAAGTGGCCTAATTCATGAGCAAGCACAGCTTCAACTTCATTCGGGTCTAAAGTTTCCAATAATGTATCAAAAAAGACAATACGCTTGTTTTTACCTAAACCTGTAAAGTAAGCATTACCGTGACTTGAACGTTTTGAGCCATCCATAACAAATATGCCATTGCTTGCGAAACCGCAGCGAGTCATTAATGTGGTAATGCGCTCACGTAACTCTTCATTCTCTAGGGGCATGAATTTGTTAAATAACGGAGCAATAAAAGTTGGATATATCCATGAAATTAAAAGCCCAAAACTGAGCAACGTAGCCCAAACATAAACCCACCACAGTGATGATGTCGCTTGATCTAAAACGTCACGCATCAACCATAAAATTCCTGCAATTAAAGGCACCGCTAAAACGAGAGTGAGCGCAGTTTGTGTCAACATATCTTTAATAAATTGTACCGCCGTCATACGGTTAAAGCCAAAACGCTGTTCTATTTTGAATGTACGGTAAAGTGTGAAAGGTAAATCTAAAATGACAGAAATAAACATAATGCCAAAGATAACTGCAAGGCCAGTGATAATCTCACTATAGGCATAAGTGCGTATAAAAGTATCGATTAATTCTAATCCACCACCTAAAGTCCATCCCAGCAATAGAATGGCACCATAGACAAGCTCAATTTTATTAATGAGTAATTTAGCTCTAGTGTAATCAGCGGCTTTTTGATGCTGTTCTAAGGTAATTTGCTCGGCAAAAGCATCTGGTACGGCGGCACGATTTGATACCACCGCCTTTGATTGCCGATTAGAAAGCCAAAGTTGAATAATAAGAGAAAGAAGCAGGGCGAGAACAAATAAAATACTATACGTTTCCATAATAACCATTGTTAATTAATTAATAAGATCGGCAGGCAGGTTAGCGTTTGCTAGAATGATTAGCAAGTTAAAAAATAAAAGGGTTATATATGACACAAAATGCAAATAATTTAATCTGGATTGATCTGGAAATGACTGGCTTAGATACACAAAATGACCTCATTATTGAGATTGCCACCATTGTCACGGACAGTGAGTTAAATGAGCTGGCTGAAGGCCCAATGCTCGCGATTCATCAAAGCGATGCCATTATGGATGGTATGGATGAATGGAATACCAATCAACATGGAAAGTCTGGTTTAACTGAGCGGGTGAAAAATAGCTCATTAACAGTTCAGGAAGCTGAGCAAGAAACCTTAGAATTCTTGCGTAAATATGTACCAAAAGGTGTTTCGCCTATGTGTGGTAACAGTATTTGTCAGGACAGACGTTTCATGGCGCGATTGATGCCAGAACTTGAAGACTTCTTCCTATATAGAAACCTGGATGTGAGTACGCTGAAAGAATTAGCCAAACGTTGGGCTCCCGCTGTAGCTAAATCAGTGGTGAAATCAGGTGCACATCTGGCTTTGGATGATACCCGTGATTCAATTAATGAATTACGCCATTATCGTGAGCACCTTTTCAAAAAATAGCTAGACTCTACATTAATAGAGCAATATTAGTTGTTATTTATACAAAGTATTTCATAGGGTCATGAATTCGTCGTTTCATGGCTCTATAAAATAGTCAAAATCGTCAATGCATTGGCGTTAATAAAAAAAAAGTGTTTTAACTCATTGTTTTAATTGGTTTTAGTGTTGTATGGCATTGCTGGTATGTGTTTTGCATTACAGTAAATACAGTACAAAACCCTGTACAACAGGAATGAATAAAAAATGGCAGATGAAGAACTCGAACTTGATGTAAATGAAAAAAAAGGTGGCAAGAAAACAATCATTCTGATTGTTGTTGGCATATTACTTTTAAATGGTATTGGTATAGGTGCCTGGATGTTTTTAGGTGGCGATAGTGAAGATAAAGGTTCATCAGACACAGCTGATAAAAAAGAGTCTTTAGCAGGTCCTTTAAAGTATTTAACCATGGTACCTGAATTTATCGTGAACTTTGGGCCCGGTTCGAAAGTACGTTACCTACAGGTTGACTTGCAGATATCAACCCGAAATGAGGCTTCACTGGCAACCGTAAATACTTATCGTCCTGTTATAAGAAATGACATCCTCGTTGTATTAAGTGATGTGAGGTATGAAGACCTTAAAGACAGAGCAGGTAAAGAAGCCTTACAACAGAGACTATTAAATACGATAAACAAAGTGGTTGTTGCAGCGGAACATACGGCAACACAAGGCGAACAGAAAGATGCTAATGGTGATGAACATAGCAATCAAGATGAACCTGTCAAAGGTCCAATTGAAAATGTTTTTTATACTAGTTTTATAATGCAGTAAGGAATAAAAATGTCGGCTAACGAACTACTATCACAAGACGAAATTGATGCGCTATTACATGGCGTTGATGATGGTGATGTAGAAACAGAAAACGACCTCGAGTTACAAGATGGTGTCGCACGTGAATTTGATTTTGCATCGCATGATCGAATTGTTCGTGGCCGTATGCCAACTCTGGAAATGATAAATGAACGGTTTGCGCGTAGTTTCCGTATAAGTTTATTCAATATGTTACGTCGTCCAACTGAAATTTCTGTAAGTGGCGTACAGATGGTGAAATTTTCAGAATATATCCATAGCATGTTTGTCCCCACCAGTTTGAATATTGTAAAAATACATCCCTTACGTGGTAATGCTTTATGTGTATTTGATCCAAAGCTTGTATTTATTTTAGTTGATAATTATTACGGCGGAGTTGGTCGGCATGCAAAAATTGAAGGACGTGATTTTTCAGCAACAGAACAACGTGTTGTTAGTCTTGTATTAGAAGATGTCTTTAAAGATTTAGTAAATGCATGGAAACCTGTGCTAAATATTAAATTTGAGTTTAACAGCATGGAAGTTAACCCTCAGTTTGCCAATATCGTCAGTCCAACTGAAGTTGTTGTTGTATCAACATTTCATATTGAGTTAGATGGCGGTTCTGGAGATTTTCAGGTGACCATTCCTTACTCCATGGTTGAACCGATACGTGACTTACTTGATGCCGGTATAGCCAGTGACGTTTCGGATAAAGATGAACGTTGGGTTGTTTCTTTGCGTGAAGAAATAAATGTTGCCTCTGTTAATTTGTCGTGCACTTTAACAGAGGTTGAATTACCTCTGGTTGATATATTAAATCTTCGAGAAGGCGATATTTTACCGATTTCTATGCCAGACACTTTGACATTGCGCGCAGAAGATATTCCCGTATTACGTGGCAAACTAGGAGAATCGAAAGGAAGTAAAGCGATAAAAATTACAGATGTGGTTGAACATAAAGTAGATAAAGAATTGGCTGTTTTAAGCAATATAAACAATGAAGGTGAACATCATGAGTGATGCTGAAGGTACAGATGATTCAATGGACGAATGGGCAGCAGCGATGGAAGAGGCGGGTACGCCAATGGAAGAAAGCACAGCAGGTTCTGCTTTAGGAGCTGAAAATATTGTGTTAGATAAGCTGGAAAGTTCAACAAGTTCATCTTCTGGGGACGATTTAAATCTCGATGTTATTTTAGATATACCTGTGACCATTTCAATGGAAATCGGTAGTACTAAAATTAATATTCGTAATTTATTACAACTCAACCAGGGGTCTGTTGTTGAACTTGATCGCATGGCGGGTGAACCATTAGATGTTGTTGTTAATGGAACATTAATAGCGCACGGTGAAGTTGTTGTAGTTAATGAAAAGTTTGGTATTCGACTAACTGATATTATTAGTCCTGCTGAACGAGTTAAGAAACTTAAATAGCAGGATTATTTGATGCGCGCCCTTATTTCTTTTTTTATGCTCGTGTTAACACCACTAAGCCAGGTGGCTGTTGCAGCAACTAAAGCTACTGAAAAGGCAATTCCCTCACTAGCTAACGAGCCTGTCGGTGTAGGCAACTATCTGCAAATGTTCTTCGGTTTATTTGTTATTGTTGCCCTCATAATTGGAATGGCCTGGTTTATGCGCCGCATGAGTAATATGGGTGGAATGGCTGCGGGAAATTTGAAGGTACTTGGTGGTATTTCAGTTGGACAGCGTGAGCGTATTGTTTTAGTTCAGGCTGGTGATACACAACTGTTAGTCGGTGTTGCCCCGGGTGAAATACGAACTTTACACGTTATGGATGAACCTATCGTTAATCAAGTAACTTCGAGCGAAACAAATTCAAAAGTCTCTACTGGTTTTTCTGAAAAACTTCATGCTGCAATAAAAAACCGGAGCAAAGCATGAAGCTTAAATCTAAAGGGTTTATTTCAATTATAGTAATGATGTTTGCCTGGCTTATGCCTCTGCAAGGTCTTTACGCTGAAGTTGGATTGCAAGCTGTCACTGTAACAACAGCGGCTAATGGTGAGCAGTCTTACACTGTTAGCATTCAAATATTAATATTAATGACGGTACTCACTTTTTTGCCCGCTGCATTAATGATGATGACCTCGTTCACTCGTATTATTATCGTTTTATCTATCATGCGGCAGGCATTAGGTTTAATGCAGGCTCCTTCATCACAAACGTTGATTGGACTGTCTTTATTTTTAACCTTCTTTATTATGGCGCCGGTTTTTGATCGGATTAATACTGAAGCACTACAACCTTATCTTAGTGAAAAAATGACTATACAAGATGCAGCAGAGGCAGCAGGTAAACCCTTGCGTCATTTTATGTTTGGGCAAACCCGTGAAACAGATATTATGACTTTTTCACAAATTGCAGGGCATGAAAAATTTGCTACTCATGCTGAAGTACCATTTTCCATTTTAGTACCCGCTTTTGTTACCAGCGAATTAAAAACAGCTTTTCAAATAGGTTTTTTATTATTTATTCCCTTTTTAATTATCGATCTTGTAGTCGCCAGTGTCTTGATGTCCATGGGTATGATGATGTTGTCACCAATGGTTATTTCTTTGCCTTTTAAAATTATGTTATTTGTATTAGTTGATGGATGGAACCTCATTATTGGCACCTTAGCCTCAAGTTTTTATGTGTAAGAGGAAACATTATGAGCCCTGAAGATATACTCACCATATTTCAACATGCATTACAGGTTTTGTTAATGTTAATTTTAGTTATTCTTATTCCAGCCCTACTGGTTGGCCTAATGGTAAGTATGTTTCAAGCTGCAACCCAAATTAATGAAATGACGTTAAGTTTTATACCAAAACTTATTATTACTGTTGTTACCTTGATGTTTGCAGGGCCATGGATGTTGCGTTTAATAATGGAATATACCCAACAGTT
>Ga0316204_10012458_pt1 | contig 10360 bp, 7 predicted proteins | sample 6monrhotite_MG_2_FD_205661 | JGI IMG/M metagenome (GOLD analysis project Ga0316204, IMG submission 205661) | Microbial mat bacterial communities from mineral coupon in-situ incubated in ocean water Damariscotta River, Maine, United States -... | ecosystem: Environmental > Aquatic > Marine >... | reverse complement strand
GGACAAAGTGATCCCAAACTGAAAAGTCAAAATCATATAGGAAATAAACCGCTTACCCAGTTGAATCTAGTTCGACTGGTCAACTGCCGCTGGCAATGCGACTTACGCTCGTGCAACGAATCTAGTATCATGTGGCATAGAAGTGCTAGCCCGATTTAGTGCTGCTCTTCAGGTATCCAAGGACCATCTGCATGCGCAAGTTTTTAACAATTGTTATAATTAGTTATCTGTTTTCGATTCTTTCGACGCAACCTGCGTTCGCATTCGAGCTTTTCGGATATCGCATTTGGGGCTCGGAGCCCGTGCAGGAACCTGTAGACGATGAAATTGCTTACACTGTCTTATTCCATATTCCGGATGCGCCAAAACAGCTAGTCAACGAATTGCGCGCTGCTTCTTCCCTTCTGAGCGATGCGCCAACACCTGCGACTAATACTGCAACGCTGCTTGCACGGTCCACAGGCGATTACCGCGCCTTTATTGCCACGCTTTATGCCGCTGGATACTACGCAGGAGATATCTCGATCCAAATAAACGGGGTCGAAGTATCGGATATTCCATTTACCAGGAAATTGCCGCGCCACAGTTCAATCGCTGTGTCTATTTCGACGGGGCCCTTGTTTCAATTTGGCAATATTTCCATTGCGCCTTTTCCAACAAGCGTCACGGACCGGGATAGCCCAACCCAAATAACTGGTCTGGTTACAGGTGCACCTGCGTTAGCTGGCTTAATCGGAGACACCACTAATTTATCAATTGAAGCATGGCGGCAAGAAGGTCACGCTTTGGCTAAAATCGAAAGTCGTGCCGTTACAGCCGATCACATGAGCGAAAATCTGAATGTCGATATCACGATAAAACCGGGCCCTGCCGTGCGCTATGGCTCGGTTTCTGTTTCAGGGAACGATGCTGTTGATTCCGATTTTCTACGTTTCATGGCAAACCTACCCGAGGGTAAAATGTTTGATCCTGACGACCTTAGCGCGGCTAGATTGCGATTGATGCGGTTAGGTGCGCTGCAGTCCGTACATATCGACGAAGCAGGTTCTGCCCTTTCTGACGACAGTCTTCCATTAGGTCTGGAAGTACGAGAACTCGCCCCAAGGCGTATCGGGATAGGCGCGACAGTAGCGTCGGGTGAAGGTCTAGGGGTTAGTGCCTACTGGATACATCGCAACCTATTTAACAAGGCCGAGCGGTTGCGGTTTGATGCCACAGTCGGCGGAATTAGTGGGAATTCCGGACTAGGCACGCTCGACTATTCCTTAGGGGCAAAGTTTACAAAGCCGGGTATCTGGACACCTGACACCAATTTGACGACTTCGGTTACTGTCGCACAGACACGAATTGGCGATATTGAAGCAGATAACTTCGATTTGTTGATTGGCCTCACGCACATGCTGCCCAATGTCGAACTTGGGGCCTCGGCATTCGTTTCATTAAGCGAAACGCGAGACAGCCAAGGAACCAGAAATTTTCAATTCGCTGGTGTCAAAACCGAGGCCATTTGGGACAGCCGCAACAGTACGCTAAATGCCACTGACGGATTTTATCTGAGCGCGTCTCTTTCGCCACTTCTGGAGTTCACGTACGACAATCGAGGTTTGCATTCCGAGGTTGAAGCCCGCGGATATCGCAGCATCTCGGACGATGACAGATATGTGCTGGCCGGTCGTACATACGTCAGTAACCTCGTTGGCCTTCCGATAGCCGAAGCCCCGAACAGTTTGCTATTTTTTTCCGGTGGCGGAACATCTGTGCGCGGTTACGACTACCAGTCGCGCGGCGTATTGGTAGACGGGAATTTTTCCGGAGGCCTATCGAAGGTGACCCTGAATGCCGAACTGCGAGCTAAAGTAACCGAAACGATCGGAGTCACAGCGTTTTTCGACGTAGGAACCGTTGGCAGCGAGCCTTGGCCGACCGGGGCGGATTCATGGCACCGAGGTGCCGGAATTGGCCTTCGCTACCAAACAGGATTTGGCCCGCTACGGCTTGATATTGCACGCGGTCTCGACCGGGTGGGCGGTGATCCCGAGGTTGGGATATACATTGGCTTAGGGCAGGCATTCTGATGAGGTTTTTTCTAAACATACTGTCTGTCAGCTTGCTAGTGCTTTTCTCGGCGGTAGCGCTGGCCGCACAGGAAAATGAAAATACTTTTCTGATCAAACTGGTCGAGGAAAAGTTGTCCAGCCCCAATCGCATAGTGCGCTTGGTCGGCGTTGAAGGCGCGCTTAGTTCCGAGGCAAATATCTCCGAAATCACCATGGCTGACAAACAAGGTGTCTGGTTGCGGATCGTTGATGCCCGCATTAACTGGAAGCGCAGTGCACTATTGCGTGGCGTGCTTGAGGTCGAAAACCTTTCCGCCGCCCTTATCGAAATCCCGCGCAGCCCAATTCCTGACGACAGCCTGCCAACTCCGGAAGCCACCGGTTTTGCCCTGCCTGACCTACCGATTGAAATTGGCATCGCACACATCGAGGCCAGCGAGATTACCTTAGGAGCCGAACTTCTAGGCATTGAGGCGACATTGCGCACCACTGCAGCACTCCAGTTGAATGATGCGGGGGTGAGCTTTGAGTTCGACGCTCAAAGGCTGGATGGTGTGGGTGGGTCTGCTCGGGCAAGGGTTGGGTATACGCGATCTGACCAATTACTCGATCTCGATATTCTGTTCTCCGAGCCTGAAAACGGCGTAATCGCCAACACTCTCGGTATCGAGGGTGCGCCACCATTGATGGCAAAAATTGTGGGCTCAGGACACGTAAGCGATGTTGTCGTGGCATTGTCGGTGGACGCAAACGCCAACCGATTGATTGCAGGTGTCCTTGATTTAAACCAGCAGCCCGAGGGGTTGGGGTTTGACGCCCGCCTCGCAGGCGAAATTGATCCTCTACTTCCAATCATCTATCGCCAGTTTTTCGAAGGTGAAAGCCGGATATTGGCGTCAGGAATGCTGCGCGATAGCGGTGGCCTGTCGTTACCAAATCTGGAAGTTCGCACAGCCGACATGACCCTGACAGGCGAGGTTGAAACACTCGCCGACGGTTTTCCTAGCACAATAGTTTTGAATGCAGCTATTGCCCGCCAAGACGGAGAGCGTGTTGTTTTGCCCTTTGCCCAAGGCAAGGCCGGTTTTTCGAAAGCGAGCCTAGACATCACTTTGGGTCAAAGCACTGAGGGCAGATGGCAGCTCGGCTTTTCCGCAGATGATTTTGCCAGTTCCGACCTTTCAGCGAGAAACATAGAGGGACGATTCAGCGGCAGAGCGACGCAACTCGACAACCCTAACCAACGAGCAATTTCGGGCGAGGGCAGCATTACCGCCAGCGGTATAGATACAGCGGAAGAAAGCGTTGCTCGGGCACTTGGCAAAGGCTTCGTGGCGAATTTCGGGTTTGATTGGCGCGCGGGCAATCCGCTTAATTTGCACCGCGTAGCTATCGAAGCCGACAACTTGGTGGCTGACGCACATGGGGAAATCTCGGGGCTGGATTTCGTTGGCCGACTTTCCGCTACGACAAACGATCTAGCCGTGCTTGCACCAATCATTAGCAACGATATTTCAGGCGCTGTCACTTTTGAATCTAACGGCCAGCTAAACCTACTTGGCGGAAAAATCGACTTGGAAGTACGCGCCGAGGGGCGTGATATCCAGATTGGTGACCCGCGCATCGACCCACTGTTAGCTGGTTTTTCGAAATTCCGCGGAGCTATAAGGCGTGATGAAACGGGGTTGGCAATTCACGGACTTAAGATTGAATCCAATCAGATGCAAACGACTGGTTCGGCAAAACTGGATAGCGAAAACGTCCAGTTGGAACTGCAGGCAGACATAAATGAAATCAACCATTTGGTGCCGGAACTTTCAGGTGCAGCCAACCTGCGCGCCAACGCCGAAGGCGCAATATTCGACCTGCCGTTCACCTCAAGTATTGCCCTTCAAAGTGGAGCCAGTGTCGCAGTTTCTGGCCGCTACGGAGATACGCTCGATATCCTTGCCAATATCAATGATCTACCCTTGCCCATACTGAACCGGTTCTATCCGGAAATGGCGCTAGCGGGTATTGCATCCGGCGAAATCACTGTTACCGGTCCACCGGATGTATTGAACTTTGGTTTTGATTTGTTGGGCCGCAACGTCGAAACAGCATATCTGAAACTCTACGCCCCGGGCCCGCTAGAAGTTGCGATCGTAGGTGAATGGGGGAAGAACGGTTTGACGTTGGGATCAGCGCACATCACGAACGCGCGCGGGCTTGATTTGAACGGTTCAGGGGAAGTTTCCCGAAAAGATTTGATGCTCGACCTGCATCTTGAAGGAAAGGCCCCGCTTGATCTCGCAGCCGAGCCATTGGCCAAGATCGGCATCGCAGCCTCAGGACATGCAGCGTTTGATTTTGAAGTCTCAGGAACCCTGTCGACACTTAATATTGTAGGGCCATTTCAGATATCAGATGGCACGGTGGTTATTCCAAAATCAAACTTGCATCTGGATGGAATCGATGTCGATGCCACATTTGGGGGGCAGAATGTGAATATTGCCAGCGCAGTCGGCAACATTGCTGGCGGCGGAACAGTTGAAGCCCAAGGTCAGGTCGAATTTGGACCCGGATTTCCAGTTGATCTTGCGATCAATATATCGGGCGCGAATTATACCGACACGCAAATTTTTACGACCACTCTTGACGGCCAACTGCAGGTGACCGGTACACTTGTCGACGCAACTAAATTAAGCGGGGAAATATCTTTAGGAGTTACCGAAGTTCAGATTCCGTCAGATTTAAGTAGCGTCGCCGAACTTGCTGACGTCAAACACATTAGCCCATCTCGTCCTGTTTTGCGTTCGTTGGAACGCGCTGGTCTCACGGCCTCGGGCAGTGGTGCAGCGCAAGCGGCGGGACAATTGGAACTCGACATTGCTGTCGATTCACCTCAGCGATTATTTGTGCGTGGCCGTGGCGTAGACGCGGAACTGGGTGGCCGCGTCCGCGTGCAGGGCAGCAAAGGCGCTTTTCAGGGAGTGGGTCAATTCGACCTAATCCGTGGGCGAATGGATTTTCTGGGCCGCCGCGTTAATTTTACCGAAGGAAAAATAACCTTATCCGGAAATTTGGAGCCGCAAATTGACTTCATCGCCCGAACCAATGTTGATAATCTTGATATATCACTGCGACTCACCGGCGCCATAACATCGCCCGAACTCAAGCTGTCATCAGCGCCAGCTCTGCCGCAAGACGAAATTCTGGCAAGACTGATATTTTCTCGTGGCTTTAGCGATCTCTCGGTTTTTCAAATTGCCCAACTCGCAGGTGCCGTTGCTGAATTGTCGGGTCGCGGCGGTACGGGGCTGGTAGAAAACCTAAGACGTGCTGCGGGCCTTGATAATCTCGACATAAGGACGTTAGAAACTGGCGAGACCAGTATTGCTGCCGGAAAATATCTTGACGAAGGTTTTTATACCGAAGTCGAACTGGCGGCAGACGGCAAAGCCAATTTAAATATCAATCTCGACATTTTAGACGACATAACCGCCCGCGGAATCGCTGACAGTGACGGGACAACAAGCTTAGGCGTATTCTTTGAAAAAGACTACTAGAGAGCTCGGACGGGGTCCTCTTCGTCTATGTCAGCCTTCGGTGTGTAAGCAAACGAAATGTGACGTTGGTCATTTTCTTCAACTGTGCCACAAATTAATTATTGCGGAGAAACAAAACAAGGGGACACGAAGAGTGAGCAGTGCTACCTCGAAGGACGGTGAGGTAACGCATTCTTCGAGCTATGGGGTTGCCAGACGTTTCAGAATACCCACCATATAGAAACTAGTTTACATAGTGATATCAACTCTTATGCAGCTAACTTATATCATCTTCGTCAAACAGTGGGTCCTCGGCTAACTGTGCGTTCATATCTTCGACAATTTCCCCCGCACGCAACGCGGATTTAACACGCGCAAGGTGGAACACAGCGTCGCCTTCGTTGACAACAGGCATCATTGCCCGACCAACGATGATCCCGCTGAACGGGGCCAGAATTTCCTGCTCTTTCTCTCCAAACGGGTCGGACACGGCGGCCATAAGTTCGCCTTTTTTCACCACATCACCGTCAGAGTGGAATGTGCGCAGCAACCCCCCGACCGGGGCTCGTAACCAACGGCTCGAAATACAATATTGCGACACACTTTTTGACCTCGTGATGCCTTTTGCGGGCAGCATGCCAACATGATGAAGTACCCTCAAGATACCCGCAACGCCCGCCCGAGCCGACATCTCGTCAAACCGCAGTGCCTCGCCGGCCTCAAACAACAATACGTCTTTGCCAATATCTTTTGCCGCTCCGCGCAACGACCCCTCGCGCACATTGGATTGCAGGATAACCGGCGCGCCAAATACCTCGGCAAGCTCTGTTGTTTTTGGATTATCGGCCGAAATGCGGATTTGCGGCAAGTTGGTGCGGTGGATAGCTGCCGAGTGTAGATCAATGCCAAAATCGGAGCTGGCGACAATCTCGGTTAGAAACAAATTGGCCAACCGAGCCGCCAACGACCCGCCCGCACTGCCTGGGAACGACCGATTGAGGTCGCGACGGTCGGGCAAATAGCGTGAGTTGCTGATAAAGCCAAATGCGTTTACAATAGGAATAACAAGCAACGTGCCGCGCAACGATTTTAAATTGCGTACCCGCAGCAACCGGCGCAGGATTTCAACACCGATCACCTCGTCTCCATGCACACCAGCGCAGACAAAGACCGTAGGTCCTGCGTATTTGCCGTGGATAACATGTACCGACATTGACACAGGCGTATGATCAGACAGCACACTAATTGGCAAATCAACTGTGCGCCGCGTGCCGGCGACAATTGATTCACTGCCGATATCGAAAGCGGCACGCGTTGGCATCAGCCTTTACCCTTCGTGCGGGTGGCGCCCAGTTTCGCATTTTTTTCGATGTACTCGATGATTTTCCCTGCAACATCGAGGCCGGTTGCCTTTTCGACCCCCTCAAGCCCGGGCGAAGAGTTCACTTCCATAACCACCGGACCGTGATTTGCGCGCAGCATATCCACACCGCATACATTCAAGCCCATCGACTTGGCAGCACGTATTGCACTTAAGCGCTCCTCGGGTGATAGCTTGACTAGTTCCGCAGATCCTCCCCGATGCAGGTTGGAGCGAAAATCACCGGCTGCACCGGTTCGCTTCATAGCCGCAATAACTTTACCGCCGACCACGATAGCACGAATATCTGTGCCACCAGCTTCCTTGATGAATTCCTGCAACAGGATATTCACGCCCGCCCCGCGAAACGCCTCAACCACAGATATGGCCGAACGTTTAGTATCAGCCAAAACTACACCAATTCCTTGTGTACCTTCCAGCAACTTGATGACCACGGGTGCGCCACCAGCTAGTTCCAGCACTTCCTCGGTTTGCTTGGGATCGTGCGCAAATGTCGTGACCGGTAGGCCAATACCATCGCGCGCTAATAGCTGCATAGAACGCAACTTGTCCCGGGAACGGCCGATCGCAACGCTTTCATTCAGCGGATAAACCCCCATCATCTCGAATTGGCGCAATACGGCCAGACCATAAAAGGTGATAGACGCACCGATCCGCGGGATTACGGCATCTACCCCCAGCACCTTTTCACCGTTGTAATAGATTTCAGGACGGTGCGCCGCGATGTTCATATAACAACGCAAAGTGTTGAGAATGACAAATTCATGCCCCCGTTCTTCGGCAGCTTCTTTAAGTCTCTTGTGCGAATACAAATTCTCGTTTCTTGCCATCATTGCGATTTTCATTAGAAAATCCTTTCTGCCCCTAGGGCTGTTTTATTCTTTGGCTTTGGTTAGGTGGGCGTGCCGCGTATGCACAGCGATGTTGTGTTTCTTGAGCGCGGTCCGCCCGACGATCATCGGGAACCGCATGTTACTGCGGTCGGTTAACGATACGGAAATCGGCCACTCCCGCCCGACGGCGCGAAAAGTTGTGCGAATAACATAGCGTTCTTCGGGTACGCCGCTGGTATTTTTAATATGTCGTAAGTCATGGACCCGCGACTCAACCACTTGTTCCGACGCACCCTCTCGAGGTTGCACTTTAAAGCGCACCCATTCTGCATTTTCTCGCTCAAACGGCTCGATTTCGGTAGCATGAAGCGCCGAGGTGCGCGCGCCCGTGTCGATTTTGGCCTTAACCTCGTGCAAATCCAGATCGGGCAGATCTACATACTCGATCCATCCGATAGTTATAGGTTCATTTTTTGGCAATTTTGTTTTACGATTTATAGTCATATCTACACCAACCAGGGCATCATCAGCGTTGCAAGGCTGAGGACAAGGAAAAATCCGGCCATATCGGTCACCGTTGTCAGTAACGGGCCACTGGCCGCCGCCGGATCTTGGCCGAACCGCTTTAATAGTAGCGGTACAACACCACCAATAGATACCGCGATAATCGTATTGAGCGCCAGCGCAAGGCCGATCACAAGCCCAAGTGCCGGTATTCCCTTCCATATCCACGCCACCAAACCGATCAGAATACCTAGCGCGATGCCATTGATAACACCCACGCTTATTTCTTTGAGCCAGACGCGCATCGCATCCACCGGCCGCACCAGTCCCAGGCTGAGCTCTCTCATGGTCACACCCACGGCCTGATTGCCCGAACAACCGGACATATCCGACACCATCGGCAGAAAGATTGCGATGGCAATCACTGCGGTCAGGGTTTCTTCATAGGCCGAAATCACAGATGCTGCGATAATGTTCAGCACGATATTGATGGAAAGCCATGCCAAGCGGCGGCGCGACCGCAACCAAGTTGGCATAGACCGCAATTCATCCGCCACCACACCGTGACGTTTCAACTGATCGCTTTCTGACCTCTCCAGCAGGGCTTGGCTGACAGCCGAGCGCGAGACGACCCCAACTAGCTTTCCGCTCGACTCCACCACCGGAATACCGAGAAACGTATTCTTGTTAAAAACATCTTCCAGCTCGCCGATATCCGCAGTCACTGACACCGTCATCGGCGCAACCATTATGTCGGTCAACGGCGCAGAGCGTTTTGCTGTCAACATGCCGCGCAGCGACACCACGCCGACCGGCACGCCCATATCGTCAACAACATAGATATGTTGGCCGCGATACCGGGTGTAATCCTGTTCGTCGCTCGCCATTTCCTTAAAAACGGCGCCAACTGTTTGGCTGTCGGCGAAATGAACCACTTCTGTCATCATCAGGCCGCCGGCGGTATTCTTGGCGTATTGTGCCAAACGCCATACATCCGCCGCATCCTCCTCGGCCATTTGCGACAGGATCGCCTCGGCGCTCTTGGTGCCCATGTCGCCGATGAGATCAGCCTGCACATCCGAGTCCATCGCGTCCATGATTTCGACGGCACGCGGTGCTTCCAGCGCTTCCATAAGCCCGGCGCCCATTTCGTGGGGTGCCTCTTCAATCAGGGCAGCGGCAAGGCTGGACGGCAGTAACGACAGCACTTCGGCGCGATTATCTGCACCAAGCTGCAACAATTCGCGCAGCGCATCCGACAGCGGTAGCGGCTCAAGTAACGCATGAAGTTTTTCGGGATCACGCGCCTCGATTGCCGCACTTACCGCAACGGAGGTTTTAATTGTATCGTCGTAGCCAATTTCAATTTCATTCATGGAAGCCTCCTTTCTGTAAATCTCCATATAATAAAAAATTAATATTTGTCTATAGACAATGTTATGTTTGTTATGTATGATATTTTTATGGCAAATATGTATACTACAGCAAAAAAACTCAGCGCATTATATGGTGAAAACTTTGGTGGAAAAGCGGCTGGGCGCTACCGAATTTCCTACAAACTTGTCAAAGACATGGCTGGTCGGCGACGCCTTTACGCTGACGATATTCAGATGTTGACTAGGGCAATGTTGGAAGAAGGTTTTATTTTGGTCGATATGGATACTTTTTTTGTTATTCTCAGCGCAAATAGTTTCGTGAATTATCGTCGCGCCAATGCAGATGCCTTCCTGAATGTTTGAAGGTTGTCGGTTTAGTGCAGTCAGAGTTATTCGAACCAGTCTCAGTCAACTATTAGAAGATGCAACTCAGAGGTGCGAAGATGGTTAATCAAAAGATAGAAGCAGATCCCAGAACTACTGCTTTTTTGAAGATTGCGCGGCGATTTGAATACGCTGTTATTCTCACTCTTGTTACAGCAGTTGGTCTTGTGACTCTTCTGGCTCTGGTTCGCCTGTTTTTCGGGTTTTACGAAGCTATTTTTATCAATTGGGATCCTCAGAACTACACCGCGGTTCCATTATTGTTCGGTATGATAATGAGCGTCTTAATAGCGTTGGA
>Ga0316204_10012457_pt1 | contig 10361 bp, 13 predicted proteins | sample 6monrhotite_MG_2_FD_205661 | JGI IMG/M metagenome (GOLD analysis project Ga0316204, IMG submission 205661) | Microbial mat bacterial communities from mineral coupon in-situ incubated in ocean water Damariscotta River, Maine, United States -... | ecosystem: Environmental > Aquatic > Marine >... | reverse complement strand
TCCAGCGTAATAAAAATAAAGGCGAAATACTCAAAGAAAACATCGATGTTGAAGGTGAAAATGATCAAATATTAAAATCACAAAAAAAAGAAGGCAATGCAGTGATACCTTCAAAAACCGAAATGCTAGATTGGGATGAACCTGCCGATGAAATACTAGGTGCTCAAAGAAAGAAAAATCGGCAAATTGAGAGATCGGCAAATTTAAGGTTGCTCTATGGTACATTCAATTCTTTAGATTTAGGGATTAACATATCTAAAAAAGATCGCTATGGAATTTATTTTTTTGATTACAAACGTGTAGGTTCTGATAATGAAGGCAGTTTGCAGCAAGCTGTTAATAATTCAAAAAAATCAAATGATGTTTTGAAGTTGATAGGTGACTTTTCCTTATCACAATCGGTACGGTTGCGAGTTGATCTTGACTATTACTCATCTACTGTAGGTTTACAACAAAATAACAACTATATCTCACAAGGTAAACGCATGGGAAGTTTTATGACCAATGCTTTTTTCCTTGGTGATAACCAAAGACTAAACTGGAAAGTTGAAGGTAACTATGCAGATGGATTTATTGACTCATTGACTAATCCCGAGCTAAATAATTTCTATAAAGAAATCTCTTCGACTGTTGACTGGCAATATATTTTTAGCCTTAATAATACAATGACGGCTTCACTTGACCTTTCCTATGCAGATATGACAAATTATGGTTCCGATGAGAAAAATTTATATAAACAGGGTCGGTTCCAGTTATGGAATTCCTTCCCATTAATAAGCTCAGTTGACCCTACATCAAATTCTACATGGTTAGTAACTATGGGTTTAGGTATAGACCTCTTCTTTGCCGAGAATTACCAGCTTAATGCTGGGCCAATATTTTTTATTAATTCAATCTATAACTCGTATCAATCTAAACTTAAATTGCGACGTAGCGGTGGCATTCCCCTTTACGATAAAGAGATTTTAGTTCATGGTTATCGTGCACCACAATATTTTGACAAGGCTAATGACTATTGGGAGGCTAGCTGGGTTAACAAAGTTGCTTTTAGCAAAAAAAGCTCACTTAGTGTAACTGGTGGATACAGTTATCTAGGAAACTTTCCTGAACTACAATTCGATAACCTAGGATTATATTCGTTTAATCAAAAACTTGTTAGAAAAGCTTATGGTTCTTTAGAATGGCAGCTCTATACTTGGGGTAATTTTCTTTTAAACCTGGGGGCAACCTATAACCATTATTTCGATAAAGTAAATTTGATGCCAAAAATAGAAAGTAAAGTAGAACTACAATGGTCACTAAAAAGTGTCATGTGGAAAACCCAACTAACTTATTTTGATAACCTTACTGAATATACAGGTTTTGCCTATACCACTCAAAAAGATGTTTCTAGGTATTTTATTTGGGATATGAATTTTGAATTTAAATTAAACCGCACCTTAAGTATTAAACTTGACGGCAAGAACTTGCTTAATGAAAATTACACACGCAATGCGAACTATCGGGAATCGGGATTGAGGGTTTTCACTGGTTTTCAAATACTAATATAAGAGAAAATAATGAACGATCAACAAGAATTTTGGAACGAAAAATATCAAAGTGGTGACTACTTTTATGGTAAGCATGTTAATGATTACCTCAAACAACAGCTTTTGAAAGTTGAAGATCCGCAACAAAAAAAACTACTAGAGTTGGCCTGTGGTGAAGGTCGCAACAGTGTTTGGAGTGCCTTACAAGGTTTTCAGGTTTGTGGTTTAGATGTCTCGGATCGTGGTCTTGAAAAGGTATCATTAATGGCAAAAGAACATTTAACTACTGTAGAGACAGTACATTCCAATGTTTTCGAATATGATAATGTAGCAGGGTATGACATATTAACTATGACTTATTTGCATATGATGCAAGAACAACGCCAAAAGCTTTATGAAAAATGTTTTGAATTTTTAAAACCAGGTGGACAACTTATTGCTGAATGGTATCACCCTAACCAACGAAATCATAATTATACTAGTGGTGGGCCACCAACACCAAATATGATGATAACCTTAAGTGAGCTAGAGAACTCATTCGAAAACGAAAAATGGAAAATTTTAGACTTACATTACCAACTTAGGGAATTAAAAGAAGGAACTGGGCATGTTGGGTTGGCTGCTGTGGTACAAATTACTGCTGAAAAAAGATAAAATAACTACACTTGGTAATTACTAAAAATGAGTTAAAGCTAACCCATTTATAAAATTTAATTAAAGAACATCACCAAGTGTATAAATTTCGTCTTTTACAGGAAGTTCTCGACGAAGGTTTTTGATGAAAGGGTTTGATTCACCCATTGGCGAATAATCGGCACATTCGGTTTGTACGCGACGACCTACTGTAAAATACTTGTATTGCTTTTCTTCACCAGAACGCTTTGCCCAACGTTTTTTGGCACACTTTACTCTTAATGTGTATTTTGAGTTATCTGGCTCAAATACTCTTACAACAAGACAATGCTCACAATTTGCACAATATACTTTTTCTTTCATTAAATAGGCTCCCGATTCCTAACTACTTAAAAATTTATTTCTAATAATTTTAAGGCTAGTGGACAAAATGTGAATAAAAGTTCTGTTGTCAAGAAATATTCATTCGAGTATTCTAGTAGCAATTTTTTATGAACTATTTCAGTTTATAGAAGTCTAATAGGTACTTATGATGATGTTTAAAATAATTATTTTTTCTATGTTAATGGCCCTTTCAAGTTTATTTTCTTTAGAAGATGTTAACAAATGTCAATGGAGTGGCAAGTGGTATCAATCTACCAGAAAAAAAATAGGCGGTGAGATTACATGGAAATTAAAGGAAGTAACTGATTGCTGTCAGGCAAAATTTAGCATTACAGGTTCAAGCAGTGAAGCTTATGGTGAGAGTAAACTTAGCGGTAGTTGCTTCAATGAAGAGTGTAAAATTGTTCAACACTATATTAAAGGAAAACTTAAAGGGAGAAAAGTAGAATACATTGGAAAGTATAACCAAAAAGAATTTATCAAAAAAAATGAAATAAAAAATCTCGCCGGTCAATGGGGGAAGCTTGGTAGAAGAAAAGTAGGTTACTTTGAAATTACTAAGAGAGTATGTGAAATAAAAAAGAAAATTTATCCAATAATACCTAAACTAGTTTATTTTGCTGCTAAAAAAGCAATACCAGCTAGTATCAAAAATCGAAAATTAGAGCTTTTTTCGCCTAATCAAAAATTAAAAACTTATTTGCCATTATTACGAGGTTATACAAATATTGTGGTAGAAGAAAGTTCAAATAGTCTAAGTGGTTCACTCGCTTATCATTTTTCCATTAGTGAAAAGATTAAAACAATGAAAGATATAAAAAAAACTTTCAAGCCAATAGCACAACTCTATAATGGGACGAAATTATTCGGTGAAGAAGTAGTAAATATTTCAACTCATTGTCGCGAAAAAGAAGAAACTAATGCCAGCTTAATTAAGGGCATGCCACTAGTTTACTGTACTAGTAGCAACAATTTAGGAACTATAGATTTTGAAATGACTCTATTTGTGCCAGCCCAATATAAAGGAAAAAAGATGATAAGGCTTTCATCGAAGGCGATAATAAAATTATCTTGGAGACGTGCTAGGTAGTTTTTTAGATGTTAACTCATCTTTTCTAAGCAACTATCACTCAAGGGCAACTGTACACCTCTAACTTCCATTTGGAAAACTGACGAATGTCAACTTTGTTTTGACGACAGTATTCACCTTGCACAAGTGTTTCGAAGAAACATGGGATCGTAGGCGAAAAACCGCTCGATCGCAAGTTTATGATTCGATTTCTTTTCTGGTACATTGCGAAGTAATGCGGGGATAGAAAATCTTATGGGCAAAGGACAAGTAACAGACTTCTAGCAAACAACCCTACCCGTATAATTCCATCGCACAATATTTACAAAAACCATAACCTATGCTTTTCAATTCGTCCCTTATGTGATATTCATCGCCGCTTTCCAGCTGAACTTCATCACCTTGCTTATACCGCTCTCTTTGGCAAAAAGACCGCATCTTTTCTCTCTTTGATTCTGGTACATCGCACATCTGGTCAAATAAATGATATGGGCCACCAGTTTGGCTTCGAATGATTGCGTAATCTGACATATTCTTTAATCTTGCTTCTTAAACAATTACCAAGAAAGTACTTTTTACCTTAGTACTAAAAACTTGTTGATTAGTAGTCCAAGCCTTTAGTTTCTTCCTCTCTTTGTTTTTTCTCTTTAACTAATATCTTTTTTCTTTCTGTAAACCATTTGCTATTATTACTTATTACATTTTTTTTCTGTGCCGCTGACTCTAAAGTATAAAAGAGTATTGATTCAAATTTATCTATTTGAGCATCTCTCATAAGAAATGTTGTCTTATTTTTATTTATTATCAATTTTCCATTATGAATAATTTGATAATTCTTTTTAAAATTAAATTTGTGTTCAAATCTTCTTTGAATGATTTTTTTTAAGTTTTCCTTAAAATTATTTTTAACGAAACAATAGAAACCCCACTTGTACAGTCTATTTTTGATAAATGAAATACTCAATGAGCACCTATACTTCTCCTGGGTTGTGCATTTTTTTATTAATACTCTTACACCTGGTTCTTCAATAGTATCCTCTACAATATTAAAGCTACCTATATTTATTTCTATAAATTTTTTTATCTTTTGAATACTTGTACCCCAAGGAAAAGTATTGAAACCATTAATATTAAAATATGCCTTCTCAATTAAAAGTGAACCCTTAACATCATTTATAGATATAAATAAGAAAAATAAATATATAAGAACTTTTAATTTCATCACTTCTTCTTTGCAAATTACTGTATTAAACTAGCATGGTCCTCATCAGCAATTTTTCCTTGTTCTTTGCCCAAAGGTGTAGCGCCAACTATGACATCAGGATTAAATACTTTATATTTACCATACGTAGAGCCACTTGGGTAATTAGCTTTTGTAGCAAGCCTAGCATTTCCAAAAACCTCTTTTTTAGTTTTTTTACTGCCTTCATCAACAACTCCATCTAAATCCACATCATACTCTTCATATAAAATTAACTTTGCAGGTTTATCTTTATTTTTAACTCCTTCTCATACAGTTAAAACTCTCACTAGTTTTAATTTTGCGGGTTTATCAGGTGAGTCATCATCTTTTCCATTATTACAATTAGCTACACATATTAAAAATGATCCTAAACCAGTAGAATCTGTTAACTTTTTTCCTGCGGATTTAGATCTAAAATTTTTGTCCGGAGTTCCAATATTATTAAGTGATATTGTTGAACCACTGCCACCAGCCATAAACTTTTTTGGGTCAAGTCCCATACCACCAACACGGGCTCCCCTACCTCTCGCAACTTTTAATTTTCCAGTAACATCATCTTTAATAACATGTACTAGAGCTTTCTTTGGAATATCCTCCTGCTCTGCCATCGGTACAGTTGCATCACCCTTTGAATCTAGAGCTTCATCAAACTTAACAGTGTCAAACTCATGATGCCCGGTAGGATCTAATTCCTCCATAAAGGGTTTTTCATTTTCATCGAAACTCTCTAGCATGGTTTTTAGAAATAAGAAATTTCGTATTATGGTAATACGGTAATAACATAAAAAGACATACTGTTGGTGGTATGCCTGTTGGTGGTATGCCTGTTGCTGGGTAGCTATGTCATGGGGTGATTGCATGAAAACAATGCAACCCTATAGAATTGATTTGTTTTTACAAGAGTTATTTTAGTACATACATTTAGTAAAAACATTGTGGATTAGAGTTTTTACTAAAACTCATTTGTGGGAAATCTTAGATTTTCCACATATCCACAATTACTATTTCACTCGTTTTAACCAATAATTTGGCTTGCGACTAGTATGTGCAACAGCAAAAATTTTTATATGATCTGTTTTAATTTTATAGAAAATGATATAAGGGAATTTATCAACTAGAAACTTCTTGAAGCCTCTCTTATGATTTGGCCAAGTCTCTGGCGTATCTGTAATTTTGTGAAAACCTGAATCTATTTTTTGTGCTAGTTCTTTTACTAAAGTTGGGTCTTCTTTGTAATACCAGTTTACAGCTTCTGTGATATCTTCAAAGACTCCCGGGTGATATATTACGTCCAACTTAATTTAGCCTTTAGCTCTGCGTAGGTTAAGCCTTTAACTTTACCACTATCAAGCTCTGTTTCACGTCGTTCTAATTCCGTAAGCCAGACTTCTTCAATATCCGGTGACATTTCCATTTTATTTTGACTACTTAACTGATTAACTAATTCTATTTGTTCTTCAGCAGTTAATAGTTTTGCCTGCTCTAATACTTTTGCTACTGCGCCACTCATATTTATAATATACATAATAATCTCCATAAGTTCAATATTTTTTCAATTTTTTATCAGCTAGAGGATCGGTTTTTTAAAGATATGGAAATATTTCTTACGAAAACCAAACTTTTAGGAATATGTCTTGCCAAAACTAAGCCTATTCACCCAATCAACTTTAAGTATCAAAAATGGTTGAAGAGATATTCTTCTATTATGATAAAGTTAAAACAAACTTGCCAAACTTACTAGATAAACAAAAACTAAAAATGTTCTTACCACATGCAAACATACGAACTAAAAACTCTACGTCTCGACCAACTAAACATCCCCGCAGAAACTCTACGCCAATCATCAACACCAGCAGCTGACAAACAACTAAAAGAAAGTATCGAAGCCAACGGAATACTTGCACCATTCGTAGTAACAAAACTTGGTAAAGATGAATACGCCGTTTGGGATGGTACTCGTAGAACTAGAAATCTACGTGAATTAGGCTTTGCAGGGAACACACCTGTTCCTGCACTAATTGCCCAGGGTGGCGACTCTGAATCTGTTATACATCAAATAAATATCAACCAAGCAAGAGAAAGGCTATCTGAAATGGCAGAAGCCGAAGCACTTAGGCAACTGGTAAAAGATCATAACTGGTCACAAATAGATGCATCAAGAAAATTGTTAAAGAGTAAGGCTTGGGCATCGAAGATAATGAAAGTTTGGTCTTTGCCAAAAGAGATACTTAAAGAGCTTCGTAACGGAAACCTGCACCTCTCACATTGTATGGTTATGGCTAAGTATGTTGAAAAACCAAAGATCATGGAGATGCTTTTTAAAGAAGCATTGAACAGTGTCATAAGTCGTGAACAATTAACAGCACTTGGCAAGGCTGTAGAAAGTGATGGTATTGCCACAGCTAAGAAAAGAAAACCTAAAAAGTATAAATTTACTAGTGAATCTTGGGCTAGAACAGAGCCGTTACAAAAGGGTGATCGAATCGAAGTTCACATTCAAGCAGGCGATGATAAGGCTAAAATAAAGGCCGAACTGATCAAGATTATTGACGCTCTCTAAAACAGGAGGGGGTAGTTTCCCCGGGAAACTTTTTTAATCATTAAAAACAACAACCCCAACAGGTTTACACACCTGCTTTTGTTCCAGCAAAAATCATGCCAGCCAATGATAGACTTACAAACATCGTGTTTGCAAGGACTACTCGGATCGCTCCACATACTTGTGCCTGTTCAGCACAAGCATTAAGCTATTTGCTACTGCCTGCCGGCAACACAATTAGCACTATCCACCATAAAATTACAGGTGTTGGGGTTGTTGTTTTTTAATAAACATAACTTGGCATAAATAATATTATTCTACTAAGGAAAAAACAGTTTCCTGCGTTGCGTTAGCAACTGACCATAAGGGTTTTTTATGTCGGTGAACAAAGTGAACGTACATTGCGGTCACCGAGTGATTTTGAAAAAATCGTATCGAGGTGGCAATGCGTGGATAAAAAATCTTATGGGCAAAGGACTAGTAGTATTCTTCTATAAAGCAAGCCTACCCGTATAATTCCACCACACATCTCATCAAACAAATGATATAGGCCACCAGTTTAACTTCGGATAATTGCGTAATCTGACATGTTTTATTCTACTTCCCTCAAATACCTCATATAATTCTTTAAGTCCAATCTAATTTCATTCAATTCATTATTATATTTTATCATTAAGCTTATATTATACTGAAGATTTGCACGTGCTAATCTAGTACTCTTTTTCGATTTCTCTTTTTCACCCCAGAGTGACGCTACCTTCTTAAATTGTCTTAAAGTTTTATAACTATAAGCCAGCCAAGCAGTGCTAAAAAGGTTTCTTGTCTCTGAAAAAGCAAGACTCTTCAGAGTTAAAGTTAAACTCTTTATCTTATGGGCTACTATTACCTTTGAAACAACCTTTCGAAGGTAAATTTTATTTTTCAGATTATGTATTTCTTTATTAATTCTTTCCATATGAACATAAAGTTCTTCTAGTTTTGGTAAATGGAACGAACTCGGTTTAAGAAATTTAAACAATATTAATTTCGCCTTTTTATTCCTCTTATAAGTAAGACCAACTTCAAAAAAGGCTCTTTCCTTTTCTAATAATGCGTAGCTTTTGTAACGGCTAATCAGAAGAAGTATGGCATAGGCTTTTTCATTTCTTCCACTTGTGTCATATTCAAGACTTCTTGAATACTCATTTAGCATTTGTTCTACGGGTAAATCCATAAAACTTTTATTAGTCACATTATCATTGGAGAATATATTTGTAATGATAATAAAAATGAAGATAACTCTCATTTATTTATGATCCGACATCTTTAAAGCTGCATCTTGTTCAATTTCGGCCCGTGTTCTCATCCCATTCGTGTTTTGTACGCCATTAGTACCATTATGGGCTTGGTATTTCCATTTAGAGTCTGGTGGAAGCCTATGGTGATTTTTTATATTTACTGTCCTTTCCGCAATATAACCTGTTATTTCTTTCATCTTAGGAAATTCTGATTTTAAGAAGTTATAAGCACTATCGCCAGCACCAGCCTTACTATTTGTGTGCATTTTATAATCTTGGTGTATTAATTGCCAATTATATTCATTACCTGGCCTAATATATCTTTCCCCCATTTCACCAGATGTTTTATCAACTAAATGTTGCCAACCACCTTGATCTAAGATTTTTGAATAACCTCCCCAAGAACTACTATTCATGTCTCCAATCTCACTTTTTACTTTGTGTGCAGTACTCCAAATAACTGCTCCAAATTTTGCTTGCTTTGGATCATATAAATCATATTTATTACCGTTTCCATCTTTTGCAGGGTCAGCTGATAAAAACTTCTCAAATTTCTTGTTCCAATCCTTAGTCCAATTTTTTAACTGAGCTTTATTCATTTTTTCTCTTCCACCGTTAACTACCGCATTTTTCATATGCTGTCTGGCAGCATTATAACTTTGATCTGTAATTTCCTTTAATTTTTTTGATCCTCCCTCAGGGTCATTTTTGTATTCCTTTTGTAAGTGCTCTTTCCAAGACCTATGCCCTGTAGGATCTCTATAAACCTATGCAAGAAATCAAATAAATAGTAAAAACTCTAAAGCTAATTTCACCAATATGTCAAAACAATCAATTCACTTTCTACCTATAGTAAAAAGTGTCAACTTATGATTATTATATTTGTCTCAAAAAGACAAGGTTTATTTTATAAATTAGTAAAAAAAGAAAAGGTGTGGGTTAGAGTTTTTACTAAAACTCATTTGTGGGAAATCTTTGATTTTCCATAAATCCACAGCATTATATTGGTGTATATTTCTTTGAAATCACAATTTGTGACATCAAAGATTTAATTATTTATTTTAATAGTTTTGACATCCCAATTTGGGATCTCAAAAAATGACTTTATCTATTTATTAATTAGTCTTTTCTTAAGGAATATATTTCTTTTGCTATATTAGAAACAGTTTCATTTTTTAGAGACTCTTTTCGGTCTTCAGTATAATCATTAGAATAATCGGTAAAGTTAATTTCATTATGAACGGCTTGCTCATCTTCCAATATCGCTTCTTCGTCTGTTTGGTTTTCATAATGTTTAATTAATTTTTGAACTCTTTTTTGATTCCAGCCTTTTGGATATTTATTTCGATCTTTCATCTTTATTAAATTTAGACTTTCTAGTACTTGAAGTCGCAATTTGCGACATCAAGGTTAGAGTTGTTTTATTGTATTACTCGCTTATATTATTTTGAATTTCCAAATATTTTCTTAAAGCAGTATTAACTAATTGTGAATTATGAAATTGTTTATATAAATCAGGTTCAATTACTACAAGATTCGATCCCTCTGCCAATCTTTGAACATATTTACCTCGAACACCACCAGTAAAATCATACTCTTCTAACATATCTGTTTCTTGTTTTCTATTTTTGTTCATACGCTTTCTTCTCGTGTTTAGTTGCAATTCTAGCAGATATAATTCGAACTT
>Ga0316204_10012456_pt1 | contig 10361 bp, 7 predicted proteins | sample 6monrhotite_MG_2_FD_205661 | JGI IMG/M metagenome (GOLD analysis project Ga0316204, IMG submission 205661) | Microbial mat bacterial communities from mineral coupon in-situ incubated in ocean water Damariscotta River, Maine, United States -... | ecosystem: Environmental > Aquatic > Marine >... | reverse complement strand
AACTAACAAATTATTAGCCAGTCTTGAAGACGATGTCGCAAAACGAAAATTAACAGAGTTTTTACAAATTCACCAAGGATTATTCGCTAACTATAAAAGTGGTTACGATCAATTTATTTCCAGTAGCTTTAACATTCAAATAGCGGATAAATCTGTATCCGGAATTGATCGTCCTCCCGCAAAATTGATATCAGAAATTTCAGAACATTTTGGTCAAGTCACACTAAAAGCAATTGAGAGTTCGAAAAACGAATCCGAAACATCGATCAAATTAACTCTCATTTACATACTCCTATCAGTAATCATTTCATTTATAGGGATTTACATAATGATCAATAAGACGATTATTAGACCTGCAAAATGGCTGGTTGAAGAGTTATCCTCACTAGCTGGCGGAAACTTCGGAGAAAAAGAAATCTCGCCCTATAGATCCGATGATGAAATGGGCAAAATAGCAGATTGCGCCGCCAAAATAAGAAAAGATATTGGCTCTATCATTACTCATATAAATTTATCAGTCTACGAAATTTCCGATTCAGCCGAAAACATGAAAAAAGCAACGGAACAATCAGAAAAATCGCTGGGTGAGCAGAGAGTAGAAACTGAACAAGTAGCGACCGCAATGAATCAAATGACAGCCACTGTCGCTGACGTCGCGCAAAACGCGTTACTGGCTTCAGAATCAGCTAGCCAGGCAAATAACGAGGTGAAGTCTGGACAGGCAATCGTTAACGACTCAATCGGCGCAATTGGTCAACTAGTGGAACAAGTTGATAGCGCAGGAAAGGTCATAAAAATATTGGTAGATGATGCCGATCAAATTGGGTCAGTACTAGACGTTATTCGCAGTATTGCCGATCAAACTAACTTGCTCGCATTAAACGCAGCTATCGAAGCGGCTCGCGCTGGCGAACAAGGGCGAGGGTTCGCGGTGGTAGCAGACGAAGTTAGAACCTTAGCCAGTCGCACTCAAACTTCAACTGAAGAAATTCAAACTATGATAGAAAAGCTACAGGCAGGAACAGCTAAAGCAGTCGATGCCATGAACCAAAGCCACTCAATGGCAAACACTACTCGCGATACTTCTCAAAAGGCGGGCGAAGTATTGACCTCAATTACTACCTCGGTTAATGGTATTAACGATATGAACGCTCTGATCGCAAGTGCCGCCGAAGAGCAGGGTGCCGTTTCTGAACAGATAAATCGTAGTATCATCAACATCAATCAAAACTCTATAGAATCATCCGATATAGCGTCGAAGACATCTGAAACAAGTAATCAATTGCTTGGCGTTGCGGAAAAATTGAAACAAGCAGTTAAAGGTTTAGTCGCTTAGTTGTAAAAATAATCTACTATAGCGAAAGGTTATTGATATTAACCATTGGCAACGGATGATTATCGCTTTTAGTCATTAACTTGAACACGATAACTTGGAAAACACGCTGTGAATGTTGAACCAACTGTTAGCTCACTTTGAATATCCAAATAACCACCATAGTTTTCCATAATGTGTTTTACGATTGATAAACCTAAACCAGTACCATTCACCTTACGGGCGCGGTTTACGTTGGCTCTGAAAAACCTTTCTGTTAAACGAGATAAATGTTCTCTGGCAATCCCCTCACCTTCATCTATAACTTTCAAACAAGCGCTGCCATCAGAACTGAGAGACCAGCAAACTTTAATGACCGATCCTTCTGGCGAATACTTAACCGCATTACTAAGCAAATTTTGACATAAACTATAAAACTCGGTTTCGACTACTTTTACCAGTAAATTCTCGTCTATATTCATTTCTATTTCATGAGTACCTTCTATTTTGGTCTTTTGAAAATCGGCGATTAAACTTTTTAACATCACAGGAACATCAACGGTATCGCCTCGATCTTCAGAATATCCTCGCTCTTCAAGTTTAGACAAGATCAACAAATCATTAAGTATTTGATCCATTCGTATCGCTTGTAAATGTGCGTTGTTTATAATCTTACTCATAGAGGGCGGTAGTTCTTCATCGTTATCAAGGATTTCCAAATAACCTGAAATTACCGTGAGAGGCGTACGCAATTCATGCGACGCGTTGGCAATAAATGCCTTGCGTAATTTTTGCAGAGCTATCCGCTGACTAATATCCCTGGCAGTCAATAATGTTTTGTCTTCGCCATATTGAATTTTAGTCAGAGCCAAAGTTCTTAGTGAATCCACTGGCGATGCCATTTCTATTTCGTGCTTGAGTACATTTGAGTCAAGCAGCTCATACATCGCTGTGTCTCTGACAATATTACCTAATTTGTGTCCGACATCCCGAGTTGAATCAACACCCAAAATTGCCTGAGAAGTTTTGTTTGCCCACTCTATTTCTAATTGATCATTAAGAACGATGGTTGCATCAGGTAAAGCCGACATCACGGCATGATAATGACCCGCTAACTTCGACAAGTGTTTTTTTCTATCTTTATTAGATTTTTGAGTACGATAAATATGCTGAACGATAAGCTCCCAAATACCGCTCGCATCAGGAGCACTTGACGCAGGAGCACCTTTACGTATCCAACGTTCAAAAATTCTTAGTTGGATGACATTCCAACCAATATAAAGAACACTATGAATGGTGACCGATAAAGTCCAATATCCCGAAACTAGACCAAACAAAATAGTCGATATTAAAGTAATAAGAATTCTAGAAAATTCGACCGACCAAGCTGTATTCATTGAAATAGACTCTAATCAATGTTGCCGTCAGAAAACATATACCCCATACCTCTAACGGTAATGAGATGTTCTTGTTTTCCGAAAGGTTTTAGTATTTTTCGTAATCTTAACATATGCACATCAACTGTTCTTTCTTCTAAATAAACGCCTTGTCCCCAAACGAAGTCTAGTAGTTGTGAGCGAGAGTAAACGCGATTTTTGTGGGTTAGAAAGAACTTAAGTAAATTAAATTCTGAACTGCCAATGGGCGCAAGCGTACCATTGATAGACAGCTGATGAGTTGCAAGATTAATCTTAATACCCAAGACCTCGATTACCTGATTCTCGCTGCTACCAGATGAACGGCGCAACAAAGCTTTAACTCGGGCTTGAAACTCCCTGATCGCAACTGGCTTCGCCATGTAGTCATCTGCGCCACTTTCCAAGCCTTTCACTTTATCCATTTCTTCGACTCGAGCAGTTAACATCATCACTGGCGTTTCAGCCCAGATTTCATCTTGCCTCAAGCGACGAATAAACTCTACACCGGACTCACTTGGCATCATCCAATCGACAATTAAGAGATCGGGGCGATTAGTCATCAATATTTCCCGCGCATTTTTCGCGCTTTCTGCCTCAATAACTTGATAATCTTGCTTTTCCAACGCGTAACGGAGCATCTCCCTGATAGGTGGCTCATCTTCAACTAACATAATGGTCGGCGACATAACTTCTGACTCGTAATTAATAAAATCGACAATTTACTCTACGAGTATAGTTTCTATACAATATATTACCGCTTTATGACAAATTGAGAAATACTTTAAAAAGCTTGTCATATTATACCCATTATCATTCAAGATGCAGGTTTCAGTTTTCAGCTAGGAAATTCACTGCTGGGAGCGTATTATTCAAAAATATTTACTTATTTCCATTAGTTATAGAGATTAGTTACTATTTACTGATTAAAAGGCTAGCTATCATCGTTTTTTTTTCTTATTCTTTTATTGCCCCGCTTTTACAAAACAGGAAATAACCGTGACTAAACAAAACACCTCTGTCGCAAAAGAAAATATTAAAATTGTCTTATTAGAAGGCATCCACCATAGTGCCGAAGAAGTTTTTCGTAAAGACGGTTACAGTAATATATTCACTGCTGCTAAATCCTTACCCCAAGACGAGCTTAAAGCAGCTTTGGCTGACGCTAACTTTCTAGGTATTCGCTCAAGAACTCAGGTCACTCAAGATCTGCTAGGGTTTGCACCAAAATTGTCCGCAATCGGTTGTTTTTGCATTGGAACCAATCAGGTAGATCTTGAGGCTACCACTAAGCAAGGCATACCTGTTTTTAATGCGCCTTTCGCCAATACCCGCAGCGTTGCCGAATTAGTTTTAGCGGAAATAATCTTATTGCTACGCGGCGTGCCAGCGAAAAATGCCGCAGCTCATCGTGGTGAATGGCAAAAGTCAGCAGCTAACTCATTTGAAACTCGAGGCAAGATTTTAGGGATCGTCGGCTACGGGCATATCGGCACACAAATTGGCATTTTAGCTGAAAACTTAGGGATGAAAGTTCAGTTTTTTGATATAGATAAAAAATTATCACTCGGAAACGCCCGTCCTGCAGATAGTTTTCATCAACTACTGAAAACCTCCGACGTTGTTACATTCCACGTACCAGAAACAGAACAAACACAAAATATGATGGATCAAGCGGCTTTCGGTCATCTTAAAGACGGCGCAATATTAGTTAACGCTTCTCGCGGAACAGTTGTCGACATAGATGCTCTAGCAAGAGGTTTAGCCGATGGCACTGTAAACGGCGCGGCGATAGACGTGTACCCGAAAGAGCCAAAATCAAACCAAGAAGAGTTTATATCTAAATTACGTGAATTTGATAACACCATATTAACACCGCACATCGGAGGCAGCACCAAAGAAGCACAAGTCAATATCGGGATAGAAGTCAGCGAAAAACTACTAAAATACAGCAATAATGGCTCAACTCTATCGTCAGTTAATTTCCCAGAAGTAGGATTGCCAGAACTGGTAGGTAAGCATAGAATTTGCCATATCCATCATAACGAACCAGGAATTTTAGCAAAAATCAATGACGTGTTTTCTGCTACAGGAGTAAATATCTCCGCTCAATATCTGCAAACTAACGCCAACGTCGGCTATGTGGTAACTGATATCGATCAAACGTCGAGTAAAGATGCGTTTGAGGGATTGAAACAGATCAAAGGGACTATTAAAAGTCGGATATTGTATTAAAACCTTTAAATATTGTCGTTAAAATGGATCGCTACATGGAAGTAGCTTGTTCATTCAACGCACCAAAAAAATGCAACGCACCAAAAAGCATGCTATTCTCGGGCTATAATTTTTCAAACTATGCAACTCTGTGGCAACAGCTCAACCCCAAAAGCTTGATATCAATCTACTGAGTACTGCGCTGGTTCTGCTTGATGATAAGTATCATATTCATCAACTAAATACTGCTGCAGAGCAGCTTCTTGGGTTTTCAAATCGTCAATTAGAGAGTGTCATTTTCTTTAAGTTGGTAAAAGGGGAACTATCCCAAACACTATTGGAAAATTTTCGCAATCAAAAACTAACAGGCTTTATCGAAGATATCGAACTAAAAGTAGCGACAGGAATTATTCGCGTTAATTTGATGGTTACACCCTATCAGACTGGTACGAATACCGATCTTCTATTGGAATTTCAAAGCAATACTCACCACCAAAACATTCGTAAAGATCTTCAATTGCAGCAACAAACGAGAGTCAGTGAACACTTGATCAGAAACTTAGCCCATGAAATCAAAAATCCACTAGGGGGCATAAAAGGCGCAGCGCAGTTGATGGAAAGAAAACTTCCTTTAGATTTTCCGCAAAAATATTCGCAAATTATCATCCGAGAAGCCGATCGTTTAGGCGCTTTAGTGGATCGACTTTTAATGCCAGCAACACCTGAAGCAACGCAATTAGTGAATCCTCACCAACTAATTGAAGATGGATTAGAAATAGTATTACTGCAAAGCGATCATTCATTTCAAGTGGTTAAAGATTATGATCCAAGTCTGCCAGATATTAAAATTTCTCCCAACCAAATCATGCAAGCATTACTTAATTTAATTAAAAATGCAACTGAAGCGATCCAACTATCAGGTCATAAAAATGACGAGGGTTGTTTAACACTAAGAACTCGAATGCTTCACCAACACACGATTGGTCAATCGCAATATCGGCAAGTAATAAAAATAGATGTTGAAGATAATGGAATTGGTGTACCGGATGACTTAGTTAACGACATATTCTTCCCAACAATCAGCGGAAAACAATCGAGTGGTTTAGGCTTGAGCATTGCACAAAGTTTAGTACAACGGCACAAAGGCATTATTGAATTAGAAACACCTTCTGCTAAAACTTGTTTTAGTATTTATTTACCATTATAAAATTTATCTTATCGCTGTTTCGTATAAAAGATATGGGAAATGTATGAAAATTGATCAGTTTAATAAAAAAGTTCTTTTAGTTGATGATGACGATAGTATTCGTTGGGTACTAAACGAAATGTTGATCGATATGAAACTGTCAGTGACTCAAACCACTACCGCAGATGACGCACTAGAATTATTACAAAATTCGCATTTTGATTTAATGATTTCAGATGTCAGAATGCCCGGTAAATCCGGCATTGAATTACTAAAGACTTGTCAAAAAATTTATCCTAACTTACCCGTGATTATAATGACAGCTCACTCAGATTTAGATAGTGCAGTAACCGCTTACACTAAAGGCGCATTCGAGTATTTGCCTAAACCGTTTGATCTTGATGAGGTAAGTGATATTGTAGAGCGTGCATTAACGCCAAAACAAAATACGAGTATCGAGCCTGAAATAGTGCCAGACAATAAGTTTTCAATTGTCGGCGAAGCGCCAAGTATGCAAAATTTATATCGTGCGATTGGACGACTTTCGAATTCTCATGTGAGCGTTTTAATCAAAGGAGAATCAGGTACCGGAAAAGAATTAGTTGCTCAAGCACTTCATCAACATAGTCCTAGAAAAAACAAGCCCTTTATCGCACTTAACATGGCAGCCATCCCAAAAGATTTGATCGAGTCAGAATTGTTTGGTCACGAAAAAGGCGCTTTTACGGGCGCTACAGGACGATCATTAGGTCGATTTGAACAAGCGGATCAAGGAACACTTTTTCTTGATGAGATCGGCGATATGCCACTTGAAACTCAAACACGATTATTACGGGTTTTATCTGAAGGTTCATTTTATCGGATTGGATCAATTCACCCCGTTTCCGTCAACGTCAGAATTATCGCTGCAACTCATCAAGATCTACTTGAAAAAATCGAATATGGAGAATTTAGAGAAGATCTTTATCACCGCCTGAATGTTATTCCGTTGGAGCTACCGCCGCTCCGAGAAAGAGTAGCGGACATTTCTTTACTCTCAAATTATTTTCTAGACAAAATAGCCAAAGAACTAAATGAACCAAAAATTCAAATCTCAGAATCAGCGCTCGTCGAAATGAAAAAATTCGATTGGCCTGGTAATGTTCGCCAGTTAGAAAATACCTGTCGCTGGCTGTCCGTTATGGCAAACAGCCAGTTTATTACGCCAAGCGACCTACCTAAGGAATTATTCAATAAAACCTTAAAACAAAACTCTAATCATTGGAAAAAATTGTTGTCTAATCATCTAAAAAATCGATTTAGTGACGGCGATAAAAACTCACTCGTCGACATTCAAAATGACATCGAACAATTACTGATTAAAACAGCTCTAGAAATATCCGCAGGAAAAAAAGCCGAGGCGGCTGGCTATTTGGGTTGGGGGAGAAATACCTTAACCCGAAAACAGAAGTAGTTGTTTTAATGCTCGTAGCTTAGTTAATATCAAACCATATATCGCAACTTGAGCTTTGCCCTTTTGATGCTATCAGAGTATAGTTATCTGACAGCAATAGGGATATGCAGTGCCGCCGTCCAAGGAATTATTATCTTATTCCTAACAATCATCTCTATTACCAAAGAAATGTAGTTCTGTACCTATACATTGGTATTAATAGCCGCTTTTATCCAAGTATATACAGTCAGTTTTTTGTATAAAGCTTTTCTTAAGGCGTTATTTAAATTCAAATATTACAAAGGAAAAACTCATGGCTTATCATTTTAAAAATCTTGTATTTGAGGGCGGAGGTGTTAAAGGTATTGCTTATGTTGGTGCGATGCAAATACTTGAACAAAAAGGTATTCTATCTAAAATTAAGCGCGTCGGAGGAACATCGGCTGGTGCAATCAACGCGGTGATGTTTGCTCTTGGTTATAGCAATCAAGAAACTTTAACGATTCTGAAAAAACTTAACTTCAATAATTTTATGGATGACAGTTGGGGGTTGGTACGTGATAGTAAAAGATTGGTAAATAAATACGGTTGGTATAAAGGTGATTTCTTTCATGAATGGGTTAGTAAATTGATCAATGACAAACTGGGGAACCCTAATGCCACTTTTCGTCAGTTGACCGCAGCCAATAAACCAGAGCTTTATGTTTATGGAACGAACTTGAGTACACGCTTTGGTGAAGTATTTTCAAATGAGCATACACCGGGAATGCGTATAGCAGATGCGGTTCGAATATCTATGTCGATACCGCTGTTTTTCGCTGCTGTTAAAAATACTCGTAAAGACATTTATGTAGATGGAGGAGTACTAAACAATTATCCTGTAAAACTATTCGACCGGGAAAAATATTTAGGTGATGAAGTTTCTGAATTGAACTCAAAAGAGCGCTCCTACTACACCGAAGAAAACTTGGGCTTTATCGCAAAGCACCCAAACTCTAGCCCCTACCGCTACAACAAAGAAACCTTAGGCTTTCGTCTAGATAGCAAACAAGAAATCGGTGTTTTTAGAGATGGGGCAGAACCTCAACACGTTAAAATAAATGATTTTTTTGATTATGCTAAAGCGTTAATTACCACCGTCATCGAAAGCCAGGGCAACAGCCATCTTCACAGTGATGATTGGCATAGAACAATTTATATCGATACCTTAGGTGTAAGCACAACTGATTTTGATATAGAAGACGAAAAAAAGTCAGCGTTACAACAATCCGGTGCTACGGCTGCAGAAAAATATTTTGGCTGGTTTGATGATGAAAATAATCTCGCACACAATCGTCCTGAAGCTGGTTAGTTGTTCTTGTTACTATTCGGCTGTGCGTATTCTCATAATTTACTAGCTAAGCGATTTTCGCGAAGCTAGATAGAGTATTGTGCAAAGAATTTAGACCCAGATTTTAGCAAGGAGAGCCAACATGCGTGAAGGTTATAAAATTGATTTTCTAGGTTCTAATCATAAGATAGAACTTCCTCAACCTGGTATTGCTTTGCAGTCCGATATTCTACAACCACCAGAACTCCCTAGCGGCGAATTTGTCGTCCCGTATATTAATTACTCTCTCTTAATGAGTCGCAGTACTAAACAAGCACTTTATTCCGCAGCAAATGTCGATCTAGACCAAATGAAACCGGTACCACGCAAAAAAGGGCGTAGATGGTTTATCGACCGACGGGTGGGACGTGATAATCAAATTCCCAATTATCCTTATCAAGGTACCCAATGGGATCGCGGGCATCTAACCAGAAGAACAGCGGTTACCTGGGGAGAAAATATTAACTTCGCTACCAAAGCTAGCAATGATAGTTGCGCATACACTAACGCCTGCATCCAACATGAAAATTTTAACGAAGATGAATGGAGAGCAGTAGAGTTACTTGTATCTAAATTTGAATTAGCCAAAAAACTGACTGTAATAACAGGTCCAATTTTTACCACCACCGATCGATTTTATATTAAAGAATTTGAAGACTACCCAGTTAGAATTCCTTCGGCTTTTTGGAAAATTATTGCCTATGTGGATGACCATCAAAAAATGAACACACAAGCCTATATTTTTTTCCAGGATATTCCAAGTGTGAAAAGTTCAAAAGCGAGAGCAAGATTGAAACTAAAAAACCTACAAGTGACAACGACTGAAGTGTCTCTTTGGACGGGTTTAGAATTTGATCTGTTGCTGTTTGATTCGAATCCGCTTAAATTCTATAGTGGTCCAGAAAGTATTAGCACCAAAAAACATAAAGAACTTTTAAACAATGATTCTGCTACCTTACAGTTAGATGAAGGGATAGTTGGAGAGAGCTCTATTAATGCCGCGCGAAAACAATTTCCGCTGGAAAAATTTTATGAACTTATCAATGAAATAAGGTGGGTTTAGAGGTAAACCTAATTTACTATTCGCCCTACAAAAATCAATTGTGAGTGTAAGCTAATCTAATTTTTCCCCATGCTGAAATCTTACGGTTAAAGATAGCGTTGATAGTAAGTAATCGACAAAGTCTCAATTGAGCATTTTCAAATAATTCATAATTGGTGCCATATTGAAGCGACTTAAATAAAATGAGTAAGTTCGCTAGTATTTGTTTTTCTATAAATCGCTTAGAGTATTTTTCGTAATCCAATAGCTCAACAAACTCAACTATTTGGTCGCCCTCTAGCGGGATATTTTTAGTTTCTGATGCACCAAACATAATTTCTGATATGCTCTGTTGCCTAATTGAACGAGCTCTTTGGGCAGCGGTTCCAAA
>Ga0316204_10012455_pt1 | contig 10361 bp, 8 predicted proteins | sample 6monrhotite_MG_2_FD_205661 | JGI IMG/M metagenome (GOLD analysis project Ga0316204, IMG submission 205661) | Microbial mat bacterial communities from mineral coupon in-situ incubated in ocean water Damariscotta River, Maine, United States -... | ecosystem: Environmental > Aquatic > Marine >... | reverse complement strand
TCAATGTTGCTGTGGAAAAAATCACCAAACCGCTTGCTGCCTGACCCAATCCGGCTTCGGGTAAATCCCGGGGCTGAAAGGACAGCAACCGATACGCCCGACGGAAATCCTCCCTCCGTCGGGCGTTTTTTGTTTCCGGCCTGTTTTTTCGGTCAACTTCGTCATATCGCTAAAATTCGGTTTGTTTGCCTTCAGGGTATGACAGTTTTGTCGTTTTGCGCTAAAATTCACGTATAAAAGGGGTTTCGTTTGAGACGTTTGAACCCATATTATTAACTGTCCGGTTTGATTATCGGGTCGGACGCAATCTGGAGCGCAAAGTTTAAGGCAATGAGTCGGCAGAATAGTACACCTAACCCGCCAATCGGGCAGGATGATGACAATACGGGGACCGGGCTTGCCGTTAAACCCCGTACACGGACCAAAAAACCCGCGATGTATAAGGTCCTTATGCTTAATGACGACTACACGCCGATGGAGTTTGTTGTCGAAGTCCTGGAGCGGTTCTTTTTCAAAGGTCAGGACGAGGCGATGCAGATTATGCTTCATGTGCACCAACGTGGTGTCGGTGTATGTGGCGTCTACACATATGAGATCGCCGAAACCAAAGTCACTCAGGTCATGGATCTGGCCCGCCAGAGCCAACACCCCCTGCAATGCACGATCGAAAAGGATAGTAGCGGAGATGAAGGTGAATAAATATGCTGTCTCGTAATCTGGAACAAACACTTCATCGCGCACTGGCTTTCGCCACTGAACGCAGCCACGAATATGCGACGCTGGAACACCTGTTGCTGTCGCTGGTTCAGGATGCAGATTCCATGGCTGTGCTCAGGGCGTGCGGCATTGATCTTCCTCGCCTGGAGGAGGAACTTCAGGAGTTTCTCAACAGTGACCTGGAAGATATCTCGGTTGCGTCTTTCAAGGAGCCCAAACCCACGGCAGGATTTCAGCGGGTTATTCAACGTGCCGTAATTCATGTGCAAAGCTCTGGTCGGGAAGAGGTTACCGGAGCCAATGTCCTGGTCGCCCTTTTCTCTGAACGGGAGTCGCATGCCGTTTATTTTCTCCAGATGCAGGAAATGACGCGCCTGGATGCTGTGAATTATATCTCACACGGCATTGCTAAAGTTCCGGGTGAAAGCGAAACGCGTACGGTTCATGGTGCTGATGAAGATGTCGAAGAAGATAAGGTTGTTCAGTCCGGTGAGACCGCGCTTGATGCTTACTGCGTCAATCTGAACCAAAAAGCCGGTGATGGGCGGATTGACCCGTTGATCGGCCGCCAAATGGAAGTTGACCGGACAATCCAGATTCTTTGCCGCCGCAACAAGAACAACCCGCTATATGTCGGTGATCCAGGTGTTGGTAAAACGGCAATTGCCGAGGGATTGGCCAAACGCATTATTGAGGGCGATGTCCCCGATGTCCTGGCTAACGCGATCATTTATGCGCTGGATATGGGTGCACTGCTTGCAGGCACACGATATCGCGGTGACTTTGAAGAGCGTCTGAAAAATGTCATGTCGGAAATGGAAGCCACCGATGGCGGCATTTTGTTTATCGATGAAATTCATACCGTGATCGGTGCTGGAGCCACGAGTGGTGGCTCCATGGATGCCTCAAACATCCTGAAACCGGCGCTTCAGAACGGCGGCTTGCGCTGCATGGGGTCCACCACTTACAAGGAATACCGCAGCTATTTTGAAAAAGACCGGGCGCTGGTTCGCTGGTTTCAGAAAATCGATGTCTACGAACCCAGCACCGAAGATACGGTGAAAATCCTGAAGGGTTTGAAACCCTATTTCGAAGATCATCATCAGGTCCGTTATACTGCCGAAGCGCTGCGCACCGCCGTAGAATTGTCGGCGCGTTATATCAATGATCGCAAACTGCCGGACAAGGCAATCGATGTGATTGACGAGGTTGGCGCGGCGCGCATGTTGCTCCCTGAAAACAAGCGGCGCAAAACGGTGACCGTCAAGGATGTTGAAAATATTGTTGCCATGATCGCCCGTATCCCGCCGAAATCCGTTTCCAAGGATGACCGGTCGGCCTTGAAGACGCTTGAGCGTGACCTCAAGCATGTTGTGTTTGGGCAGAATAAGGCCATTGAAGACGTTGCCAGCGCCATCAAACTGGCCCGTGCCGGATTGCGTGATGTGGAAAAACCCATCGGCTCCTACCTGTTCTCCGGTCCGACGGGGGTTGGTAAAACCGAGGTCGCCAAACAACTGGCTCACGTCATGGGTGTCGAACTGGTGCGCTTTGATATGTCGGAATATATGGAGCGCCACTCCGTCTCCCGATTGATCGGTGCGCCGCCGGGGTATGTTGGATTTGATCAGGGCGGTTTGTTGACCGATGCGATTGACCAGCAACCCCATGCGGTTCTGTTGCTTGACGAGATTGAAAAGGCCCACCCTGACCTGTTCAACATCCTGCTGCAGGTCATGGATCACGGCAAGCTGACGGATAACAACGGCAAGAGCGTTGATTTCAGGAACGTCGTCTTGATCATGACGACCAATGCGGGCGCCGCCGAAATGGCGAAACCGGCCATCGGCTTTGAGCGTGAGGGTCGTATCGGTGATGATACCGAAGCGATTGAACGGATGTTCACGCCTGAATTCCGCAACCGCCTGGACGCCATCATTCCGTTCTCGGCACTGCCGCCAGAAGTCGTTGCGCGGGTCGTCGATAAGTTTGTCATCGAATTGGAGCTGCAACTGGAAGACCGCGATGTTGTCATTGAACTCACCGACGGTGCGCGCGAGTGGTTGGCAAAGAAGGGTTACGACAAACAGTTCGGCGCGCGGCCACTATCGCGTGTCATTCAGGAACACATCAAGAAACCACTGGCGGAAGAACTGCTGTTCGGTGAATTGGAAAAGGGCGGCGTGGTCGTTGTTAAGATCGAAGACGGCGTACCTGTGTTTGAATTTTCCAAAGACACAGGGGTTCCGGCCAAACGCAAAAAAGGTAAGGTCCCGGCGCTGGTCAAATAAGGCCGATAGGGAACATCATGTCTGACGAATTCCTGAAGGGTATTCGCGTCCTTGACCTGTCGCAGTTTCTGCCAGGGCCGTTTGCCACCCAGATGCTTTCCGACATGGGTGCTGACGTCCTGAAGGTGGAACCACCGAACGGCGATCCCATGCGTGAATTGAACCCCGTCACCAATGAACGTGGGGCTGCACCTTTTCACGGAATCATCAACGCGGGCAAACGGGTCGTGCGTATTGACCTTAAATCCATTGAGGGAAAATCGACGCTTGAAGAGTTAGTCAAACAAGCCGATGTGTTGCTCGAATCCTATCGACCCGGCGTTCTAGAGCGGTTGGGGTTTGGCGCCGAACGCCTGCGTGAACTTAATGAAGGTCTGGTCCATTGCGCGCTCTCTGGTTATGGACAGACGGGACCGTTGCGCCTCGCATCCGGCCATGACATGAACTACATCGCCATGACCGGAGCATTGAATGTAACCGGACCCGCCGAGAAACCTGCTGCCGCTTTCCCGCCGGTTGCTGATTATGGCGGTGCGTTACAGGCGGTCATTGCCATTCAGGGTGCATTGTTCAGTCGTACTCGGACGGGCCGGGGGGCTTACCTTGATGTCGCCATGGCAGATTCAATCCTGGCTTGGCAGGCTTCCGCCATGACCCAGGCCGGACAGGCAGGGCAGGGACCCTCCCGGGCCCGCGATCTGTTGACCGGCGGTGCCGCATGTTATCAAAACTATGAAACCTCGGATGACAGGTTCATTTCGTTGGGCGCCATCGAGGAAATTTTCTGGAAAAACTTCTGTGACGCCGTTGGTCGCCCGGACTGGTCCTCCCGCCAACTGGAGGCCTTGCCGCAGACAGATTTGATTGAGGAGGTGGCGACTTTGATCAAAAGCCAGTCTCTGTCTTATTGGGATGGACAGTTGCGGGCGACGGATTGCTGTTATCACCCTGTGCTTGAATACGCAGATGTGGCCGATTGGCCGCAAGTTGTGCAGCGCCAACTTGTTGATGGGGGACGGGATGGTGAGCCGTTTGAAGGTATCCGCTTCCCTGTCTGGACGGACGGGCAACCACCGGCCAAACGCACCCCCGTTTCAGAAATCACTATAGAAGAGGCTCTCAATACGTGGCCTGATCACGCTTAACTCGGGCAGGAGACTTCACCCGAAATGGTAACGCTGGCGGCACCTTTGGGGGCTACTCTGGCGGAAGCCTGAGGGAACAGTTTATAGGCCTGTAAACCGAGTGATCGTCCCGCTTTGTTGACGCGATGGACGGCGACGCCACGACAAGACTGGCATGAATTCACCAGCACGACCTTGCCGCCGGGACGCTGCTCCAGGGCAACACACTTTTTATCCTGCGCCGAATTGACAGGATGGGCATTTTTGCTTTTTGCGCCCTTACAGAGAATGTCGCTGGTGATACGCGAGCTTCCGGGGCCACGGAACGGGACAGGAAACTGAGAGCGAGCGGCAAGATTGAACTCACGTCGAGTTGGCGTCGATATTCCCTTTCGTTTGCGGGTCACGCTGACAATCCGGCAGGTGTTGCACGTGTTGATTAACGTGTCACTGCCGCCACGCCGAACCAACCGGGTACATTTGGTCGCAATCTTTTGAAAGGCCGGGTGCGCGGCCGCGCTGAGCGGTGAAATCACCGGGCCAGCCGCTTGAGCGACGCTCGATCCTGCGATCAACATCAATGTGCCTAAAAGGCCAACTAAAGTTCTCATGTTATCTACCGTCACCATTACGGCGTTAAATCTAGCAGGCAATGGTTAACGGAGAGTCACCACCTTTTGTATCAAGATACCGATGCCGAATACGGAGGCGCCGGGAAATATTCAATACCCTTCTGGGTCTGGCGGGCAAAGTCTTCGTCAATCAGCTGCCCCAGCAACCAAAGAGACATATCAATGCCGGCAGAAACACCAGCTGATGTCACGACATTACCGTCACGCACGTACCTGAGATCATCCAATACCGTCACGTTACCGCGCTCACGGAGGGCATCCACAAACCCCCAATAGGTCGTCACCCGTTTGCCCGTGACAAGGCCTGCCTCATGCAACAGCAGCGCCCCGGTGCAGACACTGGTTACCCATGTGCAGGATGCGGCGGTATTTTTGATCCAGTCGATAACCTTCGGATTATTGACTTCTTTTCGCGTCCCTTGGCCTCCGGGAACCAGGATGACATCCAGTGCCGGGGCCGACTTGAAACGATGGTCAGGGAGCACACGCAATCCCTTTGCACATGTCACCATGTCGCCCGTTTCGGAAATCGTAAAAACGGAATTTTCAGGGGTATCCTTGAAGGCATAGGAAAACACCTCCCATGGCCCGGCGAAATCCAGTTCCTCTACCTCATCGAACATCAAAATACCTATGGTCAAACTCATTGTGGTTCCTTTCTGTTTGTAGGGGACGGCCCAACGTCGCACTGGGTAAAAAATCTTTTCCGGTAATTTTCCGGACTGGTTGTGAGGTGACGATGAAACGTCCGGCGCATGCGTTCGGCGTTTCCAAAGCCACAAGTATCGGCGATTCTGGTGATGCTCTGGCGCGATCCGCTGAGCAGGGTGCGCGCTAAATCAAGTCGGATTTTTTCGACGAACTTGGCCGGGGTTTGTCCGGTTTCGCTCGAAAATACACGAACAAAATTCCGCGGACTCATCGCCGCTTGCTCGGCCAGGACATCGACCCGAAGGTCTTTTTCCGGATTGTCGTAGACCCATGTCAGCAAACCGGAGAACCGGCTACCGGCAGAAAGCTGAGTGGTGAGCCGGTCGCTGAATTGGGACTGACCACCTGGACGTTTGTAATCCATGACCAGTTGACGGGCGGTGGCGATTGCGATCTCGTGGCCGAAATCTTCTTCGACAAGTGCCAGCGCCATATCCATTCCCGCCGTTACCCCAGCCGAGGTGCGAAACCTGCCATCGGCGATAAAAATCGGATCCGGATCAACGGTGAGGGTAGGGTAGTGGCGAGAAAGTGTTTCGCAATGATCCCAATGGGTGACGACTTTTCTGCCGTCCAGCACGCCTGATTCTGCCAGCAGGAATGCACCCGTACAGACCGAGCAGGGACGTCGGGTGTGGGGCACTACCTGGCGCAGCCAGGAAATCATGCCGCGTTGGTGTAACAGGTCCCGTGCCCCGGTACCGCCCGGTACGATCAGCGTGTCGATTGGTCCGGTTACACTTTCCAGCGTGACGTCAGGTAACAACCTTAATCCACCATCCGTCTGAACAGAAGACAAGGTTTCTGCAAGAAATTGGATTTCGTAACCGGATTGTATGCCGGTTTTCGATGTGTTGAGGAGGGAGGTTGCCGCACTGAAGACGCCTGCCGGTCCGGTAACATCTATGATGTTGGCGTGCTCGAAAATAAGGATTGAGATGTTTTTTTTGTTAACGGCTAAATCTGTCATACACCGAGTTTCGTCAATTCTGAAACTGTCTGCAATGACATATATCCCTCTAATTACGCCAAGCTAAGAAACCGTAAAGGAAAAGTGTGGCAATTGATGTCTAAATCAGAAGTTAGCTGGAAACAGCTTCACCTATCGCCTCGTGTGAAATATTTAATTCAAAAGTTAATTGGAAAAAGTGCAAAGGTTAATTGGAATATGCTCGGATTAGGCCGGTATACATTCAGAACCAGCCGGAACCTGATCCGAACACTTCCGGCAAGGTGGTGCCAAACTCGGCCGTCGTTAGGTTTGAAGAAACTGTAGAAATTGAAAACTGTTGATGGCTGATTCGGGACCAAAGCGGACACTTTCCAATCCCACTTTATCTAAAACTTCAGGTCTACCATCGTATTGGTGGTGAAGGTCCCGACACCGGTGTCCATGCTAAAGCCATAGGAAATGACGCCGCTGACGGTGAATTCTCTGTAATCAGTACGGCCTATTTGATGTTCGCTTTCGATGGAACCGTTAAGGCGGTTTGGGCAGAGATCGCGCGTAGGCCGCCGCCAACGATATAGGCGCTGTTGACCGGATCCATGAAATCATGAACAAAATCAGCTGCGGCAAAAGATTGCAACCGTGTGTTCTGGAAATCAAGTTTTGAGACGGGATAGTGAGTGGTGGTGCACGCAGTCTGCTGCGAACATACGACTTCGTTAAAAACAAGTTGGGTGGAACTAGTCAATTGGGGTACGCTGACAAATTGTTTACTATCTATTTAAAAACCGAATGCGAGAACACCGGTGGTTCAGGAACGGATCAATTAATGTCAGAGAGTACCGAAATTACCGGGCAAAAGATCATTGATGATCCTGTGCCAAAATCCGTATTTTCCGTCGATCATGTGGCTGATAAGGAAAAATACGATGCATGGCGCGAAAGTATTGCATGCATTTTCGACGTTGATGCCGACAAGGATGTTAGATCCCAAGATTTTTCGTGCAGCGTTAGTGCCAACATGTTCGGGCCGGTCATGCTGGCCAGAACCGAAACCTTGGAACAGACATGGGAGAGGTCATCACTGACTATCGCTCGTGACGGTATGGATCATTACATGATCCAGTTGTACGATAAGGGCAGCATGCAGTTCGATAGCGGAGCGGGAGTGACGGACTTTCCCGTAGATGGTTTGGTGGTATTCGATCTATCGCGCAAACTGACGTGTGAAACCAATAATTTTTCCAATATATCGTTGATCGTTCCGCGCGAGATGATGGAGGACACACTCAAATCTCAGGAAGATCAACATGCCCGAGTGTTGACCAGTGCCGAGCCCATGGTTGCCCTATTGCGCGATCACATGCTTTCGCTCGAAAGACAGGCCAACTGCATGACAGCTACCCAGGCACGCGAGATCGCACCGGCGACCATCGGCTTGGCAACGGCCTGTCTCAATGCATCGGTCTCTAAAAATCCTGCACAGCAGTCGGGTGTTTCCCTGGCGCTGTTAACCATCGCCAAGCGTTTGATCGAGGAAAATTTATCGCAGCCGACCCTAACGCCCGAGTGGGCTGCAGGCCAGTTGGGGGTTTCCCGCTCCAAGCTCTACAAACTGTTCGACACATATGGCGGAGTGGCCTCTTATATTAGGGAGCGCCGCCTCCGGCGGGCGCTGCTGGCGCTATCCGATCCCAACTTACAGCACCGTCCAATTTCCCACATTGCAATGGAGTCCGGCTTTTCCAGCGATTCAGTTTTCAGCCGCGTATTCCGGTCGCGTTTCGGGCGGAATCCCAGAGCCATTCGCCAACATGGATTGAACGACCTACATTCCTCCAAAGACAGCGCGTATTCCCTTGATCGCCGCTACGAAACGTGGCTGCATCATCTCTCGCTCTAGCCTGCCAGCCTTGTCACGCCCGAACTTCCCCAATCAAAAAAAGGAGAGCAGGCCCGTCCGGTATTTGTCGCAATCCAGCGCAAAACCGAAACAAAACGCAAAAAATTAGAAATGCTGCGCAAAGTATTGGCCAGGGAAGGCTGCTATAGTTCCATCCTAATTAATCTACATTGGGAGAGGCGGGATGCACTGGAGAGGGGGCGGGCTCATCTTATTGATGTTGCTTACGGTATCGATAGGATCAAACGCGGCTTTTGCGGCGGAAAACGGGCGCTTTCAGATCATAAACATTAAACGCGATGTTGTCGTTGGCAAGCAATCAAGCACGGTGAGTGGAACGATGATGCTTGATACAGCCAGTGGGCAAAGCTGGATACTGGATGAGAAGAAAGGTCGATGGGTTCCGGTGGGGTATCGGAACGCGAAACCCAGCGCCGATGTAACGCTCACCCCAAGCAAAGCACCAAATTAAAAGCAAAGGCAGAATTAATCTAATGACATTTCCGGCGATTCTCAGACGCGGCCTGCTGATTTCAACGTGCACCTTGCCGCTCCTTGTCGGGTGCGTTTCGGTGGGGGAGCTTGCTCCAGGGACCGAGATCAGGACGCAGACAACGCTCCTCAAACTTGACGACGGGCATCGACAACAACCATTGTGGCAAGCTTTGGAGGAGGTGCGCTCTGACAATCTAAAAGAGGCTAATAGAATCCTCAATCAGGCGCTTAGCGACAACCCTAGCGATGCAAATATGCATTTTCTCAACGCCTATATCTATGAACTCCGGGGTGTAACCGAAGGCCGAGGCATCGCCGAGTTGGCGCCGGCGGGATACCAGGCGGCACTCAACAATGATAACCTCCATTGGCCTGCCGCCTACCGCCTTGGAATGTGGCATTTGAGCCAGCGCCAATATGACTTGGCGCGCAATTGGCTCGGTGAAGCCGCCTTGATCAAAGAGGATTCTCCTGAGATTTTCGATGCGCTAGCCGTCGCCAGTTACCACGCGTTCGATCCGGATGCCGCCAAAGCTTTTCTTCGCCGCGCCGTGGAATTAAGTGGCGACACAGTTGAAAACATCAAGGCGAGGGCCGTTGTTAACGCGGCACTAAATGACCATGAAGAGACTGAAAAATTTCTGAAAATGTATGGTGATCTGGCGCCCAATCAAGAGGTCAAACGTCTTAAAGCCCGTATCCGCCAATGGAGTGGTTTTCATACCGACTTGGAAGAAAATGTTTCACGTCGGGTTGGAACAAAGCTGATCCAAAAAGCGCAGTTCTTTGGCGGAGAGACGGGCGCTCCGGTCCCTGGCAGCAAAGCGCCAATTGGTAATAAAGCGAGCACGATTCCGGGAGGGGAATCAGAGGAGCTGAAAAAACTACCCGGGATGCTGGTGATTGATGCCGTGATCATCCGACAGAAGACATCTGTTCAGGAGTCCCGGGGGAAAAATCTAACGAACCTGTTAAATTTCTCCTTCAGCGGAGACGTTATTGGGTTAACCCATGCGGGTGTAACCGGATCCAAATCAACCAACACCTTTTCTAATACCTACACAATGAAACTGGGCACTGGTGCAAATTCGTTCGTAGATTATTCACTAAACATTGCCAATAACACAGACAGCCGTACGGAGGTCTTGGCGCGTCCCTCCATTACAGTTCTGGATGGGGAATCAGGTTCCTTCTTTCTAGGCGAAGTCGTTGACTATTCGGTTGTTGGGGATGGTTCGGATTCTTTCACTAAGGAGGTCGGGGTCACATTCGATGTGACGCCCGAGATTGTCGACAATGGCAAAGTCAGGCTGCAGGTGAAGGCTGAATTTGATACATTCACGACCTCAAATTCGAGCGTCACTTACATCAGAGTAATCCCGACACTGAAGAATAAACTCACCAGCACGGCCATTCTTGATATCGGCCAGACCTTGGTGCTAGGGGGCGGCACGCAGGAAGAAAAATCCAAAACTGACAACAGCACCCCTGTGTTGGGACAAATCCCGTTTCTGCAGTATTTCTTCAGCGAGCGGGTAT
>Ga0316204_10012454_pt1 | contig 10362 bp, 7 predicted proteins | sample 6monrhotite_MG_2_FD_205661 | JGI IMG/M metagenome (GOLD analysis project Ga0316204, IMG submission 205661) | Microbial mat bacterial communities from mineral coupon in-situ incubated in ocean water Damariscotta River, Maine, United States -... | ecosystem: Environmental > Aquatic > Marine >... | reverse complement strand
TCAGCACCGCGATCCTGGAAGCACCGGAAGGCGGAGACGTTGTTGGCAGCACCCTGGAACACCCAGCCTCGGTCAGTGCCTGTGCACGATGGTCAAAGATCGCCGGGCGCAACTTCGTGCGCGTGCCGCATAACTCGGAAACCGGCTCTGTAACCGCAGAAGACTATCGTCCCTATGTGACAAAAGACACACGGGTTGCGACAATCCTGCATACCTCTCCTGTCACTGGCATGGCTGTGGATGTGGCCGCCATATCGAAACTGATCAGAAGTGTGTCTCCGGAATGCTACATCATTGTCGATGGTATCCAGCATGCCGCACATGGGGGGCTGGATGTCGATTCCTACAACATCGATGGATACGCCGTTTCGCCCTACAAGGTTTTCTCCCGGCATGGCTATGGCATTGCCTGGGTTTCCGAACGGCTGGGCAGACTACCCCACAACAGCCTGATCGGTGCCCCGGAAGACCAGTGGGACCTGGGCACACGTGACACGGCTTCCTATGGCACGTTTTCCGATGTGGTTGAATATTTCGACTGGCTGGGCGCTCATTTCACCAATTCTGACGACCGCCGGGAACGTATCGTTGCCGCTGGCGTGGCCATTCATAAACACGAAAAAGATCTGACCGACGCCATGATCTATGGCATTGGCGGCCAGGATGGTCTGGCCTCCATGTCCGAGGTTCTGATCATCGGCGGTGTTGAAAACCCGTTGCGCGAAGGTCTGGTATCACTGGCGGTTGAGGACATCTCTGCAGTGGACGTCGTCAGCGCCTTGCGCGAAAAAGGTATTCGCGTTCATGCCCGGAAAAATGATCACTTTTCCGGCAACGTACTCATTCCGCTGGGTATGGAGGACTGCGTGCGGGTCTCCATGTGTCACTACAACACCGAAGAAGAAGTGGCCGAATTTCTCAGCGTCATGAAGTCGATTGTGAAAAAGGGCTGACCAGGTTTTGGCCCGGCAGAAGGACACGGTCAACAAGGAACAGACGGCGGACCCGTCTGTTCGCCAGCGCAAACTGGACCATGTTGAACTGGCCATTCGGGACACGGCGTTGTCAGGGGTTGATCCTGGCTGGTCAGATATCACGCTGGTACCTGTGGCCCTGCCCGACACAAACCTGAACGAAGTTGATCTTGCCTGTGAGTTCCTTGGATTTGGGCTGGATGCACCGGTGTTCATTGCCGGTATGACTGGCGGTCACCCCGACGTTGAAAAAATAAATTCAGCCCTGGCCATTGCCGCCCGCGAACACAATGTCGCCATGGGTGTGGGCAGTCAGCGCGCAGCCCTGGCAGACCCTGAGTTAATTCAGTCCTACGCCGTCGTCCGGCAACAGGCCCCCAAAGGGTTTATTTGCGGCAACATTGGCATCTCCCAGGTTATCGACGGTCAGGCCGACATCGATACTCTGAATCGGATAATTGAGATGATCAACGCCAATGCCCTGGCTGTGCATATCAATGTGCTGCAGGAACTGATCCAGCCGGAAGGCATGATCGAACCCGGCAAGGCCTGGGACGCACTTGCACAAATGGTATCAACCTCCCCCGTTCCCGTCATTGTCAAGGAAACCGGCTGTGGTCTGGACCGGGTGACGGCCACCCGCCTGGCTGAGACAGGTATCGCCGCCATTGATGTCGGTGGTGCGGGCGGCACCAGCTTTGCGCTGATTGAAGGTGCCCGGGCAGCCCAGGCCCATGACCTGCACCGCGCCCGTCTGGCCCAAACCTTTTCGGCCTGGGGCATTCCCACCGCGCAAAGCGTCCTTGAAGTCAGAGGCATGGGCCTGCCAATAATCGCAACCGGCGGCGTCACCAATGGATTGCAGGCGGCCAAAGCCCTGTCCCTTGGGGCCGGGCTCGCAGGTGTGGGTCGGAAAATGCTCGCCGCCGCCTTGGCCGGACCAGCTGCCGCCACCGAAGAACTGGGTGCCATCATTGAAGAGATCAGGATCACCCTGGCCTTGTCTGATTGCCGCACATTGGAAGCCTTCAGAAAGCGCAAACCGGTCCTGAGTGGCAAAACGGCCTTGTGGGCAGAACGGATTGGATAGATCATCTGGTTTCTTCCTTAACCCGGGACAGGAGCCACACATGTCCAGCGCTTACGTCATTGCCGCTTATTCCACACAGTTTGGCAAAATGCCGGACGCATCCTTTCGTGACCTGACGCGAGAGGCCTATCTGGGCGTCCTGAAAGACGCCGGACTTTCCGATGGCCGGGACATCGAACAAGCCTGGTTTGGCAACTGTGGCATGGGCACCTTCGGGCAGCCCTGCATCCGGGGACAGGTTTGCTTCACGCCGCTGGAACAGGAAGGCCTGTTTCCGGAACGTGTGCCCATCATCAATGTGGAAGGTGGCTGCGCTACGGCCTCCATGGCTTTCCACGGGGCCTGGAAGGATGTGCTGTCCGGTCAGTCGGATCTGTCTCTGGCTATTGGTGTGGAAAAAACCTTTATCCCCGGCGATTCGGCAAAAATTCAGGAAATATTTGACGGCGGCATTGATCAGATCAATCCGGAGGAATGGCAGGAATACTATCGGGATGCCGGTGAAAAATCCGGCAAGCCCTTCGATGTGGAAAGTAAAAAAGGCACGCTGTTCATGGACACCTATGCCATGCAGGCAGCCTACCATATGAAAAAATATGGCACCACGCAGAAACAGATCGCTGCCGGAGCTTCAAAAAACCACTACCACGGCAGCCTCAACCCAAAAGCCCAGTACCGTTTTGAAATCAGCGTGGATGAAGCCCTGAACGATCGGGAAATCAGCTACCCGCTGACCCGGTCCATGTGTGCACCCATCGGCGACGGCGCTGCGGCAGCGCTGATATGCTCTGAAGCCTGGCTGGCCAGACAGCCGCAGGAGGTACAGGACCGTGCCATCAAGATCAGGGCCAGCTCGCTGTCGGGCGGGAAATACCGGGACCTTGATGAGCCGGGTCTCAGTTCCGTGGCCGCCGCCAGGGCCTATGCCAGTTCAGGTCTGACACCTGATGATATCGACATCGCCGAAGTGCACGATGCCACATCCTTTTGCGAGATATATCAGGTTGAGATGCTGGGCTTTTGTGCCGAAGGCAAAGGTGGTGAATATGTGGCATCGGGTGCCACCCGATTGGGCGGTGAACGGCCCATCAATTTGTCCGGTGGCCTTGTCTCCAAGGGCCACCCTGTGGGTGCAACCGGCCTTTCCATGATCGACGAACTGGTCACCCAGTTGCGCGGTGAAGCCGGAGAACGCCAGGCTGAGGGTGCGAAAATCGCCCTGGCCGAGAACGGTGGCGGTGTTATCGGTTTTGATGAAGCGGCCTGCTCCGTAATCATTCTGGAAGGCCCGGCCTGACGACCAGCTTCATATCAAAGGTTTTTCAACCAGACCTTCAGGGACAGGTTAACTGCTGCGCCAAGCTTCACGGCTGTATCATTGGCATGTGAAATTACGCCGGTCTCAAGGGCCGAGACCGCATCCCCGATGCGAGCTGACATACAGGAGACGGTCACCGCTGCGATGGACTTTTGATCCAGGGCAGGCAGCCGGGAAATACCGACATCATCAAGCCCGACACCGGCATCATTAAACACAGCGATGCGGGCGGCGGCTTTCAGGGCTCTGGCCGGGTCGCCGCCGATCAGGCCGCCATGAGAACCGGTAATGACGATTTGCCCTTCATCCTCCGGTCGGACCAAAGATGCGGAATCCAGCAACCAGATAACGGGCCCCGCCTTCCCCAACGCAACTGACTGGCGGGCCTCAACATGATCAGGCAGTATACCGTGGGGTAACGGGCCCTTGCCCAGGCAGTTCACCGCGTCATCCACAGTCATACCCGCCCGGATACCCAGTTCAGCGGCCACTGCGTTGGCCACGCTGATACGGCCACGATCAACAGCATCCTGCGCCGACCCGATCCGGCAACTCATGCAATCAACCGCTGCTGCGGCCATGCCGACTTTCGACAGGGACAGAACACCTGCAACACCGGCATCTTCCAGACCAATTCCCGCATCGTTGAACAACACAGCACCGACCCCGGCATGGGAAGCCAGGGCAGCCGGGTAATGTCCGCCGTGAGATCCACTGACCACAATCCGTTCGCGAACGAGTTCGGAAACATCGGTAATGGAATCAAGCAATAGAGGTTTCGGGTTCATGCCGTGATCATAGGTATGTTGACTCTGCCACTCAATATGTTTCAATAAATGCATATATGCGTTCCGATTATCGGAACAGGGGAAGATGTTGAATGCCGGAACAAACCGCCGCCATCGGATCAATTGCACGGGCCGCTCGCGTTATTGATGCGCTGGCCATGCTCCCTGATGGTGCAGCCCTGGCTGACCTTGTCACCCATACCGGCTTCAGCAAAACAACCACTTTCCGGGTTCTCGCTGCCTTGCAGCAACAGAACTACGTATTTCAGGACCCTCAAAATCGCGCCTACCGTCTGGGCAGCAAGCTGGCTGAACTTTCCCGCGTCGCCAGTCTGACGGACCTGGGTGCCCTTGCCGGACAAAGCCTGAAGCGACTGGCCCGGCTGTCGGAAGACACCGTATTCCTGTCTGTACCGGAAGGGGCTGCCGCCATCTGTGTAGCGCGCGAGGTGGGCGCCTTTCCGATCAAAACCCTGACCCTGGACAAAGGGGACCGTCGCCCGCTGGGTGTTGGTGCGGGATCGCTGGCCCTGTATTGCGCCATGGACGAAGCCCGTGCCCACGCAACCTGCACCATCAACCAGAACTGGTTGAACGAATACGGCTACAACAAAATATCGCTGGACGCGGAACGCACGGCTTTCGCCAAAAGAGGTTACGCCCTGAACAAGGGCCGGGTCATCCGCGGCATGAGCGCTGTCGGCGTGCCGGTCTATGCCACTGGTGGAGAACTGGTTGCGGCCCTTGCCATCGGTGCTATCGACGAACGCATGACATCAAAACGTATCAAGAGTGAACTGGCACCGGCCTTGCTGGAGGAAGCAGGCCTGATTGCAGAACAGTTACCCGGTATTTCAAGGTAGGGGAGAAGGTACAGGATATGGGACAGGAAAATTTTGATCCGAAGCGTGGTCGCGCGCTTCTCAGGATGATGGAACGCATCCGCGCCTTTGAGGAACAAGCCTGCCTTGCGGCTGAACGGGACAAACTGGTGTTAGGGGCCATCCATCCCTCCATCGGCCAGGAAGCCGTTGCGACCGGGGTAATGTCCACCCTGAACCAGAGCGACTATCTGCTGTCGACCCACCGGGGCCACGGCCATACCCTGGCCAAGGGCGCAGATCCGGTTGCCATGATGCGGGAACTGCTGGGCCGCGAAGGAGGATGCTGCGGCGGCAAGGGCGGATCCATGCACATCGCCGATTTCAATGTCGGCATGCTGGGTGCAAATGGTGTGGTATCTGCAAATATTACCATTGCTGCCGGCGCCGCCCACGGCATCAAGTTGCTGGGGGACAAGCGGATCGTTGTTGATATCTTCGGTGACGGGGCCATTAACAGAGGGCCTTTTCTGGAAGGCCTGAACTGGGCGATGGTCTTTGATCTGCCCATCCTGTTTATCTGTGAAGACAATCAGTATTCAGCAACAACCAAAACCTCCTCAATGACCGGCGGCGAAGGTGCCGCCGCCCGGGCCTCTGCCCTTGGCCTGCGCGCAACTGTCGTTGATGGGAACGATGTTGAGGTGGTGGCGGATGTCAGTGCCGAAATCTGCGGACGTTTGCGGGAAGGCGGCAAGCCGGAATTCCTGCATGCCTTGACCTACCGTCAGACCGGGCATACCTCATTTGATCCGGCGGCCTACCGCCCGGAAGGTGAAGCTGCCGAACAAAAAGCAAAACACGACCCCATTGCCAGGCAGCGTGACATGCTGGCCACCGCTGGTGTCAGTGAAGATGAACTTGATGCCATTCATATCGATGCCTCCGCAGAAATGATCGAGGCTCTGCGTCTGGCAGCAGCCTCCCCCTTCCCCGATGATGCGACCGTTTTCCTGGATGTACAGGATATCGGCAGCCCGGCAGTGGAGGCTTACTGATGCCAAAACTTACCTATGCGCAAGCCGCCCTGGAGGCCATCCGGCACAGCATGACAGCCGACCCGAAGGTCTGGTGTGTCGGCGAAGATCTGGGACGTGGCGGTGTCTTCGGTCAGTATAAGGGCCTGAGAGAAGAGTTCGGGGAAGACCGGATTTCCGACGCACCGATTTCCGAAGCCGCCATCATGGGCGCAGCCTTTGGTGCAGCCCTGGCGGGCACCCGTCCCATTGTGGAAATGCGCTTTGCTGACTTCGCCCTTTGCGCCACGGATGAACTGGTCAACCAGATTGCCAAGGCCCGTTTCATGTTTGGCGGCCAGTCCCGGGCCCCCATGGTGATCCGCAAGCCCATGGGCCTGTGGCGATCGTCTGCGGCCCAGCATTCGCAATCGCTGGAAAGTTGGTACACCCACATCCCCGGCCTGGTCGTTGTCTGCCCGGCAACCCCGCAGGACAATTACTCCCTGCTCAGGGCTGCAATCCATTGTGACGATCCGGTGGTCTATCTGGAACACAAAAACATCTGGGCCAACGAAGGCGAGGTTGATTTTGATCTGGAGATCCCGATTGGCGAGGCGGACATACGTCGATCCGGCAAGGATGTCACCATCGTCAGTTGGTCCAACACCGCCAATGTCGCTGTTGAAGCTGCTAATGCCCTGGCCAAAGACGGAGTTGAGGCCGAAGTCATTGACCTGCGCTCCCTGTGGCCCTGGGACAAGTCTGCCGTGATCGAAAGCGTGCGCAAGACCGGACGTCTGGTGGTCGCTCACGAATCCGTTTCCGTCGGTGGCTTCGGGGCCGAGGTTGTGGCCACGGTTGCTGAAACGGCGGCAGATGCCCTGAAAGGCCGGATCCGGCGTTTGGGTGCGCCGCGTTCCCTGATCGCCTATGCCCCGAACCTTGAAGACAAAATGCGTGTGACGGCGGAAATGATTTCTGCTGCCGCACTGGAAACAACGGGTTCCTGAAACCTCTGATTAAAAACCATCTGGAAAGTCTCTTCGATGATCGACAATGAAATGACTGGCGGCGAAGCTCTTGTCCGCATGCTTCTGGCCCACGATGCCGGCCCCATGTTTGGCATGGGCGGGTTTCAGCTTTTGCCTTTTTACGACGCGGCCCGACGGCTGGGACTGAACCACAATCTGATCAACGACGAACGTTGCGCGGTATTTGCTGCCGATGCCTACGCCAAGGTGTCAGGCCGCGTGGGACTGGCCGACGCGACCCTGGGGCCCGGGGCCACAAACCTGGTCACCGGTCTGGTGGAAGCCCTCAATGCAGGCTCGCCCCTGGTCGTCATCATCGGAGATGCCCATCGGGATCATGCGGGCAAAAACATGACACAGGAAACGGACCAGATGGCGATTCTGCGCCCGGCCTGCAAGGAAATCCTGCGTGTCGAATCCATCCAGCGTATTCCCGAGATCATGCGTCGCGCCTTTGCCGTGGCAACCTCCGGGCGCCCGGGACCGGTTGTTGTTGATGTTTCCGAAGACATTGCCCATGGCCTGCACGGGTTTGAGGACAGCGATTTTGAGATTGACCCGGCCCATACCAGCGCACCGGCCCTGCGTTGTCGTCCGGAGGCGCAAGCCACCCAAAAAGCCGCTGACATGATCGCAGCAGCCAAACGCCCGCTAATGTTATGTGGCGGCGGCGTGCACATCTCTGGCGCTCATGAAGCAGTCGTCGGCCTGGCTGAAGCCTGTGGTATCCCGGTTGCCCACACCCTGACCGGCAAGGGAGCTATTGCCTGCACCAGTTCCCTGAATGCCGGTTTGTTTGGTCGCTACGACCGTATCGCCAATAACCTGATTGACGAAAGTGACTGCCTGCTGGTGGTGGGCTGCAAGCTGGGAGAAATTGCCACTAAACGCTATACCGTGCCCGCTGTTGGCAAACCCGTTATCCATCTGGACATTGTGGCGGAGGAAATGGGCCGCACCTATGAGCCCGCAGTCAAATTGTGGGGTGACGCCAAAGCCGGTCTTGAAGACCTGAAACACCTGCTGACGGATACCGCGCAGAAGCAACGGGAACAGCGCGCCGAATACCTGGGTCAAATCCCTGTTCGTATGGCGGCCTGGCACGAAGATGTTTCGGATCGACTGCACTCAGATGAAAGCCCGGTTCACATGGCCCGTCTGATCACGGAGTTGAACAGGTTGCTGCCTGAGGATGGCTACCTGGTCGCCGATGGTGGCTTTGCCGCACACTGGGGTGGTCTGTTATTTGACAGCAAAACCGCCAGTCGCAGTTTTGTTCCGGACCGGGGCTTTGCCTCTATCGGCTACGGCCTGCCGGGTGCCATGGGCGTGCAACTGGCTAAGCCGGATGCAACAGTTGTTGGCCTGACCGGCGACGGTGGCTTCAACATGGTGCTGGGTGAACTGGAAACGGCCCGCCGTATGGAACTGGGTGTAACCGTTATTGTCGTGAACAATGCCGCTTCGGGCTACGTCAAGGCGCTGCAACATTTGATGTACGGAGAAGGCAACTACCAGTCCTCAGACCTGTCGGAAACGAACTACGCCAATGTCGCCGAAGCTATGGGCTGTCATGGTCAACGTGTTGAAGCGCCTGAGCAACTGGAGGCTGCCCTGAAAGCGGCCTTCGCCGAGACCCGTCGGCCCAGTGTCGTCGATGTTATGGTTACACGTGATCCGGCCCGCATGTTGCCTTCCGTCGACAACCGCGCAGTCCAGGTCAAAAAGGGCGACAGGGTGGCGTAAATTCCCGGGGCGGACCGGCAGCTGACAATTCTCAAGCCGAAATTTGAGGCTGCTGGGGCATGTTATTTATTTCCACATCCAGCGAACGCGGCAAATACAGATTAACCGTCGTGCCTTCGCCGACTTCACTGTAGATGGTGACGTGCCCCCTGGATTGTTTGACAAAACCGTACACCATGCTGAGGCCCAGACCACTGCCTTCGCCTACATCCTTCGTCGTGAAAAACGGTTCAAAAACCCGGTCTATGGCGTCAGGCTGAATCCCGCCTCCACTGTCACTGACGGATATTCTGACATAGTCTCCCGGAGAGACCTCGTTGTTCTGCCCGGCAAATGTTTCATCCAGGGTGACATTCCCGGTTTCGATTTTCAGGCTACCTCCCAGTGGCATGGCGTCCCGCGCATTGATCGCCAGATTGATCAAGGCATTTTCGAACTGGTGCTGGTCAATCGTCGCTGGCCAAAGCTCCTTACCTGCATCGACGTCAAGCTCAACTGTTTCACCCAGGGTCCGATGCAACATATCCTCAAGACCACCGACAAGATCAGTGATATTCGTTACCGTTGGCGACAGAGCCTGCTGCCGCGAAAAGGCGAGCAGACGACCGGTCAGCGAGGTAGCACGTTCCACAGCCTTGATCAGGGCCTCGATGTTGCGCTTACCCATTTCATTTTCACCAACAATGTCTTCCAGCATCTCGACATTGCCAATCATAACGGCAAGCAAGTTGTTAAAATCATGGGCAACGCCGCCGGTCAACTGACCGACAGCTTCCATCCTTTGAGACTGGCGGAGTTGATGTTCAAGGTGTTTTCGTTCGGTGATGTCCGTAGAAATCCCGCACACCGCATTTATTTCACCTGAGGCATTGCGCAAGGGAAACTTTACCGAAAAATATGTTCGTGCACCGCTTTCAAAAGGTGTTGTCTCTTCGACATTTATCGCATTGCCCAGTTCAACAACTCTTTTGTCATTTGATGACAGCGATTTCGCGAGTTCAGTGGGATAAAGTTCAAAATCTGTTTTCCCGATTATCTCCTCGGTCGAGATCCGCGTACTATTCTCGAACATCCTGTTTACAAACAGATAGTGCCCTTCCAGGTCCTTGATGAATATCAGGGACGTTGCGTTATCCAGGAGATCACGCTTTTGCTGTTCACTGTCGTGGAAGGCATAAACAAACTCCTCAAGGGTATTTCCTATTTCATTGAACTCCCGAATATACGAGGGGGCGAAGGTCGCGGCTTCCCTGTTGGAAGCCACGTTGTCGGCATAGTCGGACAGTGACCTGAGGGATTTGGCTAGCATCAACCGGAGGAACCAGGCTGACAGACTGGCAATAACAACGATGAACGCTGCCAGATAGAACAGACCGGTTTGATAGTTTCGCTCCAGTTCGGCAACTGCACCACGGTCTTGCCCACTGAAAACATGAAAATAGCTACCATCAATCTGCGGCAATGAAAGACGGGCATCGAAGACCTCCAGACTTCCTTCTGATCCAGACGCGCCTGTATGAACCGGCCCCTCAGCCGTCAGCGCCTGCCAGTCGGAAGACGGAAAGGCAACAACAA
>Ga0316204_10012453_pt1 | contig 10363 bp, 7 predicted proteins | sample 6monrhotite_MG_2_FD_205661 | JGI IMG/M metagenome (GOLD analysis project Ga0316204, IMG submission 205661) | Microbial mat bacterial communities from mineral coupon in-situ incubated in ocean water Damariscotta River, Maine, United States -... | ecosystem: Environmental > Aquatic > Marine >... | reverse complement strand
ACAACCGCACCTGCAAAGGTTTTTAAAAGTAGTAGTGCTATATGCTGGTCAGTTGATGAAAAAATATCTACCATTAAAAGGATTGGGACTACAGCTATATCTTGAAAAAGTAAGATTCCTAGTACATTACGCCCATATGACTTGCTAATATCCCCATTTTCATTTAAAGTTTTAAGCACAATTGCAGTTGATGAAAGAGCAACTGCTGAACTAATTACAACTGCTGTTTTAAACTCTAAATCTAAAAATATCACCACCAATAGTGTAAATAATATAGCACTAAATGTGACCTGCAAAAATCCAAAACCAAAGACCTCTTTTTTCATCTGCTGAAGATGCCTAATTGAGAACTCCAGGCCTATCGTAAACATTAAAAAGACTATTCCAAATTCACCTATCTCTTGCAACCATTTATTGTGCACTGCAGCATGAAGTCCAAAACTATACGCGATAATAGTACCAGTTACAATATAACCGATAATTGTTGGTATTCCAAGACGTTTTAAGAATAAATTTAAAACTGTAGCTATAAGTATAGCTGATACGATAACTGATAACATGCTGGCATTATAGTATAATTTTTAATCTAAAGGAGTCTCATGCAAGAAATTGTTACCACAATTGTAGATGCTATTTCAGGATTTGGTTATATAGGAATATTCATTATGATGTTTTTAGAGAGTAGCTTTTTTCCATTTCCAAGTGAAGTAGTGATGATTCCAGCTGGGTACCTAATCTTTACAGGTCAGATGAGTTGGACACCTGCACTTGGTGCTGCCATTTTTGGTTCTATTGCTGGTGCACTATTAAATTACTACTTAGCTATTAGCCTAGGTAGAAAATTACTCTTACGATATGGTCGTTATATTTTTATGACTGAAGAGAAGATGGACAAACTTGAAAGTTTTTTCAAAAAACATGGAGCAATTTCTACTTTTACAGGAAGATTAATTCCAGGTCTTCGTCAATATATCTCTTTTCCAGCAGGTCTTGCACGTATGAAAATGGCTCCATTTATTATCTATACAGGAGCTGGTGCTGGAATTTGGGTTTTAGTACTAACAGTTTTAGGGTTTCTCATAGGTGAGAATCAAGACTTAGCAAAAGAGTATCTTCACCAAATTCTATTAGTTACACTACTTTTAGTAGGTTTAGTTATTGCCCTGTATGTTAAGCGCACTCGTAACGAAATAGATGTCTGAGTAAAAGTGCTGGTATAACTGTTGTTATAATTATTACAAAAATAAGTACAGAGTATGTTTCATTATCCAAAACGCCATTTACTTGACCTATTTTTGCAAAGATAAGCCCTACTTCACCACGTGGTATCATTGAGATTCCAATAAGCATTTTATTATTAGAGCATTTTTGAGTTATCATAAATGCTCCAAAATATTTACCAAATACTGCAATTAAAGTGAATCCTATAACTTCATACCAAAATATTGCAGATCCATATGCTATGTCAGAAAAATCAATTGAGACTCCAACCATGACAAAAAATATTGGTGTAAAAAGCTCTGCAACGGGGACTGTTCCTTGTTTAATCTTAGCAAAAAAGTCTACATCATTCTGCAGACCATAACCATTAGGTAATACGAACGCTTGTGAGAGTGCAATACCCACAGCAAATGCACCTAAAATTACTGGTGCTCCCATAGAATGTGCAACGTATGAAAAAAGTAAAATAATAGCAATTATAGAGCTTGAAACTAACCCACTATAGTTAGACTTTGGACAAAACTTTCTAACAAGAAGTCCTAAAAAGTTTGCAATAACTGGAGCAACTGTTATAAAAAGTAAGATTTGAAATGATATATAGGCAGTATGCATATATGAGAAATCTTTTGTAATAGCAAAGTCATATACAAATGCAAGAGCTATGACTCCAATTATGTCATCTAATACAGCCGCACCAAGAACTATTTGAGCTATATTAGTTTGATCTCTGTGAATATCTTTAAGTACTCTTAATGTGATTCCAATACTAGTAGCTGTAAGTGTACCACCAATAAAAAGTGAAGCAAATGTAGATAAATTAAATACGTAAAAACTTAGTAAATAAGCACCTAAAAAAGGTATAACTGCACCAAAAAATGCAACACTAATAGCTTTTAGACCTGCTTGTCTTAGTCGTTTAAAATCTGTATCTAGTCCAACATCAAACAGTAACAATAAAATACCAATTTCTGCAAGAAGCGCAAGAACACGGCCAGGTTCTACAAAACCTAACATTGATGGACCAAGTACCACACCTGCTAAAAGTTCACCAAGAACCGATGGTATTCCTAAACGAGTAAATAGTTCACCAAATAGTCTTGCTACAATAATTATAAGAAATAGTGTTAAAAATAGCTCATGAATTTGCATAAAAACACCTCACTAAATATTATGATAGTATTTTTTTGTTTAAACTTAAATAGTTTTAGTTTTAGCTATATCACAAACTAAAAACTTTTCTACCTCTTGAGCACTGAGAGGCTTACTAAAATAGTAACCCTGCACTACTTTACAACCTATCTTTGTTAATATATCTAATTGATCTTTAGTCTCAACACCCTCTGCAACGACATCCATACTCATAGCATTAGCAAGAGCGATAATTGATTCAGAGATTGCCAAATCATTACTATCTGTAACTATATCATCTATAAAAGATTTGTCTATCTTAATTGTCTGCACAGGAAAACGTTTTAGATAACTTAGACTAGAATACCCTGTTCCAAAATCATCAATTGAAAGTTTAATCCCTAACTCTTTTAAAGACATTAGTTTCTCTTGCATTTTATCAACATCATGCATCAATAAGCTCTCAGTCAGTTCAAGCTCAATACATGAGCCTACTCCCTTTTTTGTACAACTAGTTTCAATAAAGTCTAAAAAGCTTTTCTGATTAAACTGTTTAGCAGAAACATTTATAGATACAAGTACATCTTTATACCCTTTTGCTCTCCATTTTTTTATCTGTCTAGCAACTTTTTCAATTACCCAAGAGCCTAACTCTTTTATAAAACCATTCTCTTCTGCTACCCAAATAAATTCAGATGGCATAACAAGACCAAAATCTGGTCTTTCCCATCTTATTAGAGCTTCTAATCCTATAGTTTCATTTGTTTTTACATCTATCTTAGGTTGATAATGTAAAACAAACTCATGATTAGTAAGTGCATCACGCAAGAGTTCACCCATGTGTAGTTGACGTTTAATATTATCATTTAACTCTTGTTTAAAAAACTGAAAGTTATTTTTACCTAACGCCTTTGCTTTATTCATTGCAACATCAGAGTTTTGAAAGAGCTCTTTTGAGGAGTTACCATCTTTAGGATAGAAACTAATTCCCATACTTGAAGAGATGTGTATTTGCTTATTTTCTAATTCAAACGGATAGTTAAAAACATCCAAAACCCTTTGAGCAAAAGTAGCAATATTTGAAATATTTTCTTCATATAACAATAGAAGAAACTCATCTCCTCCAATGCGAGAAAAAATATCATATTCACGTTTTAAATTATTAACTCTATTTGCAATTTTCACAAGTAGCATGTCACCGATAGGATGACCATGAGTATCGTTAATGAGTTTAAAATTGTCTAAATCCAAAAACATAACTACAAACTTTTTATTATCTCTGCTTGCCATCTCTATAGCTTTATCAAGATAGTTAAAAAACATCGTTCTGTTTGGTAAAGATGTAAGAGAATCATAATGAGCTAACTCTTCTAACTTACATATGTACTCTTTCTCTTTTTTGTTATATCTATTTTGCTGTATATAAAAAATATAAATTATAAAAAGTCCAATTATCCAGACAAATATATTTGCCATAACAATAATTTTATCAACATTACTTTCCAATGAAATCATCGTATATATAGAGATTGATACAAACAATGTCCATATAAAGAATGACAAAATGACAATTCCAAAACGTATAATTATAGTGCTCATAAGTGCTATTGTAACAACATTGCGCTACAATTTTGTAATTTTTCTACAGGCAGGTAAAATGTTACAGACAGTAAATTTAATCAAACGATTCGGAAATAGAATACTCTTTGAAAATATAAATATTAAACTAGACAAACACAAACGTTATGGTCTAATTGGTGCAAATGGTGCAGGTAAAACTACATTTTTAAAAATATTATCAGGTAGCGATACCGAATTTGATGGTGATGTTCAGATTGAATCAGGACTGCGTGTTGGAGTTCTTGGACAGAACCAATTTGCTTTTGAAGACTTTAGTATAAGTGACGCCGTTCTTTATGGGAATAGACGCTTGTATGATGCGACTAAAGAGAAGGAGCACCTCTATACAACAGGTGATTTTGAAGATGACGCTGTAAATAATCGTTTAGGTGAACTTGAGATGATTAGCGTAGAAGAGGATCCAACTTATGAGGCGCCTGTAAAAATTGGTAAAATTTTAGAGGGTCTTGGTATTCCTGAGTCTGAACATCAAAATAAAATGAGTGAGTTAGATAGTGCTGATAAATTCAAAGTTTTACTAGCACAAGTACTTTTTCCTAAACCTGACATACTATTCTTAGATGAGCCTACAAATAACTTAGATATTAATTCTATTGGCTGGTTAGAGCAACAATTACAACGCCATGAGGGAACTATGGTTATTATCTCTCACGATAGACACTTTTTAAATGCTGTTGTTACAAATATACTAGATGTTGACTACCAACAGATTCGCCCATTTACTGGAAATTATGATGACTGGTACATAGCTTCAACTATTATGCAAAAACAGATGGAAGTTGATCGTGATAAAAAGTTAAAAGAGAAAGATCAATTAGAAGCATTTGTAAGAAGATTCTCAGCAAATGCTTCAAAAGCAAAACAGGCAACATCACGTAGGAAACAGCTTGAAAAGCTAAATATTGATGACATTAAGCCATCAAGTAGACGCGATCCTAGTATAGTTTTTAAACCAAATCGTGAACTTGGTGTTGAAATTTTAGACCTGAAAGAAATCTCTAAAAGTTATGATGGAAATGTTGTTCTTGATAATATCAACTTTAGAATTGAAGCTGGCGATAAAATAGCACTCATAGGTGCAAATGGTATAGGAAAAACGACTCTTTGTAACATAATGATGGAAGAGATAAAACCAGATAGTGGAACTGTTAAATGGGGAGCAACAGTAGAAAATGGTTACTTTCCTCAAAATACTACAGATAAAATTACAGGTGATATAACACTTTATGAGTGGCTGCGTGGATTTAACCCTAAGGGTGACTTAGCAGAGGTTAGAAACTGTTTAGGAAGAATGCTCTTTAGTGGAGAAGAACAAGAAAAAGGTGTTCAATCAATTAGTGGTGGAGAAAAGCACAGAATGATGCTTTCAAAATTAATGCTTGAGGGTGCCAATGCTCTTGTACTAGATGAACCAACCAACCACTTAGATCTTGAAGCAATTATCGCGTTAGGTGAAGCACTACTACAGTTCAAGGGTGCAGTTCTTTGTGTATCTCATGACCGCGAACTACTTGATGCTTATGCAAATAGAATTATTGAAATTAAGCCTGGTGGAAAGATTATAGATTTTAAAGGTTCATACGAGGAGTATGTAAATTTAAATGAATCATAACTTATATAGCTAATTAGTAACTTAATATTGATACAGTAGCAATTCATTTAATTTTATCTAATGGATTGCCTAATATGCCAAGTTTCATTAGAAAAATGTACACAACAATAAGAGCTAAAATAATAATACTTATCGTCGTTGGTATAGTCTCAATGGTAGGTGTTATATTTTTTAGCCTAAATACTCTTCACAAATCTGACTTAATGAAAAAAATGGGTGCTTAAATTTTTACTTCTTCTTATGATTAGTAAGATATTCATCTATCATTTTTAATTTCAAACTTTTTCTAAAACTTCTATAAGGTAATGGACTTAAGTAAGCAAAACAGAGTAGATTCAACTGAGGAGTTAAATAGACTTCTTGCAAAACTAGAATAATAGAGAAAAAACATTGATTATAATTTGTGACTTAAATTATTTATTTAAGTGTATTATATTTATAATAATGTTAATATATCTTTATGAGTTCAAATTTTGTAGTTTTACTAGTTGAAGACGAGTCAGTTACCCGTAAATTTATTCATTTGTCCCTTAATGGTATATTTGATGAAATACTTATTGCGAGTGATGGCAAAGAGGGTTTAAAACTTTTTAATGAAAATAAAGAGCGTATAACACTCATAATTAGTGATATTACTATGCCAAACATGAATGGTATAGAGATGTCAAGAATGATTCGTAAACAAAATAAAGATATTCCAATTATTCTGCTTACTGCACATGATGATGCATCATTGGTTGTAAATGCATTAAATGCAGGCGTAAATCATTACATGCTTAAACCAATAGACACTCATAATCTTTTAAACGAAGTCATACATTATAAAAATGAACAGATTCATAAAGATGAAGTAGTACGTTCATTAAACCTATTAAAGCAGTACAGGGATATTATTGATGATACAACAATTCTTTCTAAAACAGATTTAAAAGGAAAAATAACTTACGCGAACAATGAATTCTACAAAATATCTGGCTATTCAGAAGATGAGTTAATTGGTTCTAATCATAATATTGTACGTCATCCTGATACAGAAAAAAGTACATTTAAGAACATGTGGAAAACTATTCAAAGTGGAAGAAACTGGAGTGGCAATATTAAAAATCTTGCAAAAGATGGCTCTGTATATTACACAAAAGCCTTTATCTCACCAATAAAAAATCATGATGATGAAATTATAGAGTATATTGCAATTAGACATGATATTACCGAAATTGTTGAAGCTAGAAATAAAATTGAAGAAGCACAACGTGAAATGATATATCGCATGGGTGAAATAGGTGAAACAAGATCAAAAGAGACTGGTCAACATGTAAAACGAGTAGCTGAATATTCATATCTTCTAGCAATTTTGAGTGGCTTGAGTGAAGAAGATTCTATGTTACTTAAAAATGTTTCTCCCATGCATGATATTGGAAAAGTAGCAATTGCAGATGCTATTTTAAACAAAGCAGGTATTTTGACAAACGAAGAGTTTAATCAGATGAAAAGTCATACCGTAGCTGGTTATGACCTCTTATGTAATTCTAATCAACCTATGCTACAAGCTGCAGCTATTGTTGCTAATGAACACCATGAAAAATATGATGGTACTGGTTATCCTAATGGAAAAAAAGCAGAAGATATACATATATATGGACGTATAACATCATTAGCTGATGTCTTTGATGCACTAGGAAGTGATCGTGTATATAAAAAAGCTTGGGATTTAGAAGATATTTTATTTTTTATAAAAGAGAACAGAGCAACTCAGTTTGATCCTAAGCTTGTGGATCTATTTTTTGACAATCTTGATAAGTTTCTTGATATTCGTAATACCTTAACAGACAATATTAAAACAAACATTGCCTAAGGTCACAAAATTAAATCTAAGTATTACAATAATATTTAGTTAAAGTAAGGAGAATAGTGTTTAAACTAGAAAATAAATTCATTACAATTATGACAATATCATTATTAATAATGATGATTGTGTTTACTATTATTGATTGGAGTGTTGATGGATTTGATTTGCTAAAAGCTCAACAATATGAGTTCTATTTTCAATCATTTGTCTCAATTTCAGGACTTGCTTTTACTTCAATAATGGCTATAACAATTTTTATAATATATAAAAAGACAAAGTTACCTTCATTAAAATACATGTCACTTAGTTTTTTACTAACTTCTTTTGCCTATTTTAGTATAGGTTATCACTCATCTTATTGTAAAGTTTGTAGTGATTTGACTATGTGTAGTGCAAGCCATAACTATTCGAACTATTTGATTGTTATTGCATTTGTTATATTTGTCTTAACAGTACTCCTTGTTAATATAAAAAACAGTATTTCAATATTAAAGCTATTTTCCTATGGACTTATCACTGCTAGTTCAATATTACTAATAGTTTTATTTATAAGTATACAATTTATAGAAACCCCTGGTATTCTCTTCTATGAGTTAAGCGATATTAACTTACAAGGATTCGTTTTTATCTTTCCTCTATTTTTGATGGCATTCACATTAATCTATTTAAGGAAAAAAGGCAAAATAAAAAAAGTCGTTTTTCTAATATTTTCATTGTTATCACTTAGCTTCATCCCTCAAGCTTATCACATATTTTTATGTAAAGAGTGCCATGTTATGGAGTGTTCAGAATTCTATGTATTCGCAGGGCTACTTATGCATATTGCGCTAGGATTGTTTATATACTCCCTTAGTCAACAGATAAAAGAGGAGAATAGCTGATTTAATGGAAACAACATTAACAAATAAACTGCTAAAATTTATCCTACCTATTTTTATTATACCTGTTATATTGATACCTACATTTTATTATCTCTATTTAACTCATTTCATTAAACATGAGACAATGGAACTATCTGAAAGTATTATCATACAGAAAAACCACCTTATTGAAAACACATATAATTATAAATCAGAGCTTCAAAACTACTTGCAAAAACAAGAAAATTTTCCTACTATTAAAATAGTAGATAAACAGTTATATATTCTAGCAGATACAGAAAATGAGTCTATAAACAAGCCCTATAGTGAAAACATAGGTATTTTAACTACATATATAGAACATGCTATTAACAGCAAAGATGCCAATGTAGTTCACTTTGACCAGAATGGTTTAGTAGTTAAGCCTCTTTTAGATGCAAAAAGTAACATAGTTGCATTTACAATATGTGACTACAAAGATATTTTAGAAAAAAAACAGGCTATTGTCTTTCAAAAATTCATTTTTATACTATTTATTGTAGTCTTTATTGCATTTATGAATATAATACTCATAATAATATTTTCATTTAATATTGTCAACCCTATCAAGTTACTTACAGAGGGAACAAAAAAAATTGCCCAAGGAGATTTTTCACAAGAGATAATAATCTCATCTGACAATGAAATAGGAGTACTTGTTGACTCTTTTAATGAGATGCTAACTAAACTAAAACTTAGCACAGCTGTCTTTAAAAATACACAAGAAGCTATTATAATAACTGACTCAAATGTAAATATCATTGATATAAATAGAGCTTTTACAGAAATTACGGGATATACCAAGGAAGATGTTCTTGGTAAAAAACCGAAAATACTTAAATCAGGACGTCATGATAAAAGTTTTTATTCAAAACTTTGGGAAATGCTCTTAAAAAACGGTTACTGGCAAGGGAATATTTGGAATCGTAAAAAAGATGGCAATGTCTACCCTGAATGGTTAAACATCTCTAGCATAAAAAATGATAGTGGAGAAATTATAAATTACATTGCCATTTTCTCAGATATAACACAACTTAAAGAGAATGAAAATAGACTTAATTTTCTAGCACATCATGATACACTAACAGCTCTACCAAATAGACTTCTCCTAGGTGCAAGATTAGATCACTCAATAGATGTTTGTAGACGCTTAAAATCTTACGTAGCGGTCTGTTTTCTTGATTTGGATAACTTTAAAAATGTTAATGATAGTTACGGACACGATATGGGAGATAAAGTACTTAAAGAGGCCACCGCAAGACTTAAACCGATGCTTCGTGCTGATGATACCTTAGCTCGTGTTGGTGGTGATGAATTTGTATTTGTATTTGAAAATCTAGATAGACCAGATGAGGTGTCTTCTATTGCAAAAAAGATATTAGATAGTCTTCAAAAACCGTTTGAGATAGAAGATAAGCAGTTTCATTTAGGTGGTAGTGTAGGTATAAGCATATATCCTAATGATGGAGAGACCCAAGGTGTTTTATCAAAAAATGCAGATACAGCAATGTATGCTGCAAAAAATTCTGGGAAAAATACATATAGGTACTATAATAAAGATATGACATCTCTTTCTATACATAAAATTGCTATGGAAAATGCACTAAAAGTAGCAATTAAGACAGGTGAAATTATAGTTCACTATCAACCTAAATATGATTTAGATTCAAAGTCTATTCATGGCCTTGAAGCACTAGTAAGATGGCAACACCCTACAGAGGGGTTATTGCAGCCAGATAAGTTTATACCTTTAGCTGAAGAGACAAAATTAATTATTAACATAGGTGAAATTGTCTTAAGACAAGTCTGTATTGATGCTGTAAAATGGAAAAAAGAGGGAATCTTAAAAGATAGAATAGCTGTTAATGTTTCTGGTGTACAGATTAATAAAAGTGATTTTATAAAAACTATTGAAAATACACTTCGTGAAACTGGGGCTAGTCCTGAAATGATAGAGATTGAAGTAACAGAGACAACTATTATGGAAGACCCAGAAAGATGGATTAACTTATTAAA
>Ga0316204_10012452_pt1 | contig 10363 bp, 9 predicted proteins | sample 6monrhotite_MG_2_FD_205661 | JGI IMG/M metagenome (GOLD analysis project Ga0316204, IMG submission 205661) | Microbial mat bacterial communities from mineral coupon in-situ incubated in ocean water Damariscotta River, Maine, United States -... | ecosystem: Environmental > Aquatic > Marine >... | reverse complement strand
CCGCCACTATCGAGATTGTTTACCGCAGTGAGATGATCACCAACGATAGCTGCGTTGGAATCCAGATTTACAATCAGGTCCGCCGCCGTGGTCGGAATTCCTGAAGCAGCGAATGCATTTTTGTCGATACGCATGGGAGCAGGGTCGCCGGTCGTTGGAAAGGACCCATCGGCTCTGGCGGCATACCCGAGGAGATAATGCCCATTCTTATCGACCAGATAGCCGTCCTTTGTGTTGAAGGTTTGCCCTGAAATTGGGTCAACCACGGTGATGTCGTTAACGGCGGCCTGCTGGAAACTGCCATCGCGGGTGTAGACAATATCCGTTGCGGCGAAATCGGTGCTGGTGACAAAAAATCCGTCGCCTGAAATCGCCAAATCCAGAGTGCTCGTGGTGTTAACCAGAAGGCCTTGGCTGTCGATGCGCTGATGAATGACGGGACGCGCGCCGCCTTGGTCATTCTCATTAAACATTTGATTGCCAAGAATGCTCTGGAAATGGACATCAGAGCGTCGGTAGCCACCCGTCTGCACATTCGACACGTTTGTGCCGATCTGATGCAGTGCCGTCGCCTGGCTGTTCATCGCCATTGAACTGACCGACAACGCGCCTAAAACCGACATGGTGATACTCCCGAATTAACAGCCGCAGTCCTGCCATCAGGACGGCCACGCGCAATGCGCCACTACCTTTAAAGCAAGATGAATGCCAAAATTTTTGATATCTAGTGCGCTGTAATTTAAGGAGAAAATAACAGCAGTGGTGCCGGTTTTCTTCAGCGAAGGAAAAGCTGGCCTACTGACGAGAAATTATTGCCGAGTGCCTTCATGGAAAATGAACACTTGGGATTCATCGATATGGAAACTGACCGTCTCTCCAGATGCCGGAAGAAACAAGCCGGGAATGCGGGCATGGAAAGCATTTTCATGGTCGGGGTTATTCTCATCAACAAGGCGTAGGTGGGTAGAACGTCCGATGGGTCTTGCGCTGACAACGCGCAGACGCACATCATAGCCCGAACCAGCGCCGGAACTTTGCTGCGCGTGGAGACCCTCAGGCCTGACGAGGACATTGACCGGTGTCCCCGCCGATATCCCCGGCACTGGAAATCTCCCCAGAATGGTTTCGACACTCCCATCATTACCGACAAGGGCGGACAGTTCATTGATCGGGCCAAACAAGCTGGCGACAAAAGCGCTGACCGGGTGTTGGTAAATTTCAATAGGGCTTCCGGTTTGCACGATCCGTCCTTCATCCATGACCAGTAGCTGGTCGGACATGAACATGGCCTCTTCGGGGTCGTGAGTTACCATTAATGCGGTGTGCCCTGTCTCCTTCAACAAATTGAGGGTTTGTTCGCGGACCTGAGCGCGGCGAGTCACATCCAGTCCCGAGAATGGCTCATCAAGCAACAGAATACTGGGTTCCGGCGCCAAGGCGCGAAGCAGGGCGACCCGCTGTTGTTGTCCGCCCGATAATTCGTGCGGGTAGTGATCGGCGAATCCGAGCAGTCCCATGCGTTCAATAGCCGCAGCCGTCCATGCATTTCTGTCCTGCGACGGCGTTGTGACACCAAACTTCACGTTCTCCCATACCGTGAGGTGCGGGAACAGTGCGTAGTCCTGAAACATGAGGCCAACGTTCCGGGCCTCCGGCGGTAATTCCGCCAGCCCGGTTTCTGCCACGATCCGCTCGCCAATTCCCACACGGCCCCGTTGCAAGGGTTCCAGTCCTGCAGCAATCCGCAGCAAAGTTGTTTTGCCGCATCCTGATGGCCCCAGAAGGCAGGCAACCAGTCCCTGGTCCACCTGTAGGGATACGTTATCAAGAACCTGCTGGTGCCCGAACGAATGAGATATGCCCTGCATCGTCAGGCCGGTCATAGTGCTGTGGCTTTCTTTCCGTTTTGCATGGTGGATTAACGTCTTCCCGGTCTTGATCGTGTGATCGCGGCGCTCAGGATGATGACGGGTATGATCCCTGCCGCAACGATGGATAGCGCGCCAAGGGCGGATTCCTCAAGTAATTCATCCGAGGCATACTGATGAACATATGTCGCGAGGGTCTCAAAATTGAAGGGCCGCAATAACATGGTCATGGGCAATTCTTTCATGACATCAACAAAAACCAGAATTGCCGCCGTCAGGACGCTTGAGCGCATGATGGGGATATGTACCCGAAGCAATGTGCTTGCAGGCCCACGCCCGAGGGTTCGGGATGCACCATCCATATTGGCCGTTATCTTTCCGAGGCTGGCTTCCAGTGTGCCAAATGACAAGGCCAGAAAACGGACCAGATAACCGAGGACCATAGCGAAAACCGTGCCGCTGAGGATTAAGCCGGTCGAAAATCCGGTGAGGCTCAAAATGGTGTCGTTGATGGCATGATCCAATCTCGTTAGCGGTAGCATCACGCCAATGGCGAGAACAGCGCCCGGAACGGCATATCCAATACTGGCCACCCGTGCCGCAGCCCTGAGAACGACAGTATCGCGAAGCCGAATGGCATAGGCGAGAAACAATCCAATCATGACAGCGATTCCGGCACTGATCGTGGCGAGCGCAAGACTGTTACGCATGTAAATGAGAAAGTCGCCGGCGAGGGTCTCTTCGTAAAAATCCAGCGAGTAGTCAGCCAGCACCAGTGCCGGCGTCAGAAATCCGAATACAATGGGCAGTGCACACGACAGAGTGGCCAGCCAAGCCCTTGGTCGGGAGAGTTGCATGTCGGGGAGAACAGAATACTTGGTTCCGGTATGGTGAAATCGCCGACCGCGTCGTGCCAGTCGTTCCATGCCGATCAGCACGATGACGAAGGTCATCATGACTGTTGCCAGTTGAGCTGCGCCACTGACGCTGCTCATGTTCAGCCAAACATCGTAGATTCCGGCCGTAAGCGTCGCGACGGCGAAATAATCTACGGTACCGAAATCATTCAGCGTTTCCATCATCACGAGGCTAACACCGGCAATCACGGCAGGTCTGGCGAGGGGGAATGCAACTTGCCGGAAACTTTGCCACGGTGTTTTTCCGAGAGTACGGCTGACCTCCAGCACGCAGACGGATTGCTCAAGAAAAGCCGCTCGTGCCAGCAGGTAAACGTAGGGGTACAGGACCAGAGTCATCATGGAAACGGCCCCGCCGAGAGAGCGAATTTCAGGGAACCAGTAATCCTGACGGTTCCCCCAGCCGAAAACACCACGCAAGAAGTCCTGAATGGGGCCTGAGAATTCCAGGATGTCGGTATAGACATAGGCAATCACGTATGCCGGAACGGCGAGGGGTAAAACCAGCGCCCATTCAAAAAAACGGCGCCCCGGAAACCGGCACATGGTAACCAGCCACGCTGTCCCGGTTCCGATTAACAGTGTGCCGATCCCAACCCCGGACATCAGCAAGATGGTTGTCCAGATATAATGTGGCAGAACCGTCGATGACAGATGCGCCCATATCCCATTGCTGGGCGCCAAGGCAATCACAAATACAGCCACAATGGGCCCTGTGATCAACAGGGCCGTAACCAAAGCGCCGATGGTCCAGCGGTCCGGCCGCCATGCCATTTTTGCAAGCGTCGAACCACCGGGTGCTGAGATTGACGAAATTTTTGTCATGAAGGCGAGTGTTCTCTCAGGGCGTAAATAGGCGCGTTTATTAGGGGCATCAATCCGATGAAATGAAAAACCGTGTCTGGGTCAGGAGCCGTTCTGGGGGCCAAGGTCATAGGCTGTAATATCGACGATACGCGATGCAGTTGCACGGTGTTTCGCGACCTCGGTCAGGGCAATTTTGTCTGCCTTGAACGAGCCCCACGATGCGACCAGCGGGTGGAGCGGTACGCCCGGCTTGACGGGGTATTCAAAGTTCTTCTTCGCATAGATCCTCTGGGCCAAGTCACTGCTGAGGTATTCGATCAGGCGGATCGCATTTTGTTTATGGCGGGCACTCTTGATAACCGCAGCGCCACTAATGTTGACGTGCGCCCCGCGGGCTTCCTGATTTGGAAAAATGATGCGGAGCCCCTTCGCCCACTGGCGTTGTTCAGGCTTCTTCTCGTTCGCTGCCATTTTCCCCATATAGTAAGTGTTGGCGATGGCGTAATCACATACCCCTTCGTAAATTGCTCTGGCTTGGGCACGGTCATTGCCTTGGGGTTTCTGCGCCAAATTATCGCGGACTCCGGTGAGCCATTGTTTTGCCGCTTCTTCGCCATCATGGGCGATTAGTGCGGCAATAAGGGAGATGTTGTATAAATGTTTGCCTGAGCGGGTGCAGATGCGGCCTTTCAACTCTGGCTTGGTGAGATCTCCATAACGTGTCACCTCGCCGGGGATCGTACGTTCTTTCGATGCAAATATCACCCGCGCACGAACGGTCAGCCCGTACCACAATCCTTCCGGATGGCGATATTGGGCCGGTACATTCATCTCGATTTTTTCTGATTTGGCAGGTTGTAATACACCAGCCTCCACCATGTCGTTCAGGCTACCAATGTCGGATGTCAGCACCATGTCTGCGGGGCTGTTGTCACCCTCGGCTTTTAACCGCTCCAGCATTCCTTTTTTCACATACACCATGTTGACGGTGATGCCGGTCTGTTGGGTGAACTCGTCGAGAAGCGGTTTAATCAGGAATGGTTGTCGGTAGGAATAGAGATTGACGGTGTTGTCATCACTGGCCTGTGCGGTGGTGTCGCCGAAGGGGGCTAAACCAAGGATCCCGAAAAGTGCCAGAAAAAGTACTGCAGAAAACCGGGGCATTGTCTTAATTTTCCGTTCTAACTTCCGGCGGCCTGTAAAAGGGCGCGGTAGGTTTAAGTTATTCTAAATGCAATTGCGAACCATTCGCAACTAACTCTCAGGCACAATATAACCTCAATCTGGGAATTGCAAATAAAACTTATAATAAATGTGGGTATTGAGATTTCTGTCCGATGGACCGGGACGGGTTTCACCTTGGAATGGCAAAACGCTGGCATTCTTGCTTTGGTTTGGGCAGAATTCTGCCACGGTTCCCGTATAACTAGTATGAGACCTCTCGGAATGGCATCATGGCGGATATGAAAATAGATAATGTCGGCGCTGGGAGAGGCGCTTCTGCTACTCGGAAGAGTAAGAAAGCGGCTGTTGGTGGTGGGTCATTTTCCGATACGCTGAAGGAAACCGCAGAGAGCTCGGACGCCGGTATTACAAGTGGCGTGAGTGGTGTTTCCCAAGTGGGGGCAATTCTATCCGTTCAGGAAGTACCGGACTCTACCGAGGAACGCTCCCGCGGTCTGTTGATGACATACGGCGATGATCTGTTGGAGAGACTGGACGATCTTCGGTTAGGCCTTCTGACGGGCGCGATCCCGAAAGATGATCTGGCGGACCTTGCCCACAAAATGCGCCAGAAAAAACAACAGGTCGATGATCCTCGTTTAATGGGGATCATTGATGAAATTGAACTGCGCGCTGAAGTCGAGATTGCCAAGCTGACGCGTCGGGTGTGAGGCCTGCTGGGTTTTTGCCTCGAAAACTAACCGGTCACGTCGCCTTGTTGCATCGCTTTCTTTTAAATCCCTTAAAATGATACTTGCGAGGAAGCAATCAGATACATATATTCCGCGCCGACAGCCCTGTGTTTAATCAGTGGCACACGAGGCACTAGCGGCCCAGGGGATATAATAACCATGACCATTACGCTTTCACCTGACTATCTTCCGTCGTCCGACGGAGATTTCATGAGCCCGAAAATGCAGGAGTATTTTCGCCAAAAGCTTATGCGGTGGCGCGCTGAATTAGTTGATGAGTCCAACGAGACTCTTCAAAGTCTTCAGGAAGGCGGCATTGTCGAGCCTGATATTGCCGATAGGGCATCCATTGAAACGGAGCGCTCGCTGGAATTGCGAACCCGTGACAGGGCCCGAAAACTGATCGCCAAAATTGATTCTGCGCTTCAACGTATTGACGAAGGCTCCTACGGTTATTGTGAGGAAACCATGGAACCCATCGGTATCTCACGTTTGGAGGCCCGTCCGATCGCAACGCTTAGCATTGAAGCTCAAGAGCGCCATGAGCGCATGGAGCGGACGCACCGGGACGACTAATCCGGCCAAAATCTAGTACAGAAAAACAGGCGTGGAGTTCTACGCCTGTTTTTCTTTGCCGGTTAGGCGTTATGAAAAAAAAGGCCGACGCGCAATGCGTCGGCCAAAGGTGAACCAGGTCCAACAAGTGACCTAGAACGGGAACAGGATATCCCACATCTGCATTCCCCAGCGGGGTTGTTGCAGATCGCTAAGGGTGCCGCGCCCGCCATAGGCGACGCGCATTTCAGCAATCATGGTGTGATCAACGGTGTTATCGGTATCAATGTCACTGTTCCGGATAACGCCGGTTACCATCAATTCTCGAAGTTCTTTGTTAACCTTGACCTCCTGACGCCCAAGCAGGACGAGGTTTCCGTTCGGCAGGATCTGGGTGACGACAGCAGCGAGATCAATATTGATCTTTTCACTCCGATCGATTGCCCCGTCTCCTGACGTGGAGTGGGTGTTGCCAAAGTTTGCGATCTGACCGGGGGCATCAATGGTGCCCGGGAAAATGACACCCAGATGATCTTCGTAACCAAGCAGATCAGCCAGTTCAACATCCTCGGTGTCGACCCGGTCGCGCTCGGTCTTGTTTGACAGTTTTGCACTGTCATCCAGAGCGAGTTTGATTGTCAGGATATCGCCGACCTCTTTCGCCCGGTGATCCTTGAAGAAAGCTTTTGCGCCGGAACGCCAGAGGGAGTTCGGGTTATCTTCAACAGCCTGAGGGGCGGGCATTGGCATGCTGACGGGCTGATATGTCGGGGCGGCGATCGGATTGGTTATCTCCGTGACCTTTGGCCCATCGCCCACTTCAGCCAAGCGGGAAAATGTCTGGCATGCGCCCAATGAACCAATCATCGTTACCATCAGCAAGCTCTTTGCCAAGGTCTTGGCTGTGCGACACGAGGGTACCTTTGCTTTGATCTGGTGGGTCATTTTATACACTCACTTCTTGCCCCTGGGGGCGGATTAGTTGTTCTGATTCATCGCCAGCAGTTCGTTCGATTTCACAACTGCCTTACCTGAGCCAATGATCTCCGCATCGACAATCATCTTGCTTTGAATATTAGTGATCCGGATCACGTCGCCAACGGCCCCGTTCTGCAAAGCACGCCCCTTTGCTGTCAGCGTCATGAAGGGATGCTGAAAAATGATGGTGACGAGGCTTTTCTTCTTAACAACGGTTGGCGCGGCCACTTCCGATAAACGAATGGGGGATCCCGGACGAATGCCGCGTTTTGGCGACATACCGATCAGGTCGGCCGGGTCGAGGATGGTTTCTTTTGAAATCCGATCCGAACGGACCCGTAGCCATTCGATATCTCCCTCGCTGATTATCTCGCGTGATGATACCTGACGTACAAGAACAGGCGTGTCAGTCATCCGGAAAACGCGGCCGTTCAAGCGGAAATGCTGCGCGTCGGGTGAGTTCGCTGGCGCTGTGATGTTTGCCGAAAAGCGTCGAGTGCGCTCGTCATACCGAAGATCACTGACCGCGATATCCGGTATGGCGGTAACTGGCAGAAACAGGCGAATATTCCTGTTCGAGAGTTCAACACTCATTTCCGGGTCGACCCCTTGCTCGACCAGGTTCAGCATAATTGTTTCTTCAATCTGGTTGCGATCGATAACAATGCTTTCCCGCGTAATGATTGACTGAGTGCGGACGGTTCGTGGTGTCCAGTCCAGTTTGTAGTGGCGGGCTACCCGGTATAACCAATCCGCGCCGTACATTGCCCGGCGTCCGGGTTCCGGTGCATAGGCGATTACTCGGGCGGCGAGCTCGGGGGTGACGTTCGTGAACAGGTCACTAAGGTAGATTACATCACCTGTAATGCTGACCATTTCTCGCAGGGTGACCGGGCCATTGGTTTCCATGCTGCCAAACCCGGCCGCTGGAGGCGTTTCGACCTCGCCGTTGGCTTCTGCCATCGTCGCGATGGTTACCATGAGCCCTGCCGCCAATGTCAGAATAAGAGCAATTGATTTCATCACTTGTCTCCATCACCTGATGTTGGTCAGGGTACCCATCATGTCATCGGAAGTCTGAATGACTTTCGAGTTCATTTCGTATGCCCGTTGAGCCGAGATCAGATTGGAAATTTCCTCAACGGCGTTCACGTTCGAGGTTTCCAGGAAGCCCTGAAGAAGAGAGCCATATCCGGATTCGCCAGGATTGCCGGCGGTTGCCGCGCCGGATGCCGCCGTCTCCGTATACAAATTGCCTCCCTCTGCTTCCAGACCCGCAGCGTTCGGGAAGGTTGCCAGCTGGATTTGCCCTACGTTTGACAGAGCGACCTGTCCCTGAATTTTCACCAAAACTTGACCGCTTGCATTAACCGTGACGTCTACGGCGTCGCCTGGAATGCTGATCCCCGGCTGCACTGTGTAGCCATCGTGGGTCACCAGTTCGCCGTCGGCGTTCAACTGGAATGTCCCGTCGCGAGAGTAAGCCGTATCTCCCGACGGTAGGGTTACCTGGAAAAAACCATCGCCCTGAATGGCCATGTCGAACGTATTGTCGGTTGCTGTCAGGTTGCCCTGCTCGTGGATCCGGTAAACGGCGGCAAGCTTGACACCCAGGCCAAGTTGCACACCCGAGGGAACAATGTTCCCGGCATCGGAGGAAGCCGAGCCCGCGCGGCGCAGGTTCTGATACAGCAAGTCGTGGAATTCTGTTCGGCGACGCATGTATGCGGTCGTGTTCATATTGGCGAGGTTGTTCGATACGACCTCGACATTTCTTTGCTGCGCTAACATTCCGGTAGCTGCAATGCTTAGTGATCTCATTTTCCCGTTCCTTTCGTCGTGTGACGTCGGCTGTTTTTTGCGCCGTTTACGTCGATTTCGTCATTTCGCGAATCATTTTCTTCTGGCGCTCATCTTCTTTGTCGATGAATGAGCGTGCGCTGTCGTAGGAGCGCTGCACCTCAATCATTCTGGTCAGTTCGATAATTGGTTGAACATTTGAACTTTCCAGCGCGCCCTGCATGACGTTTGGAAAATCGACTTCTTGCGGAGGATTGTCAGGGCTGGCGTTGAACAGAACCCCACCGGCCTGTTTAAGGCTGAGCTCGCTCTCGAACTTCACCACCTTCAGGCGACCAAGCGGGCCATTTTCTGTCGACACGGTGCCGTCACCGGAGATCGTGATCTTGGTGTCCGTGGGGCCGAAGAAGAAAGGCTGGCCAGAACTGGACATTACCGGGTCACCGCTTTCTGTGACCAGTTGACCAGTGGCGTCCATCTGGAACCGTCCGTTGCGGGTGTATTGCTCACCGTTGCGTCCTTCGATAGCGAAATACCCATCATCCGCAATCGCCAAATCCAGAGGGTTTCCTGTTTGTTTAATGTGTCCCTTGGTGGTGTCGCGCATGGTGGCGATATCACGTACATAGCTGAGCTTGTCGCCCAGAACACCGCCGTCGCCTTTCGAGCGGACCAGATGTTCGACGAACATCATTTTTTCACCTTTGAACCCGGTGGTGTTCATATTGGCGATGTTATTCGCAACAACATCCATCTGCCGCCGGACCGTTACTTGTCGCGAAAGAGCGACAAACATTGTGTTTTCCATGTTTCCATACCTTTACGTCAAAGACGTTCACTTACCCGCAGACTACTAAGCATTATGCGTGCCAACTTATTTTCATGGTAATATCAATGCATTAGGGGGATTTGTCGCGGTAATCGCTGTAACATTCAGGGGCCAGGGCAGGCTTTGCCCGGCAAGTTCTGCCGTCGATAACTGTGCGTGCTGCCGACACAAAGATTTCATTACCTTCGTGTCTAGGTTGCTCGCATCACCGGCGATTTGGTATTCTGTGATTCGCACCCTACATAGAGTCTCCGGATGCCACCCAGCGGGTGTTCGGAGAAGGTGTTTTGCTGGTTTATGAGATGAAGGAAGATATCGACTTGGCGGATTTCAACTACTTCTTAACCATCACACCCTACCTTGATCGTACAGCGTTGGATCATATCACCCTCGCTGCCAGGTGGGATTAAGCCGTGGCCGAAGAAGAAGATATCGATGACGATGCTGAAGAAGGCGGCGATGCTGATTCTGAAGAAGGTGGAGACGGCTCAAAGAAAAAGGGTAAGAAGAAACTCCTTATTATCGTTGGGTTGGCTCTTCTTCTGGTGTTTGGCGGTATCGCCGGTGCGTACTTCACGGGATTATTAGCACCGATTGTAACGATGGTGATGGGTGAACCTGCGCCTGAAGAGGGCGCTGAACAGGCGTCATTTACCGGCGGTGTCTACTATGAGTTGCCGGAGTTACTCGTGA
>Ga0316204_10012451_pt1 | contig 10363 bp, 5 predicted proteins | sample 6monrhotite_MG_2_FD_205661 | JGI IMG/M metagenome (GOLD analysis project Ga0316204, IMG submission 205661) | Microbial mat bacterial communities from mineral coupon in-situ incubated in ocean water Damariscotta River, Maine, United States -... | ecosystem: Environmental > Aquatic > Marine >... | reverse complement strand
TGATGGGGGAGGGGAGGCATGCGCCTCATTAAGCGTGCGACAGCCTGCCGGGCTTTATGGTTTCGGGTTGTGGCAATGTGGTTTACTAACGCTCGCTTACTAACGGTCGTTTTACTATCATTGGCTTACTAATAGACGATTAAGCCGTACGCTGTTCTTATAATTGTTTGATAACTAAGTGATAATTATGTGTAATAGGTTTGGTGGAAGTGGTGAGCCTTGCTGCCAGGCATAAAAAAACGGGACAATAAATTGTCCCGTAATCAAGGAGGGAGAGTGGTCATAAGACGCTAGGTTGGCCACAAGGTTAAGTATTGCATTCGCTATGCCACGCCTCACCAATGTTAACCAGGACAATTATTTATTCCTGTAATGGTTAAATGTTAACCGGGTTTATGGCTCAGAATGTTGTCAATTTTACGTTATACCTGTCTAAAACTTGACTGGTTTTCCATCAACCTAGATTCCGCCGTTGAACGGCCTGGAGAGCGTGCTTGTCGTGGTGTCTTTCCTAGATGGCTGAGTCAATAAATGGCAACAAACTGAATGTTCATCAATCAGTTAACGCGCTTTTGTTGCGATCTACTGCGGAATCTAGTGTAGTGTATTAAACAGAATAGTGATTCAGCAAAGCGCTAAAAATTCAGCTGTTAGGCGCGCTGTCGAAACCAGGGCGAAGGCATAGTGATCCTACGTCGAGAAAGCGCAACAACACAGATGGGTTTTTAGCGCTTTGCCCGGAGGGCGTTCCCCCTTCCTTACGAAAAGAATCGCGGCCACTGCGTTGTCGTTCTTGGCAAGGTGGCCTACATTCCCGGCGAACGACGCCTTGTGCCAACGAATTTGGGGAGGGCTGAACCACCATTCTGTTTAATACACTACACTAGGTTCAAGGCAGCGCGTGTCCTTACTAACGCATGCCTCGGCTAACTCTTGTTAGCCTGCTCGATGGCATTCCCAATATAATTTTCCGGGGTTAAGCTCGATAGGCGGGACTTTGCCTCCTCCGGTATTGCCAGGCCATTAATGAACGCTTTTAGGGTGTCGGGCGTAACCGATTGGCCACGGGTCAGTTCCTTTAATTTTTCGTACGGTTTTTCGATGCCATAGCGGCGCATCACAGTTTGAATGGGTTCTGCCAGTACTTCCCAATTGGCATTAAGGTCTTCACTTAATCGGGATGGGTTAATTTCCAGCTTACCGATTCCTTTTAAGGTTGCTTTGTAGGCAATGCTGGAATGGGCGATGCCCACCCCCAGATTCCGCAGTACCGTGGAATCGGATAAGTCCCGTTGCCAGCGGGATACTGGCAGTTTCTGGCTTAAATGATGAAAAATGGCATTGGCAATACCCAGGTTGCCTTCGGCGTTTTCAAAGTCAATGGGATTCACCTTGTGTGGCATGGTCGAAGACCCCACCTCACCAGCCACGGTTTTTTGTTTGAAGTAACCCAGTGAAATATACCCCCAGATATCACGGTCGAAATCCATTAAGATCGTATTAAAACGGGCAACGGCATCAAATAATTCGGCGATATAGTCATGGGGTTCAATTTGGGTGGTGTACGGGTTCCATTGTATCCCCAGTTTAACCACAAACTGTTCCGCCAGGTTTGGCCAATCGATGTCGGGATATGCCACCATATGAGCGTTGTAGTTACCCACCGCACCATTGATTTTGCCCAGTATCGGTGAGTTTGCAAATTGCTGGTGCTGGCGCTCCAGGCGGGCCACCACATTGGCCATTTCCTTGCCTAAGGTGGATGGCGATGCAGGTTGGCCATGCGTGCGCGATAATATGGCGGCAGCGGCATGTTGATGTGCCAGTTGGCGTATTGCTTCAATGACATTGTGCATTGAAGGCAAAACCGCCTGCGACCGGGCATCGTTTAACATCAATGCATACGCCAGATTGTTAATGTCTTCCGATGTGCAGGCGAAATGAATAAATTCACTAATGGCCTGTAACTCTGGGTTATCGGCGACCTTTTCTTTCAAAAAATACTCGACGGCTTTAACATCGTGATTGGTGGTTTTTTCAATTTGTTTCACCCGTTGCGCGTCAGCTGCACTGAAGTGGGTAATAATATTATCCAGCGCTGTGTTCGCCGGTTTGCTTAGCGCAGGAATTTCCGCTATATCCGGATGGCTGGCAAGCATTTGCAGCCAACGCACCTCCACCAGCACCCGGTATCGAATCAAGCCGTATTCACTGAAAATGGCGCGCAATTCCTCGCTGTGCGCCGCGTAGCGACCGTCAATCGGGGAAATAGCCGTTAAGCTGTTAAGTTCCATTGTGTCTCCAAAATTGTTGTTAACAGAGTCTGTTGTTATGACAAAGAATCGATACAAACCAACGTTGCTAATGGCGCATAACGATGATTTGCCTCACCCGGCGTAATGATACAGGAATCGGCAGCGGATAAATATTTGACGCAATATCCCTGGTAGAGACGCGGTCATAGATTGTTATTTTCACACAAACGCCGTGCTCAGGTATAATCCTAGCCTCGCGTTGCGCAACGCCGCGTTTTAAGGGGTATCGTTACGCGAGTCGCAATATTGACCGCTTGCCCCGCGGCGGCGAGTGAAACGATCGCTACAAGTAATCGCTACAAGTAATCGCTAAAAACAACAGCCACAAACAGTAGCTACAAACAACAGTTTAACAGTACGCTCTTAATTATTAACCCAGCCAGTGGAAACCAGTTAAATGCTAGAAGCCTATCGAAAACATGTTTCAGAACGTCAAGCCCAGGGATTGCCACCATTGGCACTGGATGAGAAACAAGTCGCGGAATTGGTGGCGCTATTACAAGATCCTCCTAAGGCTGAAGCACCGTATTTACTGGATTTATTAATCCATCAGGTGCCACCGGGCGTCGACCAGGCCGCTTATGTGAAAGCCGGTTTTTTAACGGCAATTGCCAACGGAGAAACCAGCTGCCCGTGTATTGATGCAAAAAAGGCAACGGAATTATTGGGCACGATGCTGGGTGGTTACAACATACAACCACTGATTGCATTGTTGGATAACGATACCCTGGCACCCATCGCCGCCACCGCGTTATCCCGCACCCTGTTGATTTTTGACGCCTACCATGATGTGGTTGAAAAATCCAAAACCAATGCGCATGCCAAAAAGGTCGTGGATGCCTGGGCTGAGGCAGAGTGGTTCAGTCGGCGAGCGCCACTGCAAGACACGTTGACCGTAACGGTATTTAAAGTGCCCGGCGAAACCAACACCGATGATTTATCGCCAGCCTCAGAAGCCTGGAGCCGGCCAGACATTCCGCTGCATGCCAAAAGCATGCTGGTGAGTAAAATGCCGGAGGCATTGGATTTAATCAACACACTAAAGGAAAAAGGCCATCCGCTAGCCTATGTCGGCGACGTGGTCGGCACCGGTTCATCACGGAAATCCGCTATTAATTCTGTGTTGTGGTATATGGGTAACGACATACCTTATGTGCCCAACAAGCGCCAGGGTGGTGTGATTCTGGGCGGTAAAATAGCCCCTATCTTTTTCAACACGGCAGAAGACTCCGGTGCGCTGCCCATTGAATGTGATGTTACCGCAATGAACACTGGTGACGTTATCACCATTAAACCCTATGAAGGTAAAATTTTTAATGAGAGCGGTGAGGAAATCAGTTCATTTTCCTTAACGCCCATTACCATGGCGGATGAAGTTCGCGCAGGCGGACGCATACCGCTGATCATCGGGCGTTCCCTAACGGATAAAACCCGTGAAGCCTTGAGTTTGCCGGCATCCGATTTGTTTGTACGGCCAGTGGCGCCCGAGGTGTCAAGCAAAGGCTTTACCCTGGCACAAAAGATGGTGGGCCGTGCCTGTGGTGTGGCGGGAATCCGGCCAGGCACCTATTGCGAACCGCGCATGACCACGGTGGGGTCGCAGGACACCACCGGTGCCATGACTCGGGATGAATTAAAAGAGTTAGCCTGCCTGGGATTTTCCGCCGACCTGGTGATGCAGAGTTTTTGCCATACTGCGGCTTATCCAAAGCCGGTTGATATCAAGCTGCAACACGACTTACCGGAGTTCATCCGCAACCGTGGTGGAGTCTCCCTGCGGCCGGGCGATGGTGTAATACACTCCTGGTTAAACCGAATGCTATTACCCGATACCGTGGGCACCGGTGGTGACTCCCATACCCGCTTTCCCATCGGCATTAGTTTTCCCGCCGGTTCGGGCCTGGTGGCATTTGCAGCGGCCCTGGGGGTAATGCCCCTGGATATGCCGGAGTCGATACTGGTTAAGTTCAAAGGCACCATGCAGCCCGGCATTACCTTGCGCGATCTGGTGAACGCCATCCCCTATGTGGCGATACAAAAAGGCTTGTTAACGGTTGAAAAACAGAACAAAAAAAATGTGTTTTCCGGCCGAATACTGGAAATTGAAGGTTTGCCCGATTTAAAAGTAGAGCAGGCGTTTGAGTTTAGTGATGCCTCCGCAGAACGTTCATCAGCAGGTTGCACGGTGCGGTTGAATGCAGCGCCTATTGAAGAGTTTTTGCAATCTAACATTACCCTGCTTAAATGGATGATTGCAATGGATTATGGCGATCAACGCACCATTCAGCGGCGTATTGATGGCATGCAAGCTTGGTTGCAGGCGCCCGAGTTATTGCAGGCGGATAAAGACGCCGACTATGCTGAAACCATTGAGATCGACCTCAACGACATCAAGGAACCGCTGTTGGCATGCCCCAATGACCCGGATGATATTAAACCGCTCTCAGCCGTTGCCGGTGATAAAATAGACGAGGTCTTTATTGGCTCATGCATGACAAACATCGGGCATTATCGTGCCGCCGGTAAAGTGCTGGAGCAGGCAAGTGGCAATATTCCCTGTAAGCTATGGATTGCGCCACCAACAAAGATGGACCAGCATCAACTGACGGAAGAGGGGTATTACAGCATCTTCGGCAAGGTCGGCGCCCGCGCAGAAATGCCGGGGTGTTCTCTTTGCATGGGTAATCAGGCCAGAGTTGCGGACGGGTCTACCGTCGTATCCACCTCAACACGAAACTTTCCCAATCGCCTGGGCAAGGACGCGAATGTTTACCTCAGTTCTGCGGAACTGGCGGCGGTGTCGGCACTGCTGGGCCGCATTCCCAGCGTGGCGGAATACATGGCTGCAGTGGAACATTTGGAGCCCATGGCGGCCGATATTTACCGGTATTTAAACTTTAACGAGCTTGATGACTACGAGTCAATTGCACAAACCGTGGTACCGGTAAAATTTACCGTCGCGTAACTGCTAGCCTATCTACATAAAAAGCGACACCAAAAGCGCTTAACGTGCTTTTGGTGTATGTTTGCCTGTTTACATTAAACCCAACGGTCAACCGGTAGCCTGGATGAAGCTTGCGGAATCCAGGACGGGCGCTGAATAACCGACGCAGTACAATGTATTCACCGCTCCTGAACGAGCCGCCGTAGCCACGCCGTTTTATCTTAAAATGCATGGGTTCCGTTCATCCCGGATTTCGTAAACGACATCCGGGTCACAACGGGTTGAAAATTACGGGTTGAGAATTGATGCAACGATGGGGTTTACTGGCGAGATAAGGAGTGGGCATTCAGTCCGGTGGAAATGCCCGCCGCTGCTGTCATTTCTTCCTGCGTCCGACAGGTTTCTAGTACTCCTTCAATATCACATTGAAGGAGTACTAGTGCACCGTCCCCGAAAGCTGTTCGTCCAATAACGTTTGCGCCAGGTTTAAGGTTTCCTTTCGGTTCAACAGCAACTGCCAGCGTGTGCCACCACATTGACGCCATAGCACGGCTGCTCTAATGGCCGCTAACAGCAGGGTGCGTATTTTATTGGCGTTGCTGGTATTGGAAATATGGTTGTTTTCGCCGTTAACAATAATACGCGGTTTTAATGTGCTCACGGTTTCTGTGTAAACATTGGCAAGGTTTGCAATGACATTATCGTGGGTCATGGGGTAGTGCGTTAATTGCGACTTTGCGTTATCGATACCCGCTACAATGGTGTTTAGCAAATCGCCGCGCTTGATTAATTTGCGCTCCAGCACCATGACCGCGATGGCATATTTAGTAATCTCGATGTCTCGCGCTTTTGTGGTGTTGTTTGCGTTGTTGTTTGAGTCACTATTTGAGGCATTGTTAGACGCTTGTGAGCCACCCAGCTGAGCAATGAGTGCCCGCGTACCATGTGCGACATTCATCGCATCATCATACACCGCTTCCGCCGTAGTGCTGTCAATGGCAAAAATGCTTTTTACGCTGGCTTCATACGGAGCCTGTTCACACATGCCGGTGCGCGCAACCTGCTGTACCAGGCGGGTCGCCTGAAAAATACCGGATAAGGCAATAATGCGATCTCTTAAACTATGTTGCAATTCAGTCCTCCATCGGGTTCTGGGTCATCAGGCAAAATGTCGTTTGATTGATGATGTGGTTAAGGTTTGCCAGAACTTTCTTAACACCGTGGTTATTACTGGCCATTTATCACTCATTAAAGGCCTGTTTAATAATGCCGCCACCCAGGCATTCATCCCCCTGGTAAAAAACCACCGACTGACCCGGTGTTACGGCCCGCTGTGGTTCGTCAAAACGCACGGTGCATCCGTTCTCATCCAACGCAACAATTGTACAGGCCTGGTCGCGTTGCCGATAGCGGGTTTTTGCGTGGCAGTGAAACGGGCGCTCGGTGGGCATATCGGCGATCCAGTGTATTGCTTCGGATGTCAGGTATTGGTTAAATAACCGGGGATGTTCATGGCCTTGTGCCACCACAAGCGTATTGCTCTCAAGGTCTTTGGCGACCACGTACCAGGGTTCGCCATTGCCGAATTTGGAGCCACCTATTTTCAAGCCCTGGCGTTGACCCAGGGTATAGTACATTAAACCATCGTGCTCGCCGATAACGTCATTATCGACACTGCGAATAACGCCCGGTTGGGCCGGTAGATACTGGCTTAAAAAGGTTTTGAATTTACGCTCGCCAATAAAACAAATACCGGTGCTGTCTTTTTTGTTGAAATTGTCAAACTTCGATTGCGCGGCAATGGCGCGTACCGCAGGTTTCTTGTGCTCCCCTAATGGGAAAATGGATTTGCTTAACTGAAATTGTGTCAGCTGATGCAGGAAATAGGTTTGATCCTTGTTCGTATCCACGGCCTTAAGCAATCGAAATTGTCCATTGTGTTGTCGTATGCGTGCATAGTGACCGGTTGCGATGTGATCAGCCCCCAGTAGGGTGGCGTGCTCCAGAAACGTTTTAAACTTTATTTCCTTATTACAAACAATGTCGGGATTCGGGGTGCGGCCCAGGCGGTATTCTTCGAGAAAAAGCTGGAACACATTTTCCCAATACTCGCCGGAAAAATTACGGGTAATTAAGGTAATGCCTAAGGCCGCGGCCACTTTTTCCGCATCCTGCAAGTCTTCGGCGGCCGAACAATGCTGGGTATCGTCTTCTTCCCAGTTTTTCATGAAGATGCCTTGCAAATTAACGCCGCTGTTTTTTAACAGCAAAGCAGCCACCGAAGAATCAACGCCCCCGGACAGGCCGACGATCACATTCTGTGGTTTAGCGCTAACGTTTGTCATGTTGTCCGTCATACTGCTCGTCTTTGTGTTGTTAATTGTGTTGGTAAGTGTGTGCGTCATACAAAAAGCGTGTCGTGTTTCTAACGATAACCGTAAAAACCCATCCGCGTATCATACCAAATAATTAACACGTTTGTTGCCGCAGGGGGGACACCATTTAACCGTTGTCATTGGCAAAGCCAATCGATGCCCCAAGCCCGCGCTGTGCATTGATCGCCTGAATTTGTTACCTGAGTTTATTGTCTGAATTAATTACTTAATAAAACCTGAATTATCGCTTAGGCTTACCGCGAGAGTGAGCGGCTAAGGGCCTTCGGCGGGGGTGGGGTGGCGACGGCTTGCCACGCGGGGTGTTATGACCAGGGTTGGTTGATTTTCCAAATAATTTATCCCATTCGCGGCGCAGTAACGGATCATCAGGGATGAGCTGCGGCGACACTTGGCTATACTGGCCCGGATTGAGCGTTCCCAAACACCACGGCCCCGTGGCATATCGAATTAAGCGCAGTGTGGGGTGCCCCACCGCGGCCGTCATGCGGCGTACCTGACGATTACGGCCCTCGGACAGTTGAATTTCAATCCAGGTCGTGGGAATAGCGGCCCGGTAACGGATGGGCGGCGAGCGGGGCCAAACCGTCGGTTCCACCATGATGCGTGCTCCGGCCGGCGCGGTAATACCATCCTTCAGGGTAACCCCCGATCGCAATTGATCAATGGCCGGTGGTTGCACCTGACCTTCCACCTGCGCCCAGTACGTTTTAATCAGCTTGGCGGCGGGGTGACTGATCAAATGCTGTAAATGGCCCTCGTCCGTTAGCACCAACAGACCCTCACTATCTTTGTCCAGGCGTCCTGCCGCATAAACAGCTTGCAGGGGAATATAGTCCGACAATGTCGCGCGATCTGATGTGTCTGTAAATTGACTCAGCACATTAAAGGGTTTGTTAAATAAAACAATCATAAGGCTAAGTGTATTACCTATCGGGGTTAGAGAACAACTTGGCCGGGCTTTTTGCTATTTATCATTCCTTGGGCGCTGTCGGGCTTTGCTTTGGGTCAGTTGGGCTTTCCTTTAAGTCATTCAGGCTTTCCTTGGAGGCAGTCCGGCTTTCCTTTGGGCCAGTCAGGCTTTCCTTGGAGCCAGTTGACCCTTCCTTGGGCAGAAGCGCTCGTCCTGTAGCGGGTTGTAGGGGATTTTTGTATGCAAAATACACAATTACAGCAACCCTGGCAGGTGGTAATTCTTCACATTAATACCGGCATTAATTCACTTGCAGGCAACCTCCATTCTCGTTACCATCGATTCCTTAATGAATATCGCTGATTTGGTTTAGCGACCAATACCTAAATCGAATGCCTAAATTAGAGTGCAAGGACCGCCATGTTAATCCGCCTGCGTAGCCAAACCGGTTTATTTGACCTGATTCCCAATGAATTCACCGCCACCGACGGTACCCGCCTAACGTTTCCGGATACCGATAGCGCTAGCCGGTTTCTCCATCAATTCCGCTTCGATGCCCAGGCCATGGAGCGCTTGCGGGATCTCCATCGTCACGTTTACAACTTTGTCGACATCGGGCGGCCCCTTGATGACGATAGGCTGATCAAACAACTGGCCACTGCACTGGCGGGCTTATCCGGTGGTGCCGTTGCCGTGATTCAGCGGGAGGAAGACGAAGCGCAGCCTCGCTGGGGCAGTGCGGGGGCATTACTGGCATCCTCCGCAGCAACCCCGGAACCCGTCTCGCGACCCATCACCGACCGTGAGCGCCAACGCTGGGCCGAAAAATTTGAAACTGAGCCGGTCCCAGAACAAAAGTACAAAATCGTCATCGAAGTGGCGGGTAAACACCTGGAACCCCTCAACGGCGACCGCCTGGTCCTCAGGCCCATCCCCGGCGGGGAAGACTACGGCCATACCACGCACTTTCAACGGGATACCACCCGGGATGCCCATCGGGTGATATTGCGCTTTGATAATGTGCCCAACCAGCCCCGGCAACTGTATTACGCTATCGGCAGATACAACCTGCCCCTGTGTATGACCATCACCCCGGTAGCCCGTGAAGCCGACGCCGCACAATGGGGCAATGTGTTAATACCCTTGGCCCTCGTTTGCAGAACCAAACCAGATCGCCCGGCACCAGGTAATGAGACCCCAGAGCCAGAACATGACGCAACACCTCCCGCCAGCGAATTCACCGCACTACCCTCGGGCTGGCTGTATGTCTATGTCAACGGTTACCTGTGGCGCGAAGTGCAGGTCAATAGTTTCGCCGGGGTGTTGCGCGATGTAAAGCTGTCATCCCATCCGGGTAAACACCCGCGCCCTGCCGAGGGCCAATGTTCCAACCTGTTATTGGTGCCCCACAAACTCAATGGCGAGACCCAAACCGTGCAGCTGGCCTATACCCGCAAACAATGGAGCTGGACCCAACTGTGCCAAGCGGGCGGCATCAACCCCGAGGACTCGCGCTTTCTCCCGCCACTGAAGCAACGCAGCGCCAATATCGCCGTTGATCCGGTGTTTCAGCAGGCCCACTTAAACATGCTCGACCTCAGCGGCTATGGCCAGGGTTTTGTGAACCAAGGCTTTGAGGCAGGCACCGACAACCCGGCACCGGGTTCAGACCAGGGTTCGGAACAGGATTATATCATCGGCCCGGTCGCCACGGCACCCAAGGTAATGTTCGAAGCCCCACCGGTCCCCCCCAGGGACTTATTGGCAAAATACCGCTCGCTCAATATCCCGGTGATCG
>Ga0316204_10012450_pt1 | contig 10364 bp, 7 predicted proteins | sample 6monrhotite_MG_2_FD_205661 | JGI IMG/M metagenome (GOLD analysis project Ga0316204, IMG submission 205661) | Microbial mat bacterial communities from mineral coupon in-situ incubated in ocean water Damariscotta River, Maine, United States -... | ecosystem: Environmental > Aquatic > Marine >... | reverse complement strand
GCCGGATCGGGCAGGCTGTCCGGGACGACGACGTCGAGGACCGGTTGAGTCACCGGCATCGAGTCGCGCGGCGCGCCGGGCGCGCGCGCGGGTGGCGCCGCTGCTGCGTCGGCGCCCTCGGCCGCGGTAACGCCCTGGAAGGCGCCCTTCGAGACGAGAAAGCTGCGCCGCTCGGGCAGCTCGAGCTGGTTCACGAGCTCGTTGCCGGTCAAGCGGCACCAGGACGGCAGGTCGTCCGCGACGGAGGACTCGGACGACAGGATCTCGAGCAGCTGGCCGGGCGCGAGCGGGTCGATGTGCTTGCGGATCAGCAGCAAGAGACCGTTGCCGCAGTCGAGGTTGCCGCCGTCGAAGCTGTCGTCGGGCGGGAAGGGGTGCTCGTTCATGGTCCGTCGTGGCGCGCGCGCGGTGGGCAAGCGCGAACGCGCTCGCCCAACCGGACTCCGCGTCGTTCAGTACGAGATGCTCGGGCAGCCGCCGGCCATGAACTCGACCAGCTTGGCGCCGCCCACGACGACCGCGCCGTCGACGAGCTTCGTCTCGTCGAGCCCACGCTTCTTGAAGCACGGTGCGCAGGTGTAGATCTTGCCGCCCGCGGCCGCGAAGTTCGTCATCAGCTCCTTGAGCGACGCGAAGCCCTCCTCGTGGATGTCGTCCGCGTAGCCCTCGACGGCGAGGTGCACGCCTTCGGTGCTCAGGAAGACGACGGTCTCCTGGTCCGAGCCGAGCGCGGCGTTGGCGACGACGAAGGCGACGGTGGCCTTGTCCGTGTTGTCCTTGGCACAGGTCAGCGTGACGGTGAACTTGCGCATGAGTGCGATCTCCTTCAGGGGGGGTCAGTCGGTTCTACGAGCGATCAGGTACTCCGGGTGCTCGGCGCGGACGAGGCGATGCCCCGTCAGCCGGCACCAGGCGGGCAGGTCCTCCGGCGCGCCGATGTCGGTCGCCGTGAGGTGGAGGGTCGCGCCGGCGGGGAGCGGGGCGAAGCGGGCGCGCAGCGCGAGCACGAGCTCGCCGCAGCCGATGTCGCCGGCGTCGTAGCGGTGCGCGGCCTCCGCGAAGGCCGGCTGCGCTTCGGAGGCGTCTTCGGGTTCGTCCATGGTTCTCTCGAGCGAGGCGCAAGCGAGGCGCAGGTCGTGCGGGAGGCGCTCCTCGGGCCACGGCCCTGCGCCGGCGAGGCGAGCGTCACTGTACTCCCAGCCCGCCCGGTAGCAGTCGAGCCGGGAGACGTTCCTGACCGCTCTGACGAGGAAGGCGTCGCGCTCCGCGCCGTGCGCGTCGGCGAGGCAAGCGAAGCACTGGGGCCGGTCGCGCAGGCCCAGCAGCAGGCTGAGAACGGCCTCCTGCCCGAGCAGGTCGATGGCGCAGCGCGTGCACGCCGCGCCCCAGAGCTGGGCGGCGAAGGCGATGACGTCCTCGGCGCGGGGGGACTCGTTGGGGGGCTGCACGGCGAGCTGCGGGTTCCGCGGGGCGTCGACCAGAGGCGCCGCGAGGAGCGGCGCGCCTGGTGAGCGCAGCGAGAGGATAACGCGCGTGGCCGCCGGGCGCCGGGGCCCGCGTCAGCGCTTCTTGCGCTGCTTCGACACGAGCAGCTCGACCTCGGCGATGCCGACGCCCTGGTCCTCGCGTCCGCCCGGGAGGACGTCGATCACCTCGACGCGGATCTCGGTCACCTTGATCTGCCGGCCGAACGGGACCTCGACCTTCTCGCGCGGGTCGGCGCCGACCTCGACCTCGTAGGGGTTCTTCGCGCCGTTGATGGTCACTCGCAGCTTGCGGATACGCGCCGGGCTGTTGTCCGGGGTGCGGTTCGGCGGGGCGATGCCGCCCGGGTCGTCCGTCGCTAGCGTCAGCAGGAGGAGGTCGCAGCGCGCCGCGCGGGCGAGCGAGACGACGAGCGTGGGCTTCGGGTCGTCCTTGGCGCTCATCCACTGGGAGCCGACGCGGCCGTCGAGGCAGTTCTCGCCCTTCCACTGGTCGTTGCGCTTGCTGGAGGCCTGGACCGTCGCGCGGGCCTCTCGCAGCAGGTTCTTCTCGGCGTCGATCGCGTACTGGGCGAGGCGCTCGTCGTCGACCTGCAGCACGTCGACCTGCAGGGTCGGCGAGTCGACAGCGCGCAGGACGGACTCTTCGGAGTCCACCTCGGCCGGGGACTGGAGGTGCACCCGCGCGAAGACCTTGTAGGTGCCACTCGAGGGAAACTCGAGCTGGGCGGCGAATCGCTGGGCTTCGCCGGGGACGTCCGGCTTGGCCTCGGCGACAGCGAGGACGCGGCTCTTCTCCTCGGCGGCAGTGTCCATCACGTGAAACTCGACGCGCTCGATCCGCAGGTGCGGGTCCTCGCCTTCGGCCTCGCTCCAGCCGTGTTCCTCGAAAGCGGCCTTGCCGAAGCTCGAGACCCAGATGCGCAGCGGGCCGCGCCCGGCGGCGCGCACGGAGATCGCGTCGTCGACGGAGTCTCCCCCGTAGGTCCGCGCCGTCGCGGAGACGCCAGCCCCGGTGTACGACTGCTTGCCGGTCGCTCGCGCGAGGAACAGCAGGGCGAAGCAGGTCTCCGCCTGGTTGCCCCAGCGCCCGTCGCCCTCCTGGCGGTCGAGCAGCCAGAGCGCGCCCTCGCGGTACCAGTCGTGCTCGCCGAAGTGCGATTGCTCGAGCAGCGCGCCGACGCGCTCGAGGCCGTAGACGTAGTAGTAGGGATGTCCGCCGTCCTGATCGCGGGCGGCGTTGTCGTCGAACTTACGAGCGGGGTTCTGGTCGACGCGGAAGTGGCTCGTCAGCCACCGCGCTCCGCGCTCGAGCGCGGGGCGCAGCTCGCGCGGCGGGCGCGAGAGCTGCTCGTCGCAGATCGAGAGCACCGCGATGCCGGCCGAGGTCATCGAGCCCGTGACGTGGTCGCGACCCTTGGCGTACTTGAAGCCGCCGTGCTTTCCCTCTTGCTGGAGCTTCAGCGTCCAGTTGGCGAGGCGCTCCCACGTCTTGTCCTGGACCTTGTGCCCGTTCAGCGCGGCGGCGCGCAGGCCGAGCGCGGCGTACTGCGTGTTCGAGAGGTCGGGCTCGGCGTCCGGGTAGGCGTAGCCGCCGCGCTGCCAGGACTCGAGCAGCGCCACGAGGTCCTCGACCTCGTCCTCGAAGCGCTCCGGGTCGAGCTCGCACAGCGCCATGATCTGCAGCGCGGTGGAGTACGTCTTCTTCGGCGGCTGCCGCTCGAGGAACGCGAGGGCGCGCGCGATCGACGGATGGTCGGCGCCCGCGTCGCACTTCAGGAGCGTGTAGATCGTGAGGGCCGTCTGCCCGTTCGGGTAGCCCGAGGCGTGGTGCTTCCAGCTGCCGTCGATCTCCTGTTGACGCAGGAGTGAGTCGGTGCCGCGCGAGATCGCCACGTTGATCCGCTGTTGCAGCTCCGGCTCGACCGCAGAGCGCGCGTCAACGTCCTGCGCGGCAAGCCCGGGTGAGGCGAGCGCGCCGAAGAGGAGGGCGGAGAGCAGCAGGGGGGTGGAGCGAGACATGGGAGACGGAGGTCGGGAACTGCGGGGGTTCGCCAGCCTATCCGGCATCGGGCCGTTGCGCCTCCTTTGGGGTCCTCGGCGGCAGCGGAAGCGCGAGCGGTCCCGCGCGAGCCCGGTCGCGCCGGGCGCGCGCGCCGCGCGATCCCGCACGGACGAACTCGATGGCGCCCGAAGCGACCCCTCGCAGGATTCGCTACCCTGGGCGCGTGCAAACCGACCACGACCTGATCGCTCGTTGGCGCGCCGAGCCCGCGCCGCTCCTGCCGCTGCTCCACGCCTTCCACGACCGGGACGGCTTCCTCTCGGACGACGCGCTCAAGGCCATCGCCCACGGGCTGCGCCTGCCGCTCGCCGACCTGTACGGCACGGTGACCTTCTACCACCACTTCGCGCGCACGCCGGGCGGGAAGGACGCGCCGCGCGTCTGCGACGGACCGATCTGCAAGCTGAAGGGCTGCGACCAGCTGCTGGACGAGCTCGAGGGCGCGACGCCGATGCCGTGCGCCGGGCGCTGCGACGAGCCGATCCCCGTCCTTCAAGGCGACCGCTACCTCGTCGGCCTGCCGGGCCAGGGCGCGCTCGACGACCGCCCGCCTCACCGGCCGCCGGTCAACCCGATGGGGCTCGACGAGTGCAGCTTCTCGCACCTGCGCGACCCCGCGCGCGCGACGCTCGAGGGGTACCTCGCGACCGGCGGATACGCGGCGCTCGAGAAGGCGCGCGCGATGGACCCCGAAGGACTGCTCCGGTTGGTCGAGGACTCCAACCTGGCTGGCCGTGGCGGCGCCGGCTTCCCGACCGGGCGCAAGTGGCGCGCTGTTCACGACGCCAAGGGCGGACCGAAGACGATCGTCTGCAACGCGGACGAAGGCGAGCCGGGCTGCTTCAAGGACCGCGTCCTGATGGACTACGACCCGCACGCCGTGCTCGAGGGCATGGCGATCGCCGGGCAGGCCACGGGCGCGCATCGCGGGTTCCTGTACCTGCGGTACGAGTACCCGCACACCGAGGTCATCCTCGAGCGGGCGATCGAGGAGGCGCAGGGCATCCTCGGCGAGTTCAAGGTCTACGTGCGGCGCGGAGCGGGCGCGTACATCTGCGGCGAGGAGACCTCGCTGCTGAACAGCCTCGAGGGGCGCCACCCCTTCCCGCGCAACCGTCCGCCGTTCCCCGTGACCCATGGCTTCGAGCAGACGCCGACCGCGGTCAACAACGTGGAGACGCTCGTCGCCGTGCCGCAGATCGTCGCGCGCGGCGCGGAGTGGTACACGGGGCTCGGCCTCGGCGATCACAACGGCACCAAGATCATCAGCCTCTCCGGCGACGTCCAGCGGCCCGGCAACTACGAGATCCCGATCGGCTTGCCGCTGCGCACCCTGCTCGAAGACTGGGCCGGCGGCCCGCCCGAAGGGCGCAAGATCCAGGCCGTGACGATGGCCGGCCTGTCCGGCGGCTTCCTCGGCGTGAATGACCTCGACGCGACCCTCGACGAGCCGTGCCTGCGCGGCAAGGGCTCGTTCCTCGGCGCAGGCGGCGTGATGGTGTTCGACGACAGCCGCGACATGGTCGAGGTGGCGCGCCAGGCCATGTCGTTCTTCGCGCACGAATCGTGCGGCAAGTGCTTCCCGTGCCGCATCGGAACGCAGCGGCTCACCGAAAGGCTCTCCGGCCAGGCCGGGCCCAAGGACGGCGGCGAGTGGAAGGACGAGGTCCACGCCATCGGCCACACGATGTCCGAGGTGAGCGCCTGCGGACTCGGGATCGCCGCGCCGCTCATCACCGAGAGCCTGCTCCGACTGTTCCCCGACCAGGTGGACGCCCACCTCGCCAAGTCATGACTCACGAACTCACGCTCGACGGCAAGGTCGTCCCGTTCGAGGAAGGCGAGACGATCTACGAGATCTCGCGCCGGCACGGGGACAGCGTTCCGACGCTCTGCTACGACGATCGGCTCGACCCGTTCGGCGCCTGCCGGCTGTGCGTCGTCGAGGTCGAGGGCATGCGCAAGCCCGTCGCGTCCTGCACGACGAAGGCCACCTCGGACATGGTCGTCCGCACGAGCACGCCCTCGCTGGAGACGCACCGCAAGACACTCATCGAGATGGTGGTCAGCGAGAACCCCTCCACCGCCGAGATCGACCCGCTGCGCGGCAAGAGCTCCCAGGAGCTCGCGCACCTCGCCGTGCGCTACGAGGCGGACGGCTCACGCTTCCAGGGCAAGCGCTCGGGCACCTCGTTCCACGAGGACCCGAACCCGATGATCCTGCGGGACTACGACCACTGCATCTCGTGCTACCGCTGCGTGCGGGTCTGCGACGAGCAGGAAGGCGACTACGCGATCAGCATCGCGAACCGCGGCTTCCAGACGCAGATCACGACGGAGTTCGGCAACTTCCTGCAGGACTCCGACTGCACCTTCTGCGGCCAGTGCGTGCAGACCTGCCCGACCGGTGCGCTCGGGGACAACCGCGCGCTGCAGCGCGTGGACGTGCCCGGTGAGCTGGAAGCGACGCGTTCGATCTGCCCGTACTGCGGCGTCGGCTGCAGCGTCGACATCCTGACCAAGGGCGAGACGATCGTCGGCGTCCAGCCGGCGATGGATGGCCCGGCCAACGAGGGCGCGCTGTGCGTCAAGGGCCAGTTCGCCTGGGAGTGGGTGCAGCACCCCGACCGCCTCAAGCAGCCGCTCGTCCGCAAGGACGGCGTGCTCGTGCCGGTGAGCTGGGAGGAGGCGCTCGAGCGCGCCGCCGACGGCTTCCGCAAGGTGGAGGCCGAGCACGGCCGGGAGTCGGTCTACGCCGTCGCCTCGGGCCGGGCGCCGCACGAGTCGGCCTACTCGGTGCAGAAGTTCATCCGCGCGAACTACGGCACCAACAACATCGACAACTGCTCGCGATGCTGACACGCCCCGACGGTGGCCGGTCTGGCCGCCACACTCGGACGGGGCGCGATGTCCAACCCGCTCGCGGACATGGAGAAGCCCGATGTGATCTTCTGCATCGGGACGAACATGACCGAGGCGCACCCCGTGGCCGCGACGCGCTTGAAGAAGGCGCAGGCGAATGGGGCGACGCTGATCGTCGCGGACCCGCGTCAGATCCCGCTCGCGCGCAGGGCGAACCTCCACCTGCAGCTGCGCGTCGGCAGCGATGTCGCGCTGCTCGGCGCGATGGCGCACGTCATCGAACGCGAGGGCCTCGCAGACGAGGCGTTCATCGCGGAGCGCACGGAGGGCTACGAGGCCCTGCGCGAGCACTTGAAGACCTTCACGCCCGAGTGGGCGGAGGGCATCACCGGCGTGCCGGCCGCGGACATCGAGCGCGCGGCCATCGCCTTCGGTGAGGCCGACCGCGGCGCGATCTACTACACGCTCGGGATCACCGAGCACATCTGCGGCGTCGACAACGTGCAGAGCCTGTCGAACCTCGCCTTGATGACCGGCAACCTCGGCAAGGAGGGGACCGGCATCAACCCGATGCGCGGGCAGAACAACATCCAGGGCGCGGGCGACTGCGGGGCGCTGCCGAACAACTACGTCGGCTTCCAGCCGGTCACGGATCCGGCCAACCAGGCCAAGTTCGAGGCGGCCTACGGCAAGAAGGTGGACCTCGAGAAGGGCATGACGAAGGTGCGCGCGCTCGAGAAGTGCGGCGAGAAGGTCTTCGGCATGCTGGTCTGCGGGGAGAACACGCTCGTGTCCGATCCGGACATGGACCACTGCGAGCACGCGCTGAAGAGCCTCGACCACCTCGTCGTGATCGACCTCTTCCTGACCGAGACGGCAGAGCTCGCCGACGTCGTTCTACCCGCCGCGGGCTGGGGCGAAACCGATGGGGTGTTCACGAACACCGAGCGCCGCGTCCAGCGCGTGCGCGCGGCGGTGCCGGCGCAGGGCGAGGCGATGCCCGACTGGTGGATCATCGCGGAGATCTCCAAGCGCCTCGGCTCGGATCGCTTCGAGTACGAGTCGGCGGAGGAGGTCTTCAACGAGATCTGCGCGCTGTCGCCGACCTACAACGGCCTCGATTGGGACCTCGTCGCCGAGGGGCGCCACCACTGGCCGGTCCCGACGAAGGGCCACCCGGGAACGCCGATGCTGCACATCGGCGAGTTCCCGCGCGGGAAGGGCCGCTTCATGACGCCGGGCTACCGCGACCCGGCCGAGGTCATCGACGACGACTACCCGGTCTGGCTGACCACGGGGCGCCGCCTCGCGCACTACCACACGCGAACGATGAGCGGCCGCTCGGTCGGCACGGAGTACCTCGTTCCCGAGGAGCTGATCGAGGTGCACCCCGAGGACGTGGCCGCCTGGGGCCTCACGGACGGTGGGTTCGCGAAGATGGCGAGTCGCCGCGGCGAGGTGACGGTCAAGGTCTCCGCCGACGACACGTCGCCGCGCGGCACGATCTTCTGCAGCTTCAGCTTCAGCGACGTGCCGGTGAACAAGCTGACGGGCTCGGGCTACGACCCGATCACGGACACGGCCGAGGTCAAGGTCTGTCCGGTCCGGCTCGTGCCGGTCTGAGCGGACGATCCGCCCCTCGCGCCACCTCTTGGCGGACCTCGAGCCGCACTCCAACGCAGAAGCCACCTCCCATGGGACTGACTCAGCTCGCCGGCACCCTTGCCGCGATCCTCGCCACCTGCGCTCCGGGGAGCGCGCAGCAGATCACGTTCATCCACGAGTCCTCGGGGAGCGGGATCCTCGGCGGGGTGCCGTTCTCGACCTCGAACTTCACCATCACGTCGGAGGCGACCGTCGCGAACCGGCAGTTCTTCGGATCCGGCTGGCTCGTCGATCACGACGCGGCCGAGATCGAGATCGAGGGGCTCGGGACCTTCTCGTTCGTGACGCCGACGCGCACGTTCGTGAACAACACCTCGTCTCTCGTCGGCTTCTCGCGAGTCTTCGGAAACGGGACGGATCTCCTCAGCGGGCCGACGGCCCCCGTCTTCGCGACGTGGGACATGCTCACCGGAGTCCCCGCGACGACGGGCCCGGCGAACCTGATTCAGTGGTCGGTCGCCTCCGTGCAGACGACGGGCGGCGTCCTCGCGTTCAACCTCGCGACGACCAGCACGACCTTCACGGCCACGCTCTGCGACAACGTGGGGAACGCATATTGCTTCGGCGACGGCAGCGGGGCCGTCTGTCCCTGCGCGGCCTTTGGCGGGCCGGGGGAGGGCTGCGCCAACTCCTCGGGTGGCGGCGCGACGTTGACGGCGACGGGGGGCGCGTGTCTGCTCATCGACACCCTCGAGTTCGAGGTAACCGGAGTCCCCGGCGCGAAGCCGAGCCTCCTGCTGCGGGGCGACAATCCGATCGCGAGCCTCGTCGGTGACGGCCTCCTCTGCACGGCTGGCGGAAGTCAGCGTTCGCAGGTTCAGGTCACCGTGGCCGGAGCGACCACCTTCACCGACTTCGGCGGCCAGCCCTTCGGCGCGGTCGCGAACGTGGGCGCGCCGACGAACTTCCAGTGCTGGTACCGAGATCCGGAGGGTGCCTGCACCGGCGCCGGCTTCAACTTCAGCAACGCCTGGACGGTGACCTACCAGCCGTAGGCCGCGTGGGGCGAACGATGGAGCGACGGGTTATCCGTCGTCCTCGGAGCGCAGCGCTCGTTCGATGCGTTCGATGACGCCCTGCGCGTTGCGTGTCGCCTGGCTGTCCTCTCCGTAGATCTCGACGGCCATCGCGCGCGCGTCCTGGGCGCGCAGCAGAGCTCGCTCCTGCTCGCCGACGAGGTGCAGGCAGTACGCGAGGTTGAGCACGGCGACCGACTGGGCCTGGTTGCGGAGCCCGCCGCGCTCGTGACCGGCGACGACGGCTTCGAACAGATCGAGCGCCTGACCGTGCTCACCCTTGTCGCGCAGGAGCATCGCCAGGTTGTTGCGATGGACCAGCGTGTCCTGGCTGTTGGCGCCGAAGCTGCGCACGGAGACCTCGAGGTTCGTCCGGTACAGCGCCTCGGCGACGTCGAGCTCGCCTCGGTCGTGCGCGAGGAAGGCGAGCTGGACGCCGAGGTTGAGGGCGAGCGGGCTCTCCTCGTCCTCGACGAGGTCGAGGGCCTCGAGGAACAGAGCCTCGGCTTCCTCGCGCTCGCCGCGACGGTAGTGCTGGCTCCCGAGCGCGCTCAGGTAGTGCGCGACGAAGACGTGGCGCTCGCCGCAGACGGCACGGGCCTCGGCGAGCCCTTCGCGCAGGAGCGCCTCCGCCTCCTCCGGGCGATCCCTCATGGCGCAGATCAGCGCGAGTGAGTGGCGCAGCTCGGGAACGTGGAACTCGGCACCGGGGATGGCGAGTCGGACGTCGAGCGCCTCGCGGTACAGGCGCTCGGCCTCTTCGAGTTCGCCGCGCAGCTGGGCGAGGAACGCGAGGCTCTGCAGGCTCTCCGAGAGCTCCAGGGGGCTAGCATCGGCCGCCAGGCGCATACGCTGAGCGCGTTCGGCGAACTCCTGCGATCGCTCGGCATTTTCCGCGCCGCCGAAGTCGCGGTACAGGCGGCCGAGGACGTCGAGGGTCCTCGCGATCAGGAGGTCGCCCGCGGGCAGCGCCGACTCACGCAGCTCGAGCGCCTCGAGGTAGTAGGGCTCGACCTCGGTCAGCTCCCCGGCGTAGTGGTGGACCTCGCCGCGCGAGAACAGCGCCGTGGCGAGCTCCAGCGGGTCGGCGCCCGGCGTCGCCCGCAGCGTCGCTATCGACGCGTCGAGCAATGGGCCGGCCGTCTCCCGCTGGCCCAGGTTGAAGTAGACCCGGGCCATGGTGTTCATCAGCTCGGCGCGCACCTCTGGCTGGTCGCTGAGTCGCTCGCCGATTTCGCTGCGGCCGCGGTCGAGCAGGTCGACCGCGGTGAT
>Ga0316204_10012449_pt1 | contig 10365 bp, 8 predicted proteins | sample 6monrhotite_MG_2_FD_205661 | JGI IMG/M metagenome (GOLD analysis project Ga0316204, IMG submission 205661) | Microbial mat bacterial communities from mineral coupon in-situ incubated in ocean water Damariscotta River, Maine, United States -... | ecosystem: Environmental > Aquatic > Marine >... | reverse complement strand
ATGACCGTGGAGGCGGAGCGCATCATCGCGGCCAACATGCTGGCCCGGGAGAAGATGGCCGAGGTCCAGATGCTGGTGGAGCTGGAGGGCTTCGGAGAGCAGGACATCGACGACGAGGGGGACTTCAAGGACTTCGAGCCCGAGGGGCTGGAGGTGGAGTTCGAGGACCGCTTCGAGGACTTCCAGTGGGCCTACACCATCCGCAAGATCGAGCTGGGGCTGGTGGGTGACCTCGCGGGCATGGCCGGAGACCTGGCCGGCTCGGGCTACCTGGGCGAGGCCGGCGAGGAGGCCGACGTCTCCGCCACGCCGGACCTGACCGACATGGGCATCAACCCGGACATGATCACCGACATGCTGGGCGCCTACATCCGCGAGGTGCGGATCATCGTCTGGTGGGGCGAGAACGAAGAGGAGGTCGATCAGGTCGAGATCGTGAGCCACGTCATAAACCCCTCGGGCTTCGTGACGCCGTCCGAGGAAGGGGACGAGGACGAATGAGACGCCTCCTCCGAGTCCCGATCCGCGCGGCGATGACCCTGATCGAGGTCGTCATCGCCATCGCCATCATGGGCATGATCGCCAGCATGACCTGGGTCGCGGTCAACGGCTCCATCCAGGCCCGGGAGGTCCTGGGCGACATGGACAACGTGCAGCGCGGGGCCCGCATCACCCTGGGGCGCATCACCCGGGAGCTGCAGCTCGCCTACATGACCCCCAACACCACGGCGGTGAACACCTACCAGACCGTGTTCGTGGGCGTGGACAACGACCCCATCGATCAGCTCTGGTTCGCGACCCTGTCGCACCAGCGGCTGTACCGGGGCTCCCGGGAGGCCGATCAGGCCGAGGTCACGCTCTGGGGCGAGGACGATCCGGACGGCAAGTACCAGGTGCTCCTGCACCGGGAGAGCCCCCGGATCGACAACCTGCCCGACAAGGACGGGGTCATCCTGCCGCTGGCCTACGACGTCGCCAGCATGGACCTGAAGTACCTCGACGGGCAGACCGGCGAGTGGATGGACGAGTGGGACAGCCTCGGCGTCGAGTTCGCCGGCCGGCTGCCCCGGGCCGTGCGCGTCGCCCTGGTGCTGATGGGACCCGACCCGGAGGACGACGAGGAGATGGTGGAGTACCCGTACGCCACCACGATCATCCTCCAGTACGCCGACCCCATCAACCGCTCCCTGTTCGCCAAGGGCGGCGAGGGCCAGGGCCTCCCCGGCATCACCGGCGGGGGCAACTGATGGGTGCACCTCTGCAGCGCTTCTGGCGCTTCCTGACGGTCCCCCGGGGCCGGATCGCCAGCCGCTTCTACAAGGCCCGGGCCAGCCGCAAGTCCGAGGGCGGGATCGCCCTCCTGATGGTCATCACCACCCTGATGTTCATGACCGTGCTGGTGGCGGATCTGAACTATGGGGCCCGGGTGCGGCTCCTGATGGCGGCGCACCAGCGGGACGAGGCCCAGGCGTACTGGCTGGCCCGCACGGGCACCAACCTCTACGCGCTGATCCTCGCGGCCAACAAGGAGCTCGCCAAGAACGACATGCTCGCCAGCAGCTCGGCCATGTTCGGCGTGAACCTGGGCGACGCGCTGTGGCAGATGATCCCGGCGATCAACACCGGCCTGCTGCGTATGCTCTTCGCCTTCGGCGGCAGCGTGGACGACGAGGAGCTGGAGGAGTTCGCCGAGGAAGGCGTCTCTGACGAGGTGCGCGAGATCTCCATGGAGGGCGGCGGCCGCTTCGACGACAAGAACTTCCTGGACTTCGACGGCGACTTCTCCGCGACCATCGTGGACGAGGAGAGCAAGGTCTCCATCGCCGCGCTGGGCAAGGGCGTGCCCGAGTCCGGCGACTGGCGGGACGACGTCGCCGTGCAGCAGCTCCTGGGGCTGATGAGCGGCGAAGAGAACGACCAGTGGTTCTATGACCGCAACATCGACCGCTGGGACGTCATCGGCCACCTGAAGGACTGGACCGACGCGGACACCGCCGTGTCCAGCGGCCAGGGCTCCTACGAGGACAACTTCTACAACAACCTCGACTCGCCCTACCTCGCCAAGAACGCGCCCTTCGACTCCAAGGAGGAGATCCGGCTGGTCGAGGGCTGGCAGGACGATGTGTACGAGCGCTTCAGGGACCAGATCACCATCTACGGCAACGGCCGGGTCAACATCAACACGGCCAGCGACGATGTGATCAAGGGGCTCATCCGGGCGTACATCCCGACGATGAACAACCCCGGCGCCGATGAGCGCATGGAGCAGGTGATCGCCGCCATGCGCGAGCAGATGCTGCTCACCAGCTTCCAGAAACCCAAGGACTTCGTCGCCTGGGTCGAGTCCCAGGGGCTCGGCGAGATGAAGTCCGGCCTGAAGAAGGCGGTGAAGACCAAGTCCGAGGTCTTCACGGTCATCTCCATCGGGCAGGTAGGCGACACCACCGTGACCGTCACCACGGTCATGGACTTCCAATCGAGCTCTTTCGGAGAGACCGTCTACTGGCGCGTCGACTGAGGAAACAACAATGGCTACGGCAATCGGCATCGACCTCGGCACCCACGCGGTGAAGCTGGCCCTCCTGGAGGGGCGGCCGGGGAAGATGGAGCAGGTCGACTACCACATACAGCTGGTGCCTCAGGACGCGGAGAACCCGCCCACCCTGGACGCGCGGCTGGCCGCTCTGAAGATGCTGCTGGACGGGCTCGATAAGATGCCCGGCGGCACCTGGAGCGCGGCCTACCCCACCGAGAGCGCCAGCCTGCGCACGGTGGTCCTGCCCTTCACGGACAGGGGGCAGATCGAGAAGACCATCGAGTTCGAGATCGAGAACTACGTCCCCTTCAAGCTGCCCGACTTCGTGCTGGACTACCGGGTGATCGACCAGGAGGGCGGCCGCAGCAAGGTGCTGGCCGCGCTGGCCGAGCGGGACGGGCTGGCGGCGACGCTGGACGGCCTCTCGGAGATGGGCCTCGACCCCCGGCACATGATGCTGGACGCCGAGCCCCTGGCGGGGCTGGCCGGCGGGACCGGCTGCAAGCTGGTGGTGGACGTGGGGCACTCCCGCACGCTGGTGGCGCTGGCGGTCGACGGGCAGCTGATGGACGCCCGCGCCATCTCCTTCGGCGGCCGTGACCTGACCCTGGCCATCTGCCAGCAGCTGGGGCTGAGCTGGGGCGAGTCGGAGCTCGCCAAGCACCGCGCGCAGCTCGGCGGCGGCGCGGACAGCGTCGTCATCGAGTGGGAAGAGGAGGGCGACGGCGAGCAGACGGACTCGTGGTTCGACGACGTCTCCCCGACCAACTCCGGCGTGGATGTCCCGGAGAACCCGCTGGCGAGTGGGGAGCCGAAGCCCGTGGCTCCGGCGGCCCCGAACCTCGCCGCCAGGAAGCCGAGCACCAAACCCACGGTCACCGTGGAGGGGGCGCTGCTCACGGCCCTCGGGCCGATGGTCTCCAGCCTGCGCGCGACGCTGCTGTCCTTCGAGGCGCGGCTGGACCGCGACGTGGAGGCGGTGGTGCTCACCGGCGGCAGCGCCGATCTGGGCGGCTTCTCGGGCTGGCTCTCGGGGGCCATCGAGCTGCCGGTCGAGGTGGCTGAGGTGTCCGATGAGGCCCGCCGTCAGGGCGGCCCGGGGCGCTTCGCGCTGTGCCACTGCCTCGCCGCCCGCTCGGCGGGGGGCTCCCGGATTCGAGAGCTGGAGTTCCGCAAGGAGGAGTTCGCCTTCCACGGCGACCTCGCCCGCCTGAGCCAGTGGGCCGGCGTCGCGGCGACGGCCATGGTGGTGTTCTGCGCGGCGGCGGTCGTCATGTTCGGCGTCCGATACCAGCAGCTGTCCGCGGCGGTGGAGACTCTGGATGGGCAGATCGCCGGGGAGGTCCAGGGGGCCTTCCCCGGGGTCGCGGACTCCGCGGTCTCGACGCCCATGGCGGCGCGGGCGGTGGTGGTGGAGAAGTCCAGCGAGGCCATCACCCGCGTGGAGTCGCTGGGCAGCGTGGTGGGCGGTGAGCCGCCCATCCTGACCCTGGTGAAGGAGATCTCCCAGGGCCTGCCGCCCACCAGCGAGGCGCGGGTGGAGGTCACCGAGCTGAAGCTCTCGGACAAGTCCGTGCAGCTCAAGGCCCAGACCACGGGCTTCGAGGCCGCCGCGGCCATCGAGACCTCGCTCAAGCGCAACGAGCGCTTCGTCGCGGCCATCAAGGGCGACGAGAAGAAGCGCGGCGACGAGCTGACGTTCACGATCACCATCCCGCTGGAGGTCGAAGACGAGGAGGAGGAAGAAGGATGAGCACCATCGACAACATCTCCGCGAGCGTGGGCGGGGTCTTCGGGCCCCTCCAGAGCCGGCTGGAGCCGCTGCTCGACAGCCTCTCCCCCCGGGACCGAATGCTCCTGCTGGGGCTCAGCGTCTTCGGCGGCCTGTTCGTCATCGCGGGCGTGGGCTGGTGGATGACCTCCTCGCTGGACGGCCTTCGCGCCGACATCGACGACCGCAAGGACACGCTCGCGTTCGTCCGCCAGGAGATCGCCGAGTTCGACGCCAGCCAGGGTCAGCTGGAGGTCATCGAAGAGGAGCTGAAGAAGCACTCGGGTACGGACTTCTCCGCCTTCATGGAGAAGGCCGCCGAGTCGGCCGACATGAAGGACCAGCTCAGCTCCGTGCGCCCGACCTCGACGACGAGCCTGGGCTCCCTGGAGGTCAAGAACTACGACGTGAAGGTCAACCGGGTCTCGCTGCCGCAGTTCCTGGACTTCCTCTATGAGGTCGAGACCGACGGTTACCCGCTGCGAATCACCAACGCCAAGCTCAAGGGCGTGACGGTGTCGGGGGCCAAGCTGCTGAACGTTACACTGGAAGTGAGCGCCTTCAAGCTGCTCCAAGAGGAGGAGTAGGTGTCTCGAATTCCACTGATCCTGGGCGGCTCCGCCTGGGCCATGGTCTGCTTCTACGGTGGGCTCTGGCTCACCTTCCCCGGCGAGGACGCCGCTGAACGCATCGCCTGGGAGGTCCAGGACAACAGCGGCGGCGCCTGGCAGCTCCAGGTCGCCGACGTGAAGCCCTGGCGGGTGACCGGCGGAACGCTGAAGGAGGTCCAGCTGCTGAGCGTGCCCCGAGGCCGCCGCGGCAAGACCGAGGCGCCGAACCTGGTGCTGCGGGCGGACGCCATCTCGGTGCGTGAAGAGATCCTCCCGCTGCTGAGCGGCGGCTACGTGGCCGGCATCGCCGCCGACATGTACAAGGGCGATCTGAGCGGCCGGGTGGGGCAGGTCGACGAGGCGATCATCGTCGATCTGATCGGCGAAGACCTGGACATCTCGACCTACCCCTTCGGCAGCGAAGGCTGGACCCTGGACGCCGAGGGGCTGCTCCAGGCGAAGATCGATCTCACCATCGATCAGGAAGACATCAAGGCCAGCGAGGGCGTCATCGTGCTCGCCATCGACGACCTCGCGCTGGCCGGTGTGTCCTTCTCGGGCATCACCTTCGACCAGCGCGCCGAGTTCTCGGAGGCGAAGCTGCGGCTCAAGGTCGAGGACGGCAAGGCCAAGGTGAAGAAGGGCAACTTCGAGTCGGACCTCGTGCAGATCGAGGTGGGCGGCGACATCAGCCTCGCCGACCCCATCAGCCGCAGCCGGCTGAACCTGACGGTGAGCTTCAAGCTCGCCGACGACCTCGATCAGATGGCCAAGCTGATGCTGAAGGGCGCACGCGACGACAGCGGCTTCTACCACTTCAAGGCCACGGGCTCGATCGCCTCGCCCAACTTCCGGGAGGATCGGGTCGCCGCCCGCGGCCGCGGCAGCAGCCGCTCCAGCAGCGACAAGGGGAGCTCCAAGGAGCGCCCCAGCAGCGTCCGGCCCTCCGACAGGCGCCCCTCGCGCGTCGAACAGGATGAAAAGGAAGAAGAGGGGGGCTTCCGTGATCGCCGCTCCGACGATCTGGACCGGCGCAAGCTGGACGACGACCGCCGCCTGCCCGAGCGGCGTCGGCCCGAGATCGAGCGCCGCCCGCCGCCGGACGATCGGGAGCTGGACGAGAACGAAATCGGCCCCGACGGGCCGCGCTTCGATGACGATCGGATCGACGATCGTGGCGACGATGAGGAGTTCTACGACGAGGACGAGGAGTTCATCGACGAGGGCAACCCCGACGGGCTGGACGAGCTGCCCTTCGACCGCTGACCCGGATCAGGCCCGTCGGATCACGACTGTGAGTCGACGGCCAGCAGACGCTCGAGCTTGTTGAACAGCGCCTGGGCGCGCTCGTTCTCGGGCTCCCGCTCCAGGATCCGGCCCAGCCGGGCGTGGGCCGCTTCCTGGAGGTCGGAGTTGGCCTCGACGACCGCCAGGAAGAACTGGCCGTCGCTCATCTCCGGATCGAAGGTGTCGGCGACCTGGAGCAGCTCCAGGGCCTCGTCCTTGTAGTCTTTCTGACTGGCCTGCTTGTAGACCGACCAGCCGAGCCACGCGATGGTGGGCGGGGAGTTGAGATCCAGCTTGCTGGCGGCGGTGAAGCACTGCACCGCCCGGTCCCAGGTGTTGCTCTCCGCGGCCCGGAGCCCCTGCTCGTGAAGCAGCTGGGCGTCGGACTTGCCGGCGTTTGGATCGACCGCCTCCCGGGCCCGACCGGAGCTGACCCGCTCCAGCGACTCCTTGACCAGCGCCAGCAGCCGCAGGGCGTCGCGGCGGCCCTCGTCGGGCAGCTCGGGATCCTGGGCCGCCTCGGTGTAGCGCTTGATCATGCGCTCGCCCGCCAGATCGATGCGATCCCGATCCGAGTTCGGGGCGAGGCTGAGCACGGTCCAGTCGCTCACCCCGTCGAGCCGCTCCATCTCCTTGCGCAGCCGGTTGACCAGGGCGTCGGCCTCGCGGCGCTTGATCGCGGCGGCGAGCTTGCCGCTGCCCACGCTCGACGGGGCCGCGGAGCGGACGGTGCTGGAGGGGTCCGAGAGGCCAGGGGACTCGATGACGGTCTCCACGAAGACCCGCGGCTCCTTCGGACGCCGCAGGCGCTCCCGGCTGGTCATGCGGCTGGACTGGGAGTCCAGGGTGGAGCGCAGGTCGCGGGCAGGGGACGACACCGAGCTGCCCCTGGGCCGCGACGGCTCGGAGCGCGGTCCCCGGCGGGGCGTGGGCGTCGGCGGCTTCTGGGGCAGCTCCTGGGTCTTCGGCCGCTTGAAGGGCCCCAGACGCACGAGGTTCATGGCCAGCAGCGCGCCCAGATCCTGGGCGATGTACTCCAGCGCGGTCTCGCTGTCCTGGAGCAGCTCGCGCAGGGTCCGGCGCTGGTCCGCGTCGAACAGCAGGCCGGCCACGGAGGGGTCGAGGGGCAGCCGATAGACAGCGTTCCCGGCGGCGCGGGTCAGCAGCGTGCGATCGAGGGAGTTGGCGACCGAGGCCGCGCTGGAGGCGCGCCGGCCGGCCTCCAGCAGGCCGTGGGCGATGGTGACCGCCCCGCCGTTGGAGCTGGCCTGCTCCATGGGGGTGAAGCTGGCGCCGGGGCGGTAGAGGGCGCCCTCGGCCAGCATGGCGTCCCGGCGATCCATGGGCTCGCCGTTGGCGAAGGTCAGCCACTCGGACTCGCCATGGATGCGGAGGATGCCGTCCTTCTGCTGGGCCCAGATCTCCGCCACCAGCTGCAGCGTACCCAGGTTGGGGAGCGCGCCGGCGGGCGGCTCGAAGTGCCAGGGATCCTTGTTCTCCTTCAGGTGAATCGGCGTCCTGAAGGCGGGCTCACTCGGGGGGTCACTGACGTCCGGCAGCGTCGCGGTGCCGGTGGGATCGGTGGGGACGTCGTCGGGGTCCTCCTCGGGATCGAAGCCGGGCTCGCGCTCGTCTGACTCGAAGGGATCGCCGATCAGCGCCAGCCCGGCGGAGCGGGCCTCGGTGGAGGCGTCCTCCTCGGTGGGCAGGGCCGCGCCCAGCGCGTCGCTCGCCGCGCGCCCCAGCACCTCGTTGATCTTCGCCGGCAGGTCCAGCACGGTGAAGGGCTTGGGCAGCAGCAGCGCGATGTTCAGCGAGGCCAGGGACCGCCGCAGGTGCTCGCCCTCACGGCCGTGGGTGGTGGACATCAGGATGACCGGCACGGGCGGGCCGCGCTCGTCCCGGCGCAGCTCCTTGATCAGATCCAGGCCCGAGCGATCGGGCAGATCCTGATCGATCAGGAGCAGCGAGAGGTCCTTCTGGCGGGCTGCGGTCAGGGCGCTGTCGGCGCGATCCCGCAGCAACACCTTGAAGCCCTCGGCCTTGAGGACCTCGACGAGGATCCCGGAGAAGTACGGGTCGTCCTCAACGACAAGCACCTGCTGCATTGACCAGCACCTCAATGAAGAATCTACGGGGGTACAGACGCTACGTCATAGCTCAGAGAGCCGCCTGTTATGACATATCGCTGTCAGGGGGCTCACCTTTCGCCATCTTCCGCGCGGCCGCCAGCGGATCCACCGCCGCCAGCACCCCGGAGATGACCGCCCACGCGGCGACGCCGGTGCTCTGGACCTCGTGTAGATTCCCCGGCGTGATCCCGCCGATGGCGACCACGGGCACGCGCGCCGCGGCGACGAGCTTGCGGAGATCCATCAGGCCGCGGGGCGGCAGGGCCGCGTGGATGCCGGGCTTGGTGGAGGTTCGGTAGACCGGCCCGAAGCCCACGTAGTCGACGCCCTCGGCCTCGGCGGCGGCGAGCTGGGCGAGATCGTGCGTGGAGCGACCGACGAGGTAGCCCGGCGACAGCCGCGAGCGCTCGAAGTCACCGTCGGACTGGCCGAGGTGGAGCCCGTCGCCCAGGCCGGCCTCCGCCAGCGCCAGGTGGTCGTTCAGGATGAGCGGCACCCCGCGCTGCTTGCACAGCGGGTGCAGCAGCCGCGCGACCGCGCCCACGTCGTCCGCGCTCCAGCCCTTGCAGCGCAGCTGGATCACCGAGGCGCCGCCGTCCAGCAGCAGCGTGCCCAGCGCCACCGGGTCGCCGAAGCCCGCGTCCGCGATGCCGTAGAGCCCTCGAATCATGGCGGCAGCCTAACCCTTCCTGCGGCGGCGGCTCGGCGGCGTGACGCCCAGCTCCGTCGCCTTGGTGCGGAGCGTGTTGCGGGCGACCCCCAGCAGGGAGGCCGCCGCCTTCTGGTTGCCCCGGGTGCGGGACAGCGCCAGCCGGATGAGCGCCCGCTCGGTGGCGTCGATGGCCAGCCGGTAGAGCCCCACGTCGCTGCCCAGCTCGAACTGCTGCACCATGGGCCGGAGCCGCGCCTCCACCAGCTCCTCGAAGCTCACGGCCTGCTCCCGCAAGGCCGCGTCCGGCGCGCTCTCCAGCAGCCGCGAGACCGCCTCGGGCAGATCCCGCGCCCGGAAGGTGGGGCCGGGGCAGCTCGTCACGAGCTGCATGGCGAAGGTCTCCAGCTCCCGGCCGTTCCCGGGCCAGGGGTGGGAGAGGATGAGCGGCCACATCGATCGGTCCAGCCGACGGCGCGGCAGGCCCTGGCGGCGGCGGTAGCGCTCCACGTAGAGCCGCGTGAGCGCCTTCAGGTCGTCGTGTCGCTCCCGCAGGGGGCGCAGGCGCACCGGCGTCCAGTGGGCCAGCTCCGGGTTGTCCAGGCCCTTCACCCGGGTGCCGCCCATCATCCGCCAGCCGGCCTTGCCGGCCCGGTCCTCCAGGTCGCTCACGGCGCCGCGGCTCCACTCCTCCAGCTGCCTGATGTACAGCACGCCGGGCGGGCCGTCGGGCACGGGGGCCGGCTCCGCGCCGCCGGGCCGCGCGTCGAGGGAGAGCAGCGGCCCCTCGGCGGCCGCGAGCCGGTGGATGACGCGGGCGACCCGCTCCTTGCCCGTGCCGCGCTCCCCCTCAATCCGGATGGGGGTCGCGCGGGTCGCCACGTCCGCCAGCAGCGGCAGGGCGCGGTTGTCCAGGCCCATCCGATCCAGCTCCCGACGCTCGTCGAGCTGGATGACCGCGCGCGCGCAGCGGCGGGCCAGCCGCAGCTGGAGGTCCGGCCGCGCCGGGGCGGGGCGGATGGGGAGGGCGGGGCCGCCGACGCTGCGCAGCTCCGGCGGCTCGGGCAGGGAGGCGCTCAGAGCCTGCAGCAGCTCGGTGTCGAGGCCCTGCAGCCGCCCGTCGATCAGCACCAGCCCGCAGCCCGGCGCGGCCACCTCTCGCACCAGCGCGGGCCAGGTCGACGCCGTACGCACGGCGTGTCCCGCCTGGGCGAGGCGCTCCACCAGATCCCGGCGGAGGCGTTCTTCCACAGTGACGACGGCGACGTGGGGCAATGCAGCAGTTCCTGAGTTAAAGTAAAGTCGTCATTCGCATCTTGACGGGTAAAGAGCCATGCGCCTTCTTCTACTTTGTAGCTTGTTCCTGGCCCCCTCCGCCG
>Ga0316204_10012448_pt1 | contig 10365 bp, 8 predicted proteins | sample 6monrhotite_MG_2_FD_205661 | JGI IMG/M metagenome (GOLD analysis project Ga0316204, IMG submission 205661) | Microbial mat bacterial communities from mineral coupon in-situ incubated in ocean water Damariscotta River, Maine, United States -... | ecosystem: Environmental > Aquatic > Marine >... | reverse complement strand
CAGACAAAACGACTTTAAAAAAGATATTTTCTATATTAAAGCAACGCCGAACACCGCCGCCGGGCTTGTCCAACAGACGGTTCAGATTGTGGTTCGCTTTGCTCACACAATCTAACCTTATTCGTTGTGTTTGGGGCAGGGCAATATCAACCCCATAACACAGCAGGACAACATTTGATAGCACACGAACTAACCCATGTGGTCCAGCAATCGAGCCATCGCAGTTATGGCGATACCTACCGTTTTGCACCGCAAAAATCGAACAACAATGTGCAAGTACAACAAAGAACCGGTGCGGCATTGCAAGGCGCATGGAGTTGGCGTGGCGCTGGCCGGGGATCGCTTATCGGTGGTGTCGCTGGTGGTGCCTTAGGAGCAATTTTCGGCCCGATAGGCGCATTGGTTGGATTAGGTGCGGGTGCATTAATCGGTGGCCTGATCGGTGGACTTGCCGGTGGCAGGGCATCCCGAACGATGACAGAAATTCGACGTCGATGTCGTCGCTTGATGGAGAGAATCCGTCAACATCCGGTCTATCGAGCATTGGCCTCGGCGGCACGGGCCATCGCAGATGAAATCATGGCGCTGGCCCGGCAGCGAAACAACTGTTTATATTATGCGGAAAAACTCCATTTGCTACTCAATACGCCTGAAGCACCACGAGCAACCAGTGGCCAACCCGCTCCTCAGGGAAGTACCTTGGAAAGAAACCGTCGAAGAGTTGGACAAGCTGTGCAACGAGAGCATACTCGTTTATCCACCCCGCAAGCGCAGCAAGAGGTCGGTCGTCAGGAACAAGTCGCCAATGCCTCCACCCGACAGTGGACTCAAAGGCGTGGACGTGATAATAAAATTTTTTACGTGGACAACAGTGACCCCAATAATATCGTAGTGCAAATTAAACTCCGACTGTTGCGGGGTGGGAATGTCACCACCCAGCAGGATATCAATAATTTGATCTATATCGAGGATGCCATTGAACGAGTCGCTGAAAGCCGGGGTTATACGATGGATGTGATATTCAGTGATACCGATGGGCCTGATGTCTTCACGTATAACGTCGATTTCGACCGCTGGCCAACCTCAGCTAACCCGGTTGGCAATGCCCGTACTCTTGCCCACGAGATTCACCACTTGATGGGCTTAGGGGATCGTTATGACTACATCGAAGCCCATGCTGCCAACCGAAACATGAATATCCCGGTCCGGCTGCATTGGTTTCGAGAGCAAATGAACCGTCAACCAGACTCAGACAGAAGCCGCTCCTTGATGGGCAGCGGCAGAACCATGCTCGATGATGATGTTTGTCGCGTCAGTGGCTTGGATTTTCAGACTTGTATGGCGGCGCGAGCGCGGAGTTTGCAGGAGTAATCAGAAGAGAATCTCTAGAATCGGATTTTATCCTATGATATTGTACGATTAACAGCTCTTTGGCATGTGGTCAATTGAATTAGTAAGATACTGTGGTCCGACCCTACCATCGAGTAGGGGCTGCCCGTTTCAATATTCGCGGTGATCAGATAGGCTAGATCTGATCATGCAAAGATAAAATATTGTCTATTAATCAATGTACTCTTTGAGTGCTGTTAACATGAGCTCATTGATATTCAGATTGGTCGTTGAAAAGCGGACTCCTATGCGGTAGCTTTTATCAGGACATTGATCATGCCAGATCACTTCTGCTTTGAGTTCTAGCGAAAAACCATCGGCTTCATATCCAATGATAATCTTGTCACCCGACTGGAGTTCTTTGCTCACCAAAACTCCCATACCAGAGAGCGAAACATCATTTACATAATTCAATTCAATTCGTTCGTTTTGATGACGTATGTAGAACTGTCCTGGAATTTGGTCATATACTAAATTGAGTCTTTCATGTTGGCGATTTTCCAGAGTAGCTTGGTTTGATTCTGCAAAAGTCATATGAATGCTTTCCTAAAGTCTGAAACTGCAAATACAAGATAATCGTCGCTTAAGAGCATTTGTAAGCAAAAAGCATGCATTTTATCTTTGGTTGCAGAATGAACTGTTTTGGGTGTGTTTTAAGTAAATAATATCCATCTGTTATTTACTAAGTATCGGCCGCTCGAGCACTTAGTAGCTATTGCCCTCTCCCAGAAAAGCCGGAATATCCACCAATATTAACTGGGTGATACAGGATTCCACTCCCTGAGCTCATCGTTACTACTTTACCAATAGTATGAAAAATACCTATCTATAGATGATGGGTAACGATCAAATAAGGGGAAGTAAAAAACACAAAATGCAATAAATTTAATAAAGAATGTAGCACAAAATTCGATTTTAGATATCGGGTCATTACTAATGGCCCGAAAATTCCTACTTGAATATTATGTAATTATGGAGTTTAATTCCATTATTACATAATATTTGGAGCGGCGGATGATCACTAGAGATATCCTCTCGGAACTTGAGTTATTGTTTACAGAATACCCGGTTGTTACCGTCTTGGGGCCGAGGCAGGCGGGCAAGACGACTCTCGTTAGAAAATTACTCACGGGTTTTGACTACTCCAATTTGGAATTGCCAGAAACACGGGAATTGGCCAGATTTGATCCGAAAGCTTATTTGTCCCAGTTCAAGTCAAAGGTTATCATTGATGAGATTCAAAGAGTTCCGTCTTTGCTCAGTTATATACAAACCATTGTTGATGAAAAAAATATCAATGGTCAATTCATTCTGACTGGGTCACATCAGTTGCAATTGCATGAGGCCGTTACCCAGTCACTGGCAGGTCGAACAGCCGTGCTCAATTTGCTCCCGTTTTCTATTAATGAATTAAGCCATGCTAATATTGACTTTGATTCATGGGAGCAATATTGCTTTAGTGGTTTTTTGCCAAGAATTCATGATCAGCATCAGCGGCCAACAACCGCTTATTCCAATTATTACCGAACTTATGTTGAGCGAGATGTGCGCCAGCTGATTAATCTTAAAGACATCAATATTTTTGAAAAATTTATGAAGCTAATGGCTGGACGTGTTGGGCAAATACTAAATCAAACGTCACTGGCCAATGATGTGGGGATGGATGTAAAAACCATTCAACACTGGATCTCGATATTAGAAGCTTCTTTTTTGATTTTTAAACTTTCACCCTATTATGAGAATTTTGGAAAACGCGTTATCAAATCGCCTAAATATTATTTCACTGACGTTGGTTTGCTAAGTTTTCTATTAAACATCGAGAAGCCAGAACAGATAACCCGAGATCCCTTAGTTGGTAGTCTATTTGAAAACCTAGTTGTGGTTGAGTTACTAAAAGAAAGAACAAATAAAGGAAAATTACCCAATCTATATTTTTACCGAGATAGCAACGGCAATGAAGTTGATATTTTATTGGAAGACGGATCCGATCTCATCGCCATCGAAATAAAATCATCGAGTACATTTTCAAGCTCACTACTCAAAAATTTAAAACGATTTAAATCGATCGCACCTCAAGTGAATCGCTGTTATTTAGTATACAACGGCGAAGCGTATGCCCTGACGGATAAAATCGATACACTAAGTTACAAAAATATCGCCTCTATTATGAAATAAACTGTATTGCTGAGTCTTTCTATGCCATTGAATGCTTTAGAAGCTATTTTAAACATATACTTTAGCTAGCATAATATCGCAATAAAAAATAATTCACAATGTAACATTGAGGTCAGTTAATTGCGTTGGCTCATTCATTTTTTCCTGGTCTTGCACTCATCTTAAAGGTTTAAAAACTGCTTCTAAGGAATAGGCTCATCAATGCGGTATCTTCTGTTTTGACTTTCTGGCAATTGTGACCGTAAGAACTCACATTCGTCTAGATAAGTGCGAAACATAGCCGGTTCTGGCTCTCCGGTTTCCTGCCAGTGCTCATCCTGTTGTCCACGTTCGCGCCAAAAGGCTTCACCACAATAAGGGTCTCGCAATCGCCGACCACGCGCTTGCATCCCATGTTCTTGGCGAATCAAGTTCTCACGCTCTACCGTCTGACCATGACGCAAAAACTGACCGGCACTCGGGCGACGCAATTGACCTTGATAATTTTCTGTCAGTGAAATTTCACCAGTTTGCAAGTCCCGTGAATAAGCGCCGTAATATCCACCTTCTCCCTCTCCTCTAGTACTTGCATGTCGCTCTACCCAGGCATGACCACAAAGTTCATGGCCTAATATCAACCAAGGCTCACTAATCTCCAGCTGACCACTGACCGTGGCACTACCCCACTGCCTGGTACTATTTGGCGAAGGCACTCTTACCCGCTCCGCGCCCCCTGAAGGTCTAGACGTATCATTAATTTCAATGACCGTTTCGGGACGGGATTGTACAAAATCACAAATACATGTGGATCCGGTAGGCGTCTCTGAACTTGCCGCACGCGATATGTTTGCTCCAAATAGACCACCTATGCTACCAATCAAGCCACCAAATAAAGCACCAATCGCCCCAAAGATTGGACCAAACAAGGGAATGCGTCCACCGATACTGCCGATGCGATGACCCATTCGATAACCCGTGCTTCCCCCTTGCAGCAGTCCGCCTAAAAATCCTCGGCAAAAACCTCTTGCCATAGTTACTTCACCATTGGCTCGATTTACCCGAACATTGCCTTGTGGTGAAAGCCTTCGCAAATAGCTCTCGGCGGTCTCGGCATTGGTTTGGTCCAAACCTTCACCCCTTGGATTTGCGATACGCTGGTCCGGATGTTCAACTCTTAACCGTCGCATTAATCGATTGCTGGATGGATGTTCAATTACGACTTGAGACTGATCCCCTGCTACGACTCGTTCCGCTACTTTGTCAGCTTCAATTTCGCTGGCCTCATTTTCATTGGATAGACTTGCTGGTGTTGCTGTCCCTGATGACGCTTGTTGTTGAACGACATGCGCCAATTCATGCGCTAACAGCTTTCGCTCAACTGGAGTATGGTTTGAAAACTGGTTATCCCCAAATACAATGTTATTCCCTACGGTATATGCCTGGGCATTGACGGCATGTGCAGATCGATTAGCTTTGGGATCCGTATGAATTCGAACATTTCCAAAATCATGCTTAAAACGGGACTCCATAAAACGGCGTGTAGTCCCATCCAACGGTTGTCCCGCAGAACTCAATACGGTTGGCACAATCGAAGGCACCTCACATGACGGTGCGCAGCCCGAGATCTTGCGCTGCAGTTGCAAATTTTTTTTCTTGCACTCGATACACTCTCCTTTGTCCTGAGCATATTGTTTGCATCGGCACTTGCGCTGCAAAACGCCACTAAGTGATGTCGTATTCATCCGTGCCATTTTAGTGTCTTGCGCTATTGATTTGAGTTTCACCAAAATGCTCCTTACCTACGATACCTGAAACACTTGAGATTAGGTTCAAGCTAAATGTTGTCGAGTCAAGTGAACGATGCCGTTATTAATATAACCCTGGCGAATCGCTGTTTGGATTTCGGATTCAACGACATCAAGACGCCGGTTTCGGGCTGTCACCACACCAACATAGGGCAAATTGAGTGTGCCGTCCTCACGCACAGGATATTCGCCTGAACCGGTCTCTACGGTTCCACTTTGGTTTAATAATCGTAAATGAACTCTGGGATAGCTAATAAGGGCGCCGTAAGCGACAATTTTACGTACCAGGGTAACGTTGACTGTCGGCGAGATAATATACCCCCCTTGCAAAGCCGTTTGGATTTGATCGGCCAACTGGTCCATGGTTAAACCGCTGGCACGCACCAAACCGAGAAGCGGCATTTTTATATCGCCGTTAACATCTAATGGATACTCATGAGTGACATCTTGAACATTACCACCCGCACGTACTTCGACACGAACCACCATACCTGTCGCGAGTCGGCTTATATTTTCCCATTGGATCCTTGACTGCTGCCCCTCGGGAACTCGCTGTAATGCTGTCGTTTGGACCATCGCCTGAGGCCCAAATCCATCGTCGCTACTGGCCTGGCGCTCAACAGAACTATCTTTCGCCCCGATGGCCAATTGCTCAGGAACAGGGCGATTCTGCCATTGCATGACATGGACCAGTTCATGAGTTAAAAGCTTGCCATTATCACCAGCCTGGGAAGGACGAAAGCGATCGCCAAGCACTATATGGTTACCCGCTGTATAGGCCTTAGCTTGTACTGCCGCCGCCGATGCGGCCGCACGTTCACCAGTATGGATTTTCACTTGAGAGAAATCAAAATTCATAGGCCGTTCAAACGCTACCCTGGTATCGGCATTAAGACCCTGGCCCGGTGAGTCCAGTACTTCGTGTACAATAGAGGGCACATTGGCTTTATCCGGTGGCGAGGTGAGCCGATGCTTGCTTTCCGGTGGTACAGCATTAGCCAAATTTTTAGGGTGTTTTTCGAGTTCCTGTACTAAATCATTCATCATCATGCTCCTCTAACCGTCACAGTTTTACTGATTTTTACCCGTTATAGCTCTGGCCATTGATATCCAGACATCAACTCGTGAGTCATAAAACGCTACTTAAAAATCAACAATATTGCGCAAAATAATATAATGTCTTATGTCTCGTTGAGTTACGTTAGGAAGGAGGCTTAAGCCCGTTTGACGATGTTGCTTAAACGATGAGTACTGAGTACCCGATGACACGATACCCCGTTGTCAATCCAGTCGACACATCATTGACACGGCAACCCTGACCACATGATTCATGCTATTTTTTTTGGTTAAGGACTAGATTATAGATCTGGCAGTTGATATCCAGTCGCGTTTTGGGTGCACCCGAGCCCAAGCTCTGAGTCTTAATCTAGCGGTGCAAAAATAAGTAGATGTCTGGACATCAACTTCCGGGGCTATAAATTGGTCATTTAACGCGGGATTTATCTTCCTATTCAAAGCAAAAAATCGCACATAATAGCCGAGTGATATAAATTTTTTGTAATACAGACAAGAGGCAGATAATGACACGTTAAATGAATAACTTATTTTTAAGCTAATCCTCATATGAAACTATCAAATCGATGCCGAAAAAGCAACATGAAATTGATAAATTCAGTGACTTTAAAAAAGCGCTCATTGAATGTGTTGCTCTTATTGCGTAGCCCATTCCTTATCCTAAATTACGAGCCCGATCGGGTATAAGCGTGCCAAGTCGTATGCCAAGCATACGGTAGGCTTCGGCTGCCTCCTCATTTTGCTCCAAAGCCATACGATCCTCACGTCTCATCAAATGAAGGAAAAGATAGGCAGCAGCCACACGTCCTCTTTGCATTAGACCTATACATGACGAAGACTGTAAGCATAACAGTCGCTGGGTTTCAGCAATTGCTAACGCCTCATCAATGACAAAAGCCGCATACTCCCGAGCATTCGTCAACGGTATTTGGTCACTTTCTCCTCTGCTATGTTCATTAACGTAGCGGATGATGGTTTCAATATCAGAAATGCTCTGGCCGAAATATTCAGATTCGAGGTAACGTTCTACATTCAGGCGCCCTAGATCCGCTCCCTGCCAGACTCCTACTCATATGACAGTATCGTATCCATTGCTGCCGATAGCGCTGGAAACTACTACGTCGCAGGTTTTACTTATGAATATTTGGATCCAACAATTCCGAAAAAGGATCTGACTATTCAGAAGTTTGACAACAACAATAATGTGCTTTGGCGCTCCGACATTGCTGCACCTTCTCACTTTGCACTAATTGTTGAAGTCATGAAAATAGACTCAACCGGTATGTTACATATTGTTGGAAGTACGACAGGCAATCTCACAGGAAATGTATTATTGGGTGAGCAAGATGGCTTCATAGCAAAAATTGACGCAGAAACGGGTGTTGTTAAATAAGCAATGGAAATTAAAAGTTATTTTAAAAAGGCGCCATTCCTGCCCATATCACCCCGATCCTGCAACGATTGGCGATTGATGAAAAAGAGTGGTTGGTGAGTGTGAAACATTTTCATTCACGTTTTTATCGCATGATTGGCAAACTGACCTGTTTGCAGCAGGCGTGTTGTCATATGGGGCAGTCCTGGTTGAAAGGGTTGGGAGCGGTGAAAGCTTTATATGTGAACCCAACGGCGTAGATTTCGCTGTTATTTTTCATCGATTGCATGGTATGAATTATTTTTGAGCGGCTCGTCCCTTTTTTTGTTATTGTTTATTTACTTTTGCTGATGTTGTTCTATTTCCTCTTGGCGGTTTCCGCTATGATTAGTTTTTATTGTGTTAGGAGTGAGGCTCTATGTGAGTGATTTATTGAGTCTGTTAGCTATTTGACTTTGAATATTTCGATGGCTGTCCTGGTTTTTTGCATCGACAATGCGGTCGAGCAGCTCTTCAGGTGTGAGGATTTTTATCCAGCCATGCGTCGAGCTGCGTTTCAGTAATACCCAGGCCGATAATCGCTCCCGCATGTAGCGTGCTTAAATCTGCCAGCGTCATCGCGGTGAATTTATCCGTATCACTTATGCCATGCTCATGGCAGAAATTTTCGATGAAGTCTTCGGCCTGTTTTCCATGCAGGCTCCGTTTGACCACTTGCCCCATTACATCTTTTCTTTGCTGTCTGTATTGAATGCGAAAGGCATCGATTTCTCCCAAAGATTTTCTAACCACTCCATATTGTTCGCATGAACGAACATACGCCCAGCAATAAAGATCGAGCATGGGTGCAGTATCGTTTTTTTCATAAACGGCAAGCAGCGCGGCGGTGTAGTCCTCGTGCAATACATCGGTAAAACTTAGCGGGCATAAATTGAGTTTGATAAACGGTATGTTGCAGCTCAAGCGGGAGGTTCGCTTATTCACATCTTCAAAAGCCTGCAAATAGGACAGATGGATCAGTAAAAAGAAGCTTTGCTCGAAAGAGTCTTCGATTTTTTTCGCCTTAAATAAAATCAGCTCGAACAGTTCTTTCAACACATGAGGATTACTCAGCGGTTTATAGGTGGATTTGCCAATATCAACCTCAATCGTTCGAATGTTGCCGCAGGCCTCTGGATTAGCTAGCAAGTCCTGGGAAAGCAGATGATGAAGGTTGCGGATAGTTAAACTATTCAGCTCAATTTCTTGTGCATTTTCAACCAGGAACAAGATCGCCTCCTTGTGATTCATGATCATCACGGTTTCTTGGTGAACTTTGCCTTCTGCCGAAATACCTTCTTCCACGAGCCTTTGCGTATCAAGCCTTGAATAAGTGTTCCCCTCAAGGCGGCTGGAGTTATAGGATAGATCGACCAAAAGCCGCTGACAGATTTCCCTTGCATAGGTTCCCGCCGCCAACTCTCTATCAAAGCGCTTTCCTTCCTGAAACAGTCTTTTTCGCATGTCTTTAGGGACATAAGTGGTTTCATTAGGGACATAACCTTCCAGATACTCCCGTTTATAGGACATTTTTTCTCTGACATGGAGAGGAATTTCCAGAAATTTAAGGGCATCCTGACTTCTTTGGGTAAAAATTTTGTGTGCTTTGTCCTTTTTCTGTCCCTTATTTGTCGCTATTGGTATTTTGCTAGGATAGTATTTTGTGGCTTTCTTCTCGCCCTTTTTCAGTATCTGGCTTTTATCAACAAGGCTTGCAAGCCTACGTTGTAATGTTTTGGTATTTATATAAAAACTTATACTTTCAACAATTTGGCCACGCGAAAGTCCTTCTGGATTACTTTCCAAAAGTGCTTCGATTTCATCCATTTGCTTTTGAACGTCTTGTGTCATAGAGTCTCTCTTTATGTCCCTTAATTCAAATTAGATCATTTTAGGGACATAATCAATCTGTTTTGGGACATTTTCCGGTTTAATATAACGCGCCTGAACATTTCAGTTTTATTTTTATGTAATTATGGAGTTTAATTCCATTATTACATAATATTGGGTTGTAAATGATCGCTAGATATATCCTTTCGGAGCTTGAGTTGTTGCTTACAATACCCGGTTGTTACCGTCTTGGGGCCAAGGCAGGCGGACAAGACGACTCTCGCTAGAAAATTACTCACTGGTTTTGACTACTCAAATCTGGAATTGCCAGAAACGCGGGAATTGGCCAGGGTTGATCCGAAAGCTTATTTGTCCCAGTTCAAATCACCGGTCGTCATTGATGAGATACAAAGAGTCCCCTCTTTGCTCAGTTATATACAAGCCATGGTTGATGAAAAAAATGTCAATGGTCAATTCATTTTGACTGGGTCACATCAGTTGCAATTGCATGAGGCCGTGACCCAATCACTGGCAGGTCGAACCGCCGTGCTTAATTTACTGCCATTTTCTATTAACGAGTTAAGCCATGCTAATATTGACTTTGATTCATGGGAGCAATATTGCTTTAGTGGTTTTTTGCCAAGAATTCATGATCAGCATCAGCGGCCAACAACCGCTTATTCCAATTATTACCGAACTTAT
>Ga0316204_10012446_pt1 | contig 10365 bp, 5 predicted proteins | sample 6monrhotite_MG_2_FD_205661 | JGI IMG/M metagenome (GOLD analysis project Ga0316204, IMG submission 205661) | Microbial mat bacterial communities from mineral coupon in-situ incubated in ocean water Damariscotta River, Maine, United States -... | ecosystem: Environmental > Aquatic > Marine >... | reverse complement strand
CCCACTGGGTGAGATGCTGGGAGGTGCCTCTATTTAATGCGTGCAGGGTGAGGGGAGGCAGTGAGAATTGATAGACCATATGCGCCTCATCACCCTCGCCAAAGTAACTGATGTTCTCTTTATGTGGCACGTTGGTTTCGGTGATGAGAATGCAATCTGGAGAGACATGGTTGATCAGGTCACGAATTAGCTTAACCATCTCATGGGTCTGTTCAAGGTGAATGCAGTTTGTCGTTAACTTTTTCCATAAAAAGGCGACTGCATCGAGACGAATAATACGTGCACCATTGCGAATGTAGAGCAGTAAAATATCCAGATACTCAAGTAACACCTCAGGGTTGGCGAAGTTGACATCAATCTGGTCTTCACTAAAAGTTGCCCATACGTAGAGCATGCCGCGCCGGGTGGTGACCGGTACCAACAAGGGTGAATTACGCGGACGGGTTACCTGGCTGACATCAGTATCCTGTGGTAGTTGGATAAAAAAATCTTTTGCCGGGGGGAGATTGGCGACAAAGTCATAAAACCACAGACTCTCCCGTGAAACATGGTTAATCACCAAATCAAACATTAAGCGATAATGCTGGCTGAGCTTTTTGATATCACGCCAATCACCCAGCTCAGGGTTTACCATGCGATAGTCGATCACGGAAAACCCATCATCTGAGCTGTAGGGGAAGAAGGGCAGGATATGCACACCATTGATGGTTTCACCAATATGCTTTTCGAGAAAGTAGTCGAGACTCTTTAGTGGTGATTTTCCATCAACCTGAATGGAGTCACCATAGGTGATCATCACCACATCTTGCTCATTCCACAGTGTGTGATGTTCCATCTCTGACAACACACCATATCGATCTACAAGCCCCATCACCCGTTGGGTGATGTGTGGGTGCTGCTCGGGGTAGATTAGCTTTAGACGTGTTTCAACCGTGGCCTGAAGTTGCGCTTTTTTTTGTTGGTTTGTCATTATAAAACCTTGGCGATTATCAGTAACTGGTGTGTTAACGGTTATCCTCTTCGACCGCATCATAGATTCGATCTAGAATATCGGGCACGGCGCTGAGGACTCGGTTCCAACTGGGGATGAAGGGCGTCTCCATCGGGTTCTCCAAGAACTGCTTACCTGCGACTAAAATATTCTCAGCAAACAACTCAACCGCTACCTCTTCTTCATGGCGATCAACCGTTAAGCCATTCATCACCGCGTCGTTGTAATAGGTTTCGATAAAGTCGAGGGCGATACGGTAATAGGTGGCTTTAATGGTGCGGAAGGTCTCGGCGCTGAAAATAACCCCGTGGGTGGCGAGCTTGCGGAACAGTGCCTTGGCGATATCGATACACATCTTGGAGAGGCCTGCATCGGGATTACTTTGTGACAGTGGCTGATGCTTGTGGTCATAGTTATCGGCAATATCAACCTGACAAAGTCGATTGGTGGAGTAGTTACGTTTAACCTCGGACAACACGCCTATTTCAAGCCCCCAGTCGCTGGGGATGCGGATGTCATTAAACACATCGGCACGCATTGAAAACTCCCCCGATAATGGGTAACGGTAGCTATCCAGATATTCGAGAAAGCTGTCATAACCAAAGACCTTTTTCAGCGTGCGTATTAACGGTGTTACCAGTAGACGACTGACCCGGCCATTGAGACGGCCATTAGCATGGCGTGCATAGTAGCCTTTACAGAATTCATAATTGAAGTTGGGGTTGGCCACTGGGTAGATAAGCCGCGCCAGCATTGAGCGATCGTAGGTGAGAATATCGCAATCATGCATCGCTACGGAAGAGGCCTTGCCGGAGGCTAATACATAGCCGTAGCAGTACCAAACATTACGCCCTTTCCCCATCTCCTTGGGTGCGAGGTTTTTTTCGAGCAGTAGTTTATCGATGGCTCGCAGGCGTGGACCATCGTTCCACAAAATACGGTGATGTTGTGGCAGCGTGGAAAAGAAATCTTGTGCATGTCCGTACTGTTCTTGATCTGCCCGATCAAGGCCAATCACTACCTCACTGAGGTAGGGCACCTCTTTTAGTTCGCTGATAATGCCGGGTAGTGCCGGGCCTTCCAGTTCCGAGAAAAGTGAGGGCAGCACCAGTGACATAGGGCGTTGTTTGGAGAAATTAGTTAGCTCTTTTTCAAGCTCATCAACAGGTCGTTGAGTCAGGTTATGAAAATTAGTGATGATTCCGTTTTGGTAAAAGTCACCCATGGTTTACTCCTCTATATTCTGATCGATGATCATATTGATTGCTTCACACCATCCGGTAGGCCCTGATGAGGTGGGGAGGATGATATTAGTGATCAGTGAAACGTCTGGTGCACTGCCTGCGGGATTGTGGATCAGCACCGAGATATCCGCTGCTTGCAGCATCTGAACATCATTATGGCTATCGCCTAGCGCGACGGTTATCCAGTGGGTTTGTGGTTGCAGTAATTGATACTGTTTCAGCAGCCAGGCCATAGCATGGCTTTTATTTATCGGGCGCATGACATGAAAAAAACGTCCACCACGGGTTAAGGTCAAACCATGGTGGCTGAGTTGATCTTTAAATTCAGCTAATGCGCCCTCATCTTGCTGCCACAATAGTGGCTCGCTACTGAGGCGGGTACGTGCGCGCTGTGCGGCTTTATGCTCCAATCCGGTGTGTGCCATCACCTCTTCAACACTCATATCGTTAAAGCCTGTGAAGTTAAAGCCAAACTCAGTTCGTAGTGACTGAAGAGTGTTGGTGATCTGCTGATAGTCACAGCCAAAGTAGGTGGTTGTTGATGAGAGAGTGAGGAAGTAACCTTGTGGGCAAACAACAACGCTACCGTTTTCTGCAATGATCGGGTGGTGAAGAGTTAACTGCTGCGCAAAAGGCTGCATCTCAGCGATGGTTTTACTGCTGTTAAAGATTAACGGAAACTGTAAATCAGCAAGACGCTGTAGTGCTGGCTTAGCGGCACTATAGTCATAGTTGTGATGATCTAGCAGCGTGCCGTCAAGATCGGTAAATACCAGCAGCTTTTTCATAACAGCGCCTTCGCTGCAACAGCATTGATCTGGTGATCATCATTAAGCGTCAGCACTAGGTCAGCACGTGCTGGCATGTGCTCCAAATTGTCTCGGGTTATTCGTTCATAGTGCATGATAAAGCGTGCGACTTGCTGCTCTGTCATTACCCCGCTTTGATCGGTCTGATTGGTGGCAAGCTTCTGTTCTTGCAGGCTGCGCCACTCCAGCACCTTCTCCATGGCGGGAATCTTCAACATGATTAAGGTATCGAGCTGCTTGAATAGGGTCTGGTAATCACCCGATAATTGCTGATTAACATAATGACGCCAAATACCTTCACCATCCTCTTGCAACTCAAGTGCATTGATGGGTTCAGCCAGCGTTGAGCTGGGTTGTGGCTGGGAGGCGACGCACCACCCTTCAAATAGCACCACCTCAACTGGCAATGAGAGCGAGGGCCATTGCTCAATCGGTGCGCGATCATCGATGGCCTTATTAAAGCGAGGCAGAGATAGCTCCCCGTGTGGGGCTCGCAGTTGTTCAAATAGAGATAAGCCTAACGCGACATCGTGGGTGCCTGGCACCCCTCGTGTTTGTAGTAGCGGATGAACCTGCTTGGCAAGCTCAGCGCGTTGTTGACGTGTGAGGTAAAGATCATCGATCGAGAGGGTAGCAACACGTTTTTCAAAGCCTTGCTCAATGAGTAATTGTAGAATTTTACATAGGGTTGATTTACCCGAACCCTGCGCGCCATTAATGCCTGCAAACAGTGTTTTTCCGCAGTGCTTCTTTAGCAGCCAAGCGGTGAGTGGCAGATAAAGTTCGGCCAATACAGTGTCAGGCAAGGTGTGTTTATCAATCCCTTCTTCCATCAATAATGCATTAAAGTTCTCACTCAGCTTGACTGCAAGTTGCTCAAACTGTTGGTGATCTTCAGCGGTGAATTCAATTGGCCATTTTATGGTTTTAGTGTGCTTATTCATCGTCATCTTTATTTTTGATGTTATTAACTTTAGGCAGATACCATGCCGATCGATGCAACTCAATGATTGTAATAAATAAAGAATGATTTTTACAGGTTGAATTTAGGTTGTTTGCATTAATTTGGTGCGAGTTTTTATGGCTTCTCACCATATTAAGGCAGCTACTGCTGAAGTTGTTTTGGTATTGATTTTTATGAATAGATTAGTCGTAAGAATTTAAGTTTATTTTTCTAAGTGGTATAGCCGACAGAGTGTTGGATGCTTGTTGTAAATACAACATAACCGTAGCCTGGGTTGAGGGTCGAAACCCGGGGGAATTGTGGTGTTTGGCAGTCCCGGGTTTCGCAAAGCTCAGCCCAGGCTACTTGTTTTCATCAATATGTCAGGTAGGGGCTATATCCAAAAGATTGGCGTGGTAACACTGAGGATCAATTCTTCCCCTATGGCGAGTGAATGTGGGGGGAAGCTAGTGTTGTAAATTTCTGCAGAGTGTCTTAAAACATACCCAACATTAACAAACGGAAATATTAATTGAGCGGTGGCCATCGTCGTCACTTCATCCCAGCGGCAGGCTACCGTTTTACCGTTACATTATTGAATCGCTCATCACCACTGTTGGTTGATAGAATCTTTGAACTCAAAGATGCAATGATTGTGTTGCCTGATTATATTCACGCTATCTGGTCTCTGCCACCTGTTTTAGTGGGTGGTGGTAGGGATTATATTTTTTATGATTATTTTTATGTGGTTATATTTAGTGTTTATATGCCGATGGCTACGGGAAATAGCACACCCTATATTAAACCCATTAAACATAAACAGGGACGATCATGTCGCGACGCACTTTGGTAAAGCAGTTTGGTTTTGGATTCTTCACTCTATTGCTGATTATGGTTTTTATACCCAGTTTGTTGATCGCAGATACAGCGAAATCAATTTCACAAAACTCAATGAGTTTAACTACCGCTTTGGCGAATGCTGAATGTAGCAAGAGCATCTCCGCATCACCGCCAAATCCGGCAGTCACCGCATTGGTTATTGATAGCAGCACGCCTTGTTCCACTGTTACCGTCTCCAGCTCAGATGCAACGTTCACTGCACGAGCACCGTTGATACCAGTGGTAATAGGGAGTGGAGGCGAGCTGACATTTAAAGATGACTCAATGGTTTTATATGCCAGCTCATTCTTGGTTAAAGAGGGAGGAGTGATGCAAGCGGGTAGTGTGACGAATCCGATTGAAAATCAAATTACGGTTGTCATGGCTGGCAATACCTCCGCATCTCTGGCACCGAAGGCGAAAGGGGGGACAACCATTGTTACGACTACAAACAACTCTCCTAATGGCCGTGATATTACGGTATTGAGTGGTGGTGTATTAAAGCTCTACGGTGGAAAGGGATTGTCCGCAACACCCAATGGGACAGATAACAATCCATTAACGAATCCTGCTTTTATCAATACCTATGCCGGTACACAAAGTTGGAGTTATTTAAGTGTGCCTGCGGGGCCAGCAAGCTATAACAATGATGAGAATGTAAGTGCCCCAGTACCCGCGACCGCGCTAGATACAACCCTAACACTGGCAACTAAGCTAGATTGGCAGCCGGGTGATTGGATTTCTGTTGCAACAACCAGTTTTTCATCCCATCAGACAGAGATTGCCGAGATATGTGAGGTTGCATCAGTTGCAAATCCAGAGGGCAAATCAGGCTCGATAACAGGGGCGAGCAATGCTTCGCCGATAGTAGTAACAACCAGCAATGGAGAAAGCCCACCCACAGGCTCTCAAGTGACTATTTCAGGCGTTTTAGGAAACGGTGCGGCAAACGGTACTTGGACGGTTACCAATATCGATTCATCAACATTCAGTTTGAACGGGGCATCCGGTAATGGCGGCTATTCCAGTGGTGGCAGTTGGGATATGGCAGAGGTGAGCCAGCTGACGCTATGCACCCCACTCAAGCATTATCACTATGGTGGCCTTGCTCCCACACCGGGGTTTTTTCCTGATGGTACTTCGCAAGCTGTGGTCAGTGGAGGATCCCCTATTGATGTAAGTAACCAAGCAAAAAGTTTTTACGATGATCATGACCGGAACTACGGCATTGATGAGCGGGCTGAGGTGGCTTTGTTATCACGCAATATCAAGTTCACTTCACTGGCTGGTGTTAGTGAAACAACTATCGCTAACGTATCGTCTACTTTTTTTGGTGGTCACTTAGCCGTGATGGCCGGTAATGGGAGTGCCCCAACTGTTGAACTGGTTGGTGTGGAGTTAGAAAAGTTTGGTCAGCCGTTGGTCGGGCGCTATCCTGTTCACTTACACCATCTGATGAGCACTGATAGCAATGTCCTCATCCAGGATGTGAGCGTACATCACAGCTATAACAAATGTTTTGTTGTGCACAGCTCCAGCAATGCTGATTTATTCAACAATGTGTGTGTACGAACGGTAGGGCAGGGCGTCTATCTGGAAGATGGTGACAATATTACTGGCAATCGGTTTATGCGCAACCTTATTGCGGGCACCATGGCGGCGGCTAGCCGCTACTCATATCCACTGCAAAACGGTAGCACCTATTGGGATGGCGATAATCTACAGGCTACACGTGTTTTTAGCGGCCAGATTACTAATGCGACCAATGCCACAAAAACAGCGCCAATTGTCATAACAAGCTCGAATAGCCTTGCTAGTGGGGATCAGGTAACTATCAGCGGTGTTAAAGGCAATACCGCGGCTAACGGTATCTGGACTGTAACAAGCATTAATTCCAGCAGTTTTTCCCTAAACGGTTCGGATGGAATTAAAAGTGGTGAATATCAGAGTGGCGGAGAGTGGACTACCCCTAACAATAACTGGTACAACATCAACAGCATAGCGGATACCTCATTTTCTGGTGCAAATGCCACTGGTGGAAATCAGTATGGGCCTGATCAATTCCACCCCGGTGGATTCTGGATTACCAACCTCAATAACACTTTTGTTAATAACTCCGTAGCGGGCTGTCAGGCCCAAGGGCGGGGGTATTGGTTACTGGTACAGGGCAGTGCCAATCAATACGCCTATCCTGAGTTTGTCGGCAACCGTGTACACGGCTGTTATAACGGCATCGATACTCAGCCTGATGCAGTCAATAATGTCCTTGACCCTAAGCCTACAATGTCGGGAACGGGTAATAGTTATGCGCCAGTGTTTTTGTTAAACGGAAACACCGTTACCCGATCACGTCAGCGAGGATTTTGGGGGCGCGGCATCTTCTTCGCGCTACATAACAACCGTTTTGCTACCAACCCTTATGGCTTTTCTTTGTTGGGTGGCGGCGGACCGGAAGGCAATCTTCCCGGCTTTTGGGGCTTGGCTCACCAAAATGTGATTGCCGGTATGACCCGAAACAATGTGCAGCGATATCCCGGTTGTACCTTTGGTATTGTACCGGGACTATCTGCACTTACCTGGCAAACAGAGTGTACAGATGTGAACTTACAAGCGGGTATTGCAGGGTGGGGGAACTATCCAAGTGCCAACATGAATATCCAGGGCTATAGCTACTATGATGGTCCAGCCAGGATAGAACATAACCGCTTTGTTAATTTTCGTCATGACCCCACAGGTATCTATCCAAATGATCCTGCAGCGCGTCTTCTGACAACAACGGATATTAAAAATATTGCCAGCTATGGTTCACAAGGGCAGCTTGAAGGCGTTGTTACTGCGGCACAGGCAGCCGCTAATTCCGCACCATCGGCGGACTACATTGGCTACGCGGGTGATCCTGCAACGGGCTGGATTCAATCCAACCAACAAGCGGTGCCGCCGACCCAGTATATTCAAAACAGCCTATGGGATAACGTCGATTTCAAACATCAAGTTTATACCGAAGCGGTGAATATGGGGCCGTTTAACGATGGCGATAAAAATACCGTAATCAGAGACAAGGATGGTGAGCTATCCGGCTATAAAGTTAATGCAACAGCGGGTGGGCCTGCCACAGGTATTGTACCGACCTCACTGAATAACCTGCCTTATTTTGCAACGGATTTTACTGTTGATGAGCCTCATTCTCGTGGCATGAATAACTTTCGCGAGAGTTCATTAATGAGCCCTCACAAGTATGCCACCCTTAACATAGAGTCGGCTGTTAACCCGCATAATCAGAACCCTAATGGCATGCCCACCACCTTCAGAGTAGAGATAAAACGTGATATGCCGGCTTATAGTGATGGCGACTATCCAAGCCAGTTTCTCAATGGTCGCGGACAAAACCCGATCTACGAACCTTTTGTCATGGATCGGATGGGCTATACCGTTTATGGAAAGAGTGGAATTGAAAATGAGTTAGAGAGTCAGTTACCCACAGCATTTAAAGATCGGCTGCTCTTCAGCTATACCGACCCGGCAGTGAAAAGCAGCGGTGATTTTTTTGTAAATCGCATTGCCGTTCACCAAGAGGTGGCAACACCTGCAAACATAAAAATGTATCGCATTCATCGCCAATGGGGGCAAAACTACACGGGTGTATGGCCACCTGGGTTTACCCCACCAGGTGCCGCGGCAACATCTTGCGATGGCGTTTTCTTTGAAAACTTCACATATGCCGAGGCGCGTTGGAAAGATTGCGTGAATCGAGGTAACAACGTATCCCCATATACAGGAGGCGTTACATTAACTCAGGAGACAGATTGGAATACCTTTGATACGGCCTATCAGAATCTACTGAGTGGTCAGACAACGGTAGCAGATTTTATCAGCAGGCAAACCTTTTACTACGATGACAGCGCAAAACTGCTCTATTTCTATATGATTGAAGATCAACCAGTGCAGCAGCAACCCTCTCCCTATGGAACATGTGGGGGTGGAAAAACAGCATATGCCGCTAACGTAACGCAGATTCAGCAAATTAAACAATATAGTGATCCCGTCAGTGTACAGTCTGCACTGGAGGCCGCTTGCCTGGTTGCCAGTGGTACACCGCAGCCGAGCGACCTGTTTACCTGTGGTGAAAGTGGCTGTGCCGCCTATCTGGTAGACTTTACCAATAGCGGCGTTGTAACCACAACGCCGATGTCAGTTCCTAGCACAGATCAACCTTTACAAGTGATTGTTACAGGCGTTAAAGGTAATACCGCAGCCAACGGTACATGGCCTATAACAACAACAAGCGCCAACACCTTTACCCTTAATGGGGTGAGTGGCAATTCAAGCTATGCCAGCGGTGGTACATGGCAGACGGTAGAAGTACCGATCATTAATGCATCCAACGAATCTCCTATTACCATCACCAGTAAAACGAGTGCACCGGCAACGGGAATGAAGGTGACTATTACCGGCGTTATAGGAAACACTGCTGCTAATAAAACGTGGACGGTAACCAACACAGGCGCGAATACCTTTACGCTAAATGGTTCTAGCGGAAATGGTGCTTATACCAGCGGCGGAAACTGGCAAACAGCGCCTATTAACATTGCCTATGCAACCAATAGCACTCCAGTTGTCATCGGTAGTGAAGCACCCTGCTCGCCACCTTGTGATCCACCTCATCCGATTACTCGCAGCAGTTATAACAGTGTGAACCAGTACGAGTTGGTATACAGCGTACCGGCTCAACAGCCTAACGGCCTACCTGTTGTGCAGAATCTAGCAGTGGGCAATACCGCACCACCTACTGATGGTGGTGCATTGACAGGAAAGACGGTGCCCAAGAGTGGAAAGTCGCCAAGTAAAGGAGGAAACCAAGTGACTTATAGTTTCCTACCATTAAGTGGGCCATCGTTTAAATCAACGGCAGACTTCCTCTATCGCTGCGTCACTACACCACCATGGTCACCGGTAAATGCACGAGGAACCTACCCAGCGCCAAGTGGAAAATACATCTTAGCGAACACGCTCTGTTCATCAGATTAATGAATCGTTGAAAATAGAGAAGGGCGAGCTTATATGTGCTCGCCTGACTCTATAACTTCCCCGTTATCGATTTATTTCTTGTCCTCGGCAAAGCACAAGAGCGATAAAGTGGATATTGCTGAGTGATATAGCTGACAGACTGTCGTATTGCTTGTTGTGAATACGAGATAACCGTAGCCTGGGTTGAGGTACGAAACCCAGGGCGATTGTGGTGTTTGGGAGTTCCCGGGTTTCGCAAAGCTCAACCCAGGCTACTTGCTGCACTTATCACCGTTACTTCATAGAGTACGGATAGGCATGCCCAATACACGTTCCCTGCTGCACATGTTCATTAGGTTGCGTGGTAATCTGTACATTTGAGCTGCGTTCAAAACACATAACAAAATCAGAGCCACCGAATTTAAAATAACCAAGCTCTTCACCTTTTCTAAGGGTGACACCTTCTTCTGCGGTAATCGTTACCGATGAAACCTG
>Ga0316204_10012445_pt1 | contig 10366 bp, 6 predicted proteins | sample 6monrhotite_MG_2_FD_205661 | JGI IMG/M metagenome (GOLD analysis project Ga0316204, IMG submission 205661) | Microbial mat bacterial communities from mineral coupon in-situ incubated in ocean water Damariscotta River, Maine, United States -... | ecosystem: Environmental > Aquatic > Marine >... | reverse complement strand
GTGAAAACTTGGGTTACGACGCATTGGTAAGCAAAATGGAAAGCATTCTTCCAGAAAATCGAAATCTTACTAAAGCTGGCGATAGACACGTTACGGGAAAAGTTTTAATAGGTTTTCTTGGGTGTGGGGCTGAAACAGATGATCAAAACATCATTGTTATGACCGAATTTATAGAAGAAGTTCTGCCAGATTACATCAAGACATTTACAGAGGAGGGCTGTGAAACTTTATTAGGTGATACGTATTTAAAGTTTCTTTACGGTGAAGCTTTTGAAGAGGAGTTTTACGCAAAATTTCTGGAGATGGCGGACAGTATTCAAAAATCTACATTGTTGGTTTTTGATCAGAAAAGTAACTTTGGTGGATTTTTGAATTTCAGAAGAATTGGGAACTCTCCTTACCTAAAGTTTTGGGCATTGTATTATATAGATATAGAACAAAAGTTTTCTCAACTTTTGAAATTCGATAAAGAGGAGACTAACCTAGTATCTCTAAAAACTGATGCGGATTTTTATATAAAAAACTTAGAGCGCATTACAGATTTATCCAGCTTGAGAAAATTACGAACCGTGTCAAAACAGAATGGCGTATTAATTCCCTCGAGAAGTTACTCTGATAATTTGCAACTAGATGGATTCCATCATACTGGCCTTATTCGAGATCAATGTAAGAAAGCACACTTTATTTCACTCCATTTAATTTTACAGCTAGTTGGAATGTTGGAAGCTTTCATGGTGGGCTGCTCTCTAGATATGGAATATCACAGGAGATAAGCGTAAAAGAAATCAAAAACTCATTCATCTTGGAAGAATTTGACAGAATATATTGGGAGGTTTAACATGAAGAAAGCAGGTCTAAAAAAACAAAAAGATTCTGGATTGAAAGATAAAGAGTACGACATTATTTCTGCTGTAAGAAATAATGATACTGAAACTGTAATAATAGCTCTGGAAGACAACCCTGATTGTATTTTTAATACAGATCGCAATAAAATGAATGCTTTGCATTGGGCTGCGTCAAATAATGACTATGAAATTTCAGAAATTCTATTTAAGGTTTCCGGTGTAGAAAAGATTAGAGAAGCAAAAGATAGGTTTGGCAGAGAGCCTATACAATTAGCGAATGCTACTGGTCATGAAGAGCTTATAGAGCTTTATTTTCAAAATATTTTCCCTGAAGTCTATGAACATGACGACCCGTATAATTCCGAAGATAGAGCTGCCTCTTTTCCAGACGGCAGTGACCCATCCTGATAAAATAAATTTTATAAGTTCCACAGCTCAACTTATCGCTTTCCGGCGATAGGAGAAAGTGCAGGTTAAGTTCACCGCATGGCTCATGTTGTGAAAGGTTTTGGTCGTGATTGTTGAAGTGTAAGTAGTTTGCGTTTTACGCAAGATGTGCGTGGTAGTACCACGCATCTTGGCTCAGGCGTGCAGGGCACACCTTCGGCAAGGGAGACGCTGCGCTCTCCCGTTGCATCCCTCTGGCTCATTGGTGCATCTCAGGCATCGAGCCTTCATGCTCCATCAGAACGTTTCACCGTTCATAAAAAATACAGACAAGCTCTGTTTTGGTGGCGCTATCATTCTGCTAGTAACAATTCTGCCATACCATCGAGTTTTGCTTTTACATGTTTCCAGTTTGGATAATGGCGTTGCAATAACTCGTAGTATTTTTTGCTATGGTTATGCTCACGTAAATGGCAAAGCTCATGGGTAATAACATAGTCAATGCAATCTACAGGGGCACGTATAAGCCACGGATTGAGGTGAATGTTTCCGTTTGGTGAACAGCTCCCCCATTGTTTCTTCATAGTTATAAGCTTGATTGAGGGTGTCTCTTCAACCCAAGGAATCTTATCGCTAAGAAGCTCAAGCCTTCTCTCGAAGTAATTTTTAGACTTGGCCTTATACCAGTTATTGAGCCGCCGCCTTACTGAGACAAGGTCAGTGCTGCGCGTTATAATTTCTATACGTCCAGCTTTTAGCTTTACTTCGGATTGCAGTTCTTTGCTTTGAATGACTTTAATTTGGTAACGTTTACCAATATAAAAGTGTGTTTCTCCGCTTACATATGCTCTTGGAAGGGTGTGTTCTTTAATTCGTCTGGTTATTGCTAGCTGCGTTACAATCCATCGTGCGCGCTTGCGCACAGCATCTTCAATTTTTTTTGGACAGTGATTATGTGGAGCCTCAACTTCAACGCGGCTATTTGGATGTACATGAATACGAACTTTTTTAGAAAGTACAGAATTGGAAATCACATCGTAAGGAATATCCATGTCTCCATAATGCAAAAGGTTAGCCATTAAACTCTCCACGCGAAAGGCCTACGCGTGTGATAGCAATCACATCCTCGGTCACTTTTTTTGCACTCTCAAGCCCAACAGCCTTAAACAAAACAGGGAGCAAGCCTTTTCGAATGGCTGTTTCTATGCTTTGTGGGTTTAATGAATTCTCGGCAACGGATTCATTGACGATGCTATCAATTTTTAAACTTATGGAAACATAAGCGCTTTGTTCTTCAGCGACAGGCTTTTCTCCGACAGTGAGTCGGAGAATACCAAAGTAGGCACAGGCATGTTTGTTGTCTGACAGCTCTTGGGGTATGTCGTCAATTTCTCTCTTTTGTGCTTTTTGTTCCAGTTCATCAAAAAGAGCATATTGTTTAAATGGATGTTCAAACAATGCCGCAGCCTCGGCAATCGCCAGTTTTAAAAGCTCAGAAAAATAAATTTGAGCATAAGGATCATCTGCAAGCTCTTGTTCTATCGTTTTCTTTAGTCGCGACTTAATCAAATCTGTTTCGTTTCTTAATTTCTCTTCAGACCACTCGGACGGTTCTTTTAGGCCGAGATCATTCACTAAATACACTCCTTCAGAATCTTTGACTTCCTCACCAACAACATGCTTGTCAACGAGCTGTCTTATCTGTTTTTCATACGCGCTAAAGTCGATTGTTTCTTGTGCGTCTTGTTTTGTAATTTTTCTTAAATCAGTAAAAAATTTCAAATCTTTTTTGTAAGTCGCAATTTGTTTCTCGCTGATAGCTGTATCTTCGTAAAATGATCTTGAGCCAAGAGCAATTTTAAGGCACATGCCGAATTCAGTAAGAGCCTCGTAGAAATCTTCACGAACTTTTTGGCGAACATCGGTAGGGGTTTCTGATTCACCATTTTCAAATTTTGGAATTAAAATCTGACGGTATTGTTCTAAATCAGAACGGTTTTTAACAGACGAGAATAATGACCATAGTTTTTCATGAAGTGATGGCAGGCGTTTGTATTCGGTTGATACTTCTGTATAAAGCCCTTCAATATCCTCAATTTCAAAGCCACCTTGTGTACGCTCTGCAAGGTCTTGGTAGTCAGTTATAGCAGTATCCAGCTCCTTTAGAATGCCACGATAATCGATTAGCAAACCGTACTTTTTTTCTTCATGGAGGCGGTTTACGCGGGCAATAGCTTGAATGAGATTATGCTGTTTCAGTGGTTTATCAATGTAGAGTACAGCATTTCTGGGTTCATCAAATCCTGTGAGAAGCTTGTCTACGACAATTAGGATATCTGGCTTTCCCGGTTCACTAAAATCTTCGATAATTTGCCGTTCATATTCTTCCGGGTCGCCGGTAACATTATTCTTCCACCATTCTAAAACTTCAGGCAATTCAGACTCGTCAACGTCTTCATGTCCCTCACGGGTATCAGGGGGAGAAATAACAATGGCACTGCTGACTAGGCCTGTAGCATCTAGCGCTTTTTTATATCGTACGGCAGAGAGCTTGCTGTCAGTCGCGAGTTGGCCTTTCAGGTCTTTTCCCAATTCTTTGAAGTTTTCACTAAAGTGAATGGCAATATCCCACGCAATCAAATCTATCCGGTTTGCTGACCCGTAAACCTGTCCTTTTTTACTATATTTGTCTTTAAGGTCACTTTTTTGCTTATCTGAAAGCCCAACTGTAATTTTTTCAAACCAGTTATCTATAGCCTTGTCATTAATATCCAGTACGGGCTTTCGCTCTTCATAGAGCAATGGCGTAACTGTGCCATCTTCAACAGCGCGCTGCATGGTATAAGCATGAACAATAGAGCCAAATTTATTTGTAGTCTTATCATCCTTTAGAAGAGGCGTTCCGGTAAAAGCAACGTAAGAGGCATTTGGCAACGCATTTTTCATACGCTCATGATTTTCTCCACTTTGAGAACGGTGACCTTCATCAATCAACACAATTATATTTTCGCTTGGGTTATAACATTCAGACAGTTTGGCTGCGGTGCTGAATTTATGAATGATAGAAAAAATAATGCGTTCATTACCTTTGGCAATACGTTTTGCAAGGTCGCGGCCTGTAGCGGCTTTAAATCGATTTTCCTTATCTTTCTTACCTGCGCCTTTGGAGCCAAGAGCACCGCCAGTTAAAAATGTACGCGCCAATTGCTTTTCTAGATCAATCCGGTCTGTGACGGCAATGACACGGCATTCGCTTAAGGTTTTATGCAGCAAAAGCGCCTTGCATAAAAAGACCATGGTAAAGCTTTTGCCGGAGCCTGTTGTATGCCAGATAACGCCGCCTTCACGACCGCCATCGGGGCGTTTTGTAGAAATACGCTCAATGAGTGCTTTAATAGCAAAGACTTGCTGATAGCGCGCTGCAATCTTTCCCACTTTTCGGTCATAAAGAATGAAAAATCGTATAAATTCTAGCAATCTGTCTTTAGATAAAAGACTGATAAGCAAACGGTCTTGGTCTGTAACAAATTGATCCCCTGACCAGAGGGCCTTAAAATGCTTTTGAATGCTTGGGGCACGATCTAAAAGGAGTTCGTCGTTTTGCTCTAGGGAAAGAGGTGCATTTTTTAACTTTTTAAAATTGCTCTCTGTCAGTTCTTCTTCATGCCACTTTGCCCAGAATTTCTTTGGCGTTTTCGTGGTAGCGTAGCGGCCTTCGGTGCCGCTGATAGATAGTAAAAGCTGCGAGTAGGCAAACAAATGCGGTATCTCATCCGTTTTCTGATTACGGATATTCTGGCTTATTCCTTCATCCACCATGGATTTATTCGGGTTGCCGGAGTCGGGGCGCTTGGCTTCAATAACCACCAGAGGCAGCCCATTAACGTATCCCACAAGATCAGGGCGGCGTGTCCGCGTTCCATCCGTAGTTAAAACCTCCAGCTCTTCCGTGATAAGAAAGCTGTTATTCTCCGGCGTTTCCCAATCAATAATTTGAACGGTGGGGGAATATTTCTTTCCATCAACAAACTCGGTCACAGTGATACCAAGCGTCAGGGCGTGGTAAAGTTTCTCATTGGCGGTGAGTAAACCTTCCTGCATGGCGGGCGCTGATAAATCACGGACAATTTGATCTATGGCATTGGTGGAAAGAGGATAGCTTTGCCCCTTATATTCAAAACGGCGTTTTTTAAGCGCATCAACGAGAATGCCTTTAAGTACGACAGCTTTGTTACCTTCGCGCAGCTCTAGGCATTTGGCCGGAGGCAAATACTCCCATCCCAGATTGATAAGGGTATGCAGGGCAGGAATATGCGCCGAATATATTTCTGCCGTGTTGGGGGTAGTAGTCATGTGTTTTGCCCCCATACGTTGGCAGAGGAAGAATCAAAGAAGATGACATCCAGAGGCTTTTTTTCATGCCGTAAGGCCGCAACTTCATGCGCACGGTTGATAATAAACTGATTGTCTTCTGAATCTGGATCGCCATAGAGGCCAACATATAGTTTTTTGAAACTTCCTTTTCCTAGGCGATGCAGAATATGATCGTCATTTTCTGCCAAAGAATGTCCAAAAATAAAGAAGCAGTGCGTGCCTGTTTGTGCATTAGCAGTCAAAACTTTATAGCATTGGTATAAGTAAGCGTTATGCCTGATTTTATTTTTCTTCTGGCTGCTTTTTCCTTCTGCAACAAACAAGGGGAATTTATTATCATTAATTGCTTGCCTTGCCTGTTCTACCAACGGAATCCCGTTTCTAATCCAAGTGTATTTTTGCAGTTCTGCGCCAGCATCAAACAGATGTAATGCACCATGTAAAAATAGAATGTTTGCGCTATGTGCAGCCGTTTCACCCTGCCAAACCACATAATCGGCATCTGGATCATCTTCATCATTGCCAAAACCGTCATTTTTGTTTAGCTCGGGCGCATTTTCATCGAAGGGATTCCCATCGTGCATTAGCGTCCAATACAGGAGCAGGTCATAGTTTAATGTGAATACATAGCCGCCTTTATCTGATGCTAAAAAATGACTAAGGAACTCACGACAGGCAATGAATTCACGATCTTCAATGCTTAAAGGGGTGTCTGGATGGTTTGTGGCGATGGTTGTAACCAAGACTTCTTTTAGTGCAGTGGCATCTGCAAGCATTTTAGCGGATGTATCAGCATAGCTATCGTCATAAATGGGTAGTAACACCGAAGCATTTTCAAGTGATCGAATGGCGATTTCAAAGTCCTGTGTTTTGAGAGTTTTGAAAACGTCCTCTGCTTCTGGAACGGCTGAAAAGTCAGCTTCACCAAAGAGGGAAGCGTAATGAAAAATATCAGCGCGGCAGCCAATACTGAAACCGTTACCTAAGATTAAATGACGTTTTTTGTATTGTTCTGAATCTGTAATGGCATCTTCAAAGGAAACTACGTGTGTCATGCCGCCACCGCCTTATCATCAATTTTGACGCGGCGTTTTCCGGTGAGGAGTTGCTGCATCAGCGCTGATTTTTCTTGTTTTAACGTACCGAGTTTTTGGGTAAGGAGTTCCGTCTCACGATCAGCCGTCGACAGGATCTCGGCGATGGCGGTTTGTTCTTTGAGGGAGGGGAGTGTGAGCTTTAGCTTCATTAAGCCTTTTTTAGACAGATTATATCTAGTTGATCCCTGTGCTAAAGATGAAATTAAGCGGCGCATGTAGGGCGAACGAAAATATTGTGCGGCAAATAATGGCGTCAACTGACTAAGGTTTTCAGGTCTAAACCCAAAGCAGAAGCTGTTTAAATATAAGCTTTCAAGAGGCTCTACAACTACAGAACTCATTCCAACTTCTTCTGGAGTTTCTGATGATGTTGTAAAAATTATATCTCCATGTTGGGCTATATTTTGTTTTTCATCTTTCTCGATATTTACTTTATCCAAAAAAGAAAAATTTACGCATGGATATTTAAAAACAGTTTTATAGGGAATATAGGATCGCCCTTTTCCAAAATCTTTTTTTGTTTTTCCCGAAAGCCCAGAATAAGTTTCACCTAATTTTCCGAATTCTATTTCTTCCCACTCCTCACTAAACCCCTTCAGGCGTTTTTTGCCGGTGAGGAGTTGTTGCATGAGGGCTTTTTTCTGGGCTTGGCTGTTTTGTATTAAGCTTTCCGTCGCCTCAATCGCCCGATCCCACGTCGATAAAATCTCCGCAATTTTTTGTTGTTCCGGTGCAGGGGGAACGGGAACTTTAAAGGTCTTAATCAGACTGCCGCTCAAATTGCTTTGTCCAGCTGAATTGCTATAGTTTCGTATATTTTGATACTGGCTTAATAGGTGGTTAAAATAAAATACAGAGCAATGGTTGCTATTTAGAATTATGGCAGAACAGTTTTGATTTGTTGCTGCTTCATGCATCAGCAATGCTACTTGTCCTCTTGTTTTTCCTTGTCCGATCATTGCAAGTAGAAGGGTGTTTTTGGGAAATATTTTTGCCGAAGAGTTTTTTAACCCTTCCTCGCTAATAAATTCTTGAATGTTATGATGATATATCTTGCAGTTTTGAACTTCAGTTGTTCTTACCCAAGGAATATCACCATTCCAAAACTCAGGTCTTTCACGACTAGGAGTGCCGCCAGAAGAAACTTTTGCAATATCGTTGATAGTTTTAACTTTCCACCCCTCAGGAACCTCCATCATCAGTCCCCTTATTCTTCCCCTCAATCTCCTTCGCTAAATCTTCCAGCGCCTGAATATCTTCGGCGTCAGCAGCAATTGCTTGGGCTTCCTTGCGCTTAGCATCAAAGGCATCATAGCGCGTGGCGGCGAGGTTTTGGGCGACCTTCATTTGTACTTTTCCGGCGTGGGTCAATAAATCGCGCTCGTTAAATTCCAAGAATGCATCCAGCTTGTCCGCCCATTGTTCCATGCTCACGGGCTTGCGGCGCGTGGCTTGATCTTCGGCATAGTCCAGATACATAGTGACGATGCGGTTGAGTTCTTCGACTTCCTCTTTGCCCAAATAATTTTTGGCTGTGCCGACATCACCCTTGCGCACAATAGAGCCTTTCCATGACATCACGCCCATATTCGGCTTGTCCGGGCTGCTCCGGCCTTTTATAAGTTCAGCGGCAGTGTTGCCCGTCACAGCCCAGAGCATTTTATTTTGCACTTTTTTGAAAAAGAGCTGCGCCTGATCGGACGCGCTATCGTAATCAATCGCTGTGGTGTAAATATCTTTAACCTTCTGATAAAAACGCTTTTCGGATGCGCGAATGTCGCGGATACGGGCAAGCCATTCATCGAAGTAGTCCCACTGCTCGGCTTGCTTCAGCCGCATGTCGTCCATGGCAAAACCTTTGACGAGATATTCCTTTAATACGGTATTTGCCCATTTACGGAACTGCACACCACGCGGGGAACGCACGCGATAGCCAACGGCTAGGATGGCATCCAGATTATAGAGCTTTGTGTTGTATTGCTTACTATCGGCGGCAGTTGTCAAGGATTCCTTGACAACTGAATCCTCGGTCAATTCGCCATCTTCAAATATATTCTGAAGATGCAGGCTGATATTCTGTTTTGAGGTGTCAAAAAGTTCGGACAGCTCCATTTGGGTGAGCCACACAGTGCCTTCTATAGCGCGAAGGCTTATTTCAGCAAGACCATCATCGGTTTGATATAAGATTAATTCGCCTGTGCTCATGCGCAATACCCCAACTCTTTTAAATACCCGTCCATTTTATCCTCAAGCTCGGCAAGCTCAGCTTTTAGCTTTTCACGTTCGCCGCGCACCGCCATCAGGTCAATCTCTTCCTCTTCTTCAAACGTATCAACGTAGCGGGGGATATTGAGATTATAGTCGTTCTCTGCCAGTTTCTCTGCACCCACGAGATAGGCGTATTTATCAATTGTCTTCCTGCCTTTGTAAGCATCAACAATCTTTTGTATGTTTTCCGTGGAGAGATTGTTCTGATTTTTGCCGGATATGAAACCACGGCTGGCATCAATGAATAGAACGTTATCGTCCGTTTTCCGTTTCTTAAAAATCAAAATAGCGGCGGGAATGCCTGTGCCGTAAAAAAGCTTTTCAGGCAGGCCGATAACGGTGTCCAACATGCCTTCCTCAACTAGCTTTTGCCTGATTTTACCTTCTGATGAACCGCGAAATAGAACGCCATGCGGTGCAACCACCGCCATGCGCCCGGTTTTTGGTTTCATTGTCTCGATCATATGCAGGATAAAAGCATAGTCTCCCTTGGTCTTCGGGGGGATGCCACGCCGAAAACGATTAAAATTATCACTCTCTGCGGTGCCATGCCCCCATTTTTCAAGGCTGAAAGGGGGGTTTGCGACGACCACATCAAAATGCTTCAGGCGGTCCTCACCATCCAAAAGCTTGGGGTTGCGGATCGTATCGCCCCATTCAATGCGGTGATTATCTTCTCCGTGCAGGAACATATTCATTTTGGCGAGTGCCCATGTGCTGCCGATGGATTCCTGCCCATAGAGAGCGTATTTTTTTGAGCCGTCGTGTTCGCGCTGAATATATTTTCCGCATTTCATCAGCAGGGAAGCCGAGCCGCATGTCGGATCGCATATTTCATCGCCTTCCTGCGGCGCCATAATTTCAGCCATAAGCTGTGAGACTTCCGGCGGGGTATAAAATTCGCCAGCTTTACGCCCCGAATCCGCTGCAAAATTTTTGATAAGAAATTCATAGGCATTGCCGATAATATCAAGACTGCCAATACGGCTCGGTTTCAAATTCAAGGCATCTTTGGCAAAATCTTCGAGCAAGTCTTTTAGGAGTTCGTTCTTTTGAGATTCTTCACCGAGCTTGTTTGAGTTAAAGCTAATATCCTGAAATACATCCCGCAGTTTCGCTATATTGGCTTCTTCAATCGCATGCAAGGCTTTATCAATGCGCTCACCATTACCGGCTTCGTGTCGTTTTTTGTAAAGCGTGTAGAAATTGGCTTTCTCTGGTAGAACGAAGCGTTCATTCTTCATCATTTCCTGAATGAGTGCAGGCTCATCGCCGTATTCTTCTTTATAGGTATCGTAGTGATCTTGCCATACATCACTGATATATTTCAGAAACAGCATCGTTAGGACATAGTCTTTGTATATCGCGCCATCGACGGTGCCGCGAAACGTATCA
>Ga0316204_10012444_pt1 | contig 10366 bp, 6 predicted proteins | sample 6monrhotite_MG_2_FD_205661 | JGI IMG/M metagenome (GOLD analysis project Ga0316204, IMG submission 205661) | Microbial mat bacterial communities from mineral coupon in-situ incubated in ocean water Damariscotta River, Maine, United States -... | ecosystem: Environmental > Aquatic > Marine >... | reverse complement strand
TTGAATGTAGGAATTATTCTGTTGGTTTAAAAACTTCTTTTAAGTTGGGTCGAAGCCTACTTTTAAAAACTGAATGTGCGTTTTCTTTACGCTTTCCTTTTCTTAATTTTCGTTGTTCTTCGATTGGCAAGGCAGCTATTTCTTGGCATTCGGGTTTACAGGCTCCATTGTATGTCTTTGCGCAGGTATCACATTGAATAAAAAGGAGGTGACAGTCATCATTTGAACAATTAGTATGCGTATCGCAAGCTGTTCCGCATTGATGGCATTCACTAATGATTTCTTCAGAAATTCTTTCGCCCAATCGTTCGTCAAATACAAAGTTTTTTCCTTTGAATTTATTCTCCAATTTTTCTGCTTTTATTTGGCGGACATAATCAATAATTCCTCCATGTAATTGGTTTACATCTTCATATCCCTTGTGTTTAAGATAGGCGCTTGCCTTTTCACAGCGAATACCGCCAGTACAATAGAGTAGTACTTTTTTATCTTTCTGATCATTGAGAATTTTTTCTACTTCTGGAAGCTCTTCTCTAAAAGTATCTACTTCAGGGCAGATAGCACCTTCAAAATGACCTACTTCGCTTTCATAATGATTTCGCATATCTATTATGACAGAATTAGGATCTTTCATCGCAGTGTTGAATTCCTTGGCACTTAGATGGTTTCCAACATTAGTAACATCAAATGTCCCATCATCAAGTCCATCAGCAACAATCTTTTTTCGAACTTTTACTTTTAGCTTGTAAAAAGATTTCCCATCATCTTCAACAGCTTTTTTAATTGGCATGTCTTCAAAAATCTTTCTATTTTGAAGTAATAGCATGAATTCTTCCCAATTATGCTCAGGAATAGACATTTGAGCATTAACGCCCTCTTTGGCAAGGTATGTTCGTCCAAAAATGCCTAATGCAGACCATTCAGTAAAAAGTTCATCCCTAAGTTCATCTGGCTTATCAATAATAACATAGCGATAAAAGGAAATGGTGATGCGATGGAAATCCTCCTTCATCAAAAGTTCCTTTAGGATCTTTTTGTCGTATTTGTTATACAATTCCATTTTTACAAAAATTGAATAGCAAAGTTAGGCAATAGCCTTATAACTAACGGAAGGTTAATCCGTATAAATTCAAAAAAGAATGATTCATTTGTTTGGTATAACATTTGAATGATTCACAATCTTTGGTTAATATCTAATGAATATTTGCGTTTCTTTTCTTTTGCTTTTCCGATATTTGTTAGTTGCTTAAAATGCTATGCTATTGAAGGGGATTATTAGACTCTTGTTTGTTTTTACGCTTTTGTTTTCAGTTAATGGACTGCAAGCCCAATGGAGATTAATTCTTGAGGTTGTTGTTACAGATGAAGGCAAGCGCATGTCTGGTGCTGAAATTAAAGTTTACAAAGGGGGGACATTAGTAGAAACAGTACTTACCAATTCAAAAGGGGAAGCTGACATACCTATGAACCCCAATGGAGATTATTCTATAGAAATTGGAGGTAATAAGGGGGTAATCAAGAAAAAATTATCTGTCAATACGAATAACGTTCCTGCTGGAGCTGCTAAGGGGGATCAATACTTTCCTGCCGAAGTTGACCTTTTTAAGAAGGTTGAGGGTTTAGATTATGAAATTTTAGAAAAACCAATTGGAAAAATACTTTATGACCCTGATGTTGGTTTTGATGTTGATGTAGCCTATACAAAACACCAAAAATCGGCTTTAGATAAACTGCAGAAAGAATTTCTAGCACAAAAGGCAAAGGAAGCAGCCGATGGTAAGGAAAAGAAAAAACAATATGATGCTGCTGTAAAGATTGCTGATAAAGCCTTTGCTGATGAAAAATGGGAAACAGCTGAAGAATACTACAAAAAGGCTAATGCAATATTGCCCGAGGAACTTCACCCTTCTTTTCAATTGGCTGAACTTAACTCTAAATTAATAGAGATAAGGGAGTTAAATAAAAAATATGATGCTGCCATTGCAAAGGCTGATGCCGCTGTTGCTGCAGGAAATTTAGAAGCCTCTATGGCTGATTACCAAAAGGCATCAGGACTTAAGCCTAATGAGGCTTACCCAAAAGATAAATTGACTGAAATTAAATCCAAATTGGCAGATCAGGCCAAATCAGAGCAAGGCTATCTCGCAGCTATTGAAAAAGGGGATAATGCTTTACAGTCAAACGATCTTGAAACTGCAAGAACAGCTTTTGAAGAGGCGTCATCATTAAAACCTTCAGAAAGCTATCCAAAGAATAAGCTTTCTGAAATAAAGGATATTCTAGCTAAATTAAAGGCGAAAGAAGAGGAATATACCATTGCCGTGAAATTAGCTGATGATGCCTTAGCATCAAAGGACTATAAAACTGCAAAAAGTCAATATCAAAAGGCACTTGGTATAAAACCAACAGAATCTTATCCTAAAGATCAAATTCAAAAGGTAGATGGTTTGTTAGCTGAATCAGCTAAGCTAGATCAAAATTATTTAGCTGCTATTGAAAAGGGAGATAATGCTTTGGCAGCTAATAATTATGATGAAGCCAAAATTGCATTCCTTGAAGCAAGTAAGATTAAGACTCAAGAAGAATACCCTAAAAACAAGATAAAGGAAATTGATGATTTTATTGCTAAGAACAATGAAAAGAATAAAGCCTATGAATCAGCTATAGCTGCAGCTGATAAATTATTAGATGCTGAGAAATATGAAGAGGCTAAGTCAAAATATGAAGAAGCGTCTTCTGTTAAGCCATCTGAAAGTTACCCAAAGGGGCAAATCGCAGGCATAAAAACCAAACTAGCTGATTTGGCAGCTGAACAAGCAGAAATTAGGTTACAGAATGAGAAAGAAGCAAAGATTCAAGCTGAATTTGATGGACACATGGCAGCTGCTCAAGGTGCACTTGAGAAAAGTGTATATGACTTAGCAAAAGAAGAATATGAAAAAGCGCTACTAATTAAAACTGAAGATGAATATGCGCTATCACAGTTGAAGAAAGTTAAAGATATTATCGCTCAACAATTAGCACAAAAACTTGCAAGAGAGAAACTACTAGCGGATTATTTAGCAGCAATTAAGAGTGGAGATGATGCTTTAGCTTCTGAAAACTTTACTGAAGCGCAGAAATTTTACAAAGAAGCTTTAGCCTTAAAGGCAGAGGAAAAATACCCTAAATCTAAGCTTGAAGAAATTGAAAAAACATTAGCGGAGAGAGCTAAATCAGAAGAAAATTATTTAACGGCCATTAAAAATGGAGATAAAGCTTTCGGGGCAGAAAGTTGGGAAGAAGCCAAGAAGGCTTATAATGAAGCGTTGACCATTAAAAAAGACGATTATCCTACTCAAAAGATAAAAGAAATTGAGGATAAATTAAGTGCCCTTGCGGCTGAAAAGCAGGCTGCTGCAAAATTAGAGGCTGACTATCAAGCTTTCATCGCTGAAGGGGATAAGAAGTTGGCTGAAAAAGCATATGAAGAAGCATTAAGTTCTTTTGAAAATGCAGTCAATTTAAAAGCAGCTGAAAAATACCCTGCAGATAAGATAGCTGAGATAAAGATAGAGCTAAATAGACTGCTTAAACAAAAAGAAGAGGCTGAAAAGTTAGCAGCAATTCAAAAGGAATACGATAATCTAATTACTAAAGCAGATGGTGATTTTTCAAATGATAAATTAGATGATGCTAGGAAATCTTATCAAGCTGCTCTGGCCTTGAAGAGTGATGAAAGTTATCCTCAAACAAAAATTGATGAAATAAATGAGGTCTTGGCTGATGCAGCTGAACAAGATAAGACCTATCAGGCAGCTATTAGTGCAGGAGATAAACTTTTCCAAGATAATAAGTATGAAGATGCCAAGTCCAAATATGCTGAGGCTTCCTCTATTAAATCAGCTGAATCATATCCAAAAGAGCAGATCAAAGCTATAGAAGATAAATTGGTAGAATTAGCTGCTCAAGCAGAAGATATTCGTTTGCAAAAAGAAAAAGATGCAAAATTAGAGCAAAGATATCAGAATCAAATAGCGAAAGCTGATGAGTTATTTAAAAATGAGGAATATGCTAATGCAAAGAGTTCATATAAAGAGGCTCTTAGTATAAAAGATGAAGAATATCCTAAGGATAAAATCAACCAAATTGAGGCTCTTATTGCTCAATTAGCGGATAAGGAGGCTGCTGAAAAAGTAGCAGCGGAACAAGCTAAGATTGATGCTCAATACCAAGCCCTAATAAGTGAGGCAGATGCATTGTTTGAAAGCAATGAGTTAGAAAAAGCCAAATCAAAATATAGCGAAGCATTAGGTGTAAAAGAAGATAATTATCCAGCTCAACAGATAGAAAAAATTGATAGTCAGTTATCAACTTTAGCTAATAAAGAAGCTGAACAGGCTCGTTTGGCTAAGTTGGAAACAGAGTATTTAGCTGTAATAGAAAAGGGTGATAATGCCCTTTCAGCTAATAATTTAGATCTTGCACTTAATGCTTTTACAGAAGCGAACCAACTTAAACCAAATGAAGTTTATCCAGTAAATAAAATACAAGAAATTAATGACATTAAAGCCAAAAAGCTAGCAGCTGAAAAAGAAGGCTTAAAGGTGGCTATGGATCGTCAATACATAGACGCTATAGATGTAGCAGATGCGGCATTTGAGTCTGCAAATTATACAGAGGCAAAAAATCAATATATGAAGGCTTCTGCTTTGAAGCCAAGTGAAGCTTACCCTAAAAATCAGGTTTCTAAAATAGAAGAGCTAATTTCTAATGCTTCTGCAGAAAAAGAAAAAATTCGTTTACAGCAAGAAAGAGAGGCTAGGAACGAAGCATCTTATCAAACAGCTATTGCTGCTGCTGATAAATTTTATACTGATACAAAGTGGAATGAGGCCGAAAATGAATACCGATTGGCTTTGAGTCTTAAACCTTCTGAAGTTTATCCTCAGGAGCAATTGAACAAAATAAATGAACAACGTTCTAAATTGGATGCTAATAAGGCTGCATTGGCTGAGAAGGAGGCCCAATTTAACTCCTTAATGGAATCTGCTCAGAAAGCTTTTGAAAAAAACTCATACAATCTAGCTCATAGAGATTATACAGCTGCATTACAGATTAAACCTTCTGATAGCTATGCTCAAGGACAATTAAAGAAAATCAATGACATTATCGCTCGTCAAAAAGAGTTACTTGCTCAGAAAGAAGAGCCTAAAAAGGAAGAAAAACCAATTACGATAAAAAAGGGGCCTAAATCAACTGTAAGTGGAGATGCAGAAGCTGAGATTGAAAGATTATACAAAGAGATGTGGGCAAAAAAGAATAGTGAGAAGAATGACCTATTAAAAGATAAGCAAGAGTTAATAAAGAAATACAACCAAGAAAAGCAAGAAAGGGATAGTGAAGACAGAAAAAATGCTATTGAAAAGATAGAAGAAATATCTATAAGCATGAGGGAACAGAATGAATTGACTAGTGATTTATATCTACAGAATTATGAAACAGTAAAGCAAAAAACGAAAGATGTTACTGAAGCAGATATAGATTTATCAAGGGAAGCTGAGCGGAATAGAAATAATAGCTTTGAAGATATTTCTACTGGAAGTAATGAAAGTGATAACTTCTATAAAGATCGAAGTTTAACCATGTTAGAAGGAAAGAAAGAAATGGTTGAAAATGAACATGAAGAGTTAAGAACTACATTTATTCGTTTAGAAAAGGTGCAAGAAGAAACTAGAGAAAAAAATAGAGATGAATTTGTCGAAATTGCAGAAGAAATAGGAGAATACAATAAAGAGTTAGCACTGAGTAATTTAACAAAGAATACGGATGAAATTCAAGAAATTCAAGAGGGCTTAAAAACTGAAGGAGATAGGTATACCAATGAATCTTATAAAAGAATTTCTGATAACCAACAAGACATTAATGATAAACAAGTTGAGTTAAGTCAGTTCTTTGTTTCTAAAGATGGAGCTTATATGGAGAATCAGCAGGAAATTGAAGAAAAAGTAAAGGTTTTGAAAGAAGAAGGAGAGTCTTTAGGTGCTGAATCTGAGAAAAAACGTCAGGAAAATTTAGAAGAAGAATATTATCAAGGAGAAGATTTACCAAGGCAAGATCCGGAGGCTAGTGATTATAATCAAGGTGTAACGGAAGAGATTATTGAAAACGATAATAACAGTACAACAATAAGAAGGGTTGTTGTTAATGGAACAGAGGTTGATATTTATGAGAAAACTTTCTTTGCATACGGTGAAGTTTTTTATACTAAAAACGGAAATAACATTACTCAAGAAACTTGGGATGCCGAGAGCCGTTAATTCATGAAGAATCTCTTTTACTTTGTCATATTTCTACATTGTTTTATTCTTTTAAGTTGCGAAGAGCAAGCTGAACAAACAAAAGGTGATCTTCTATACACATTTGTTGAAGAGGACTTGCATTTTGAGGTAAAAACGAAAGATGATTACAAGGTAGTAATAGTGAATAATCCTTTTGTAGGGGGGGAGATAGCAGAGAAGTATGTACTTTATTCAAGAGACTCTGCTGTTCCTAATGAGGATAATGTAACGCATTTCATACCTCTCCCTATTCATAAAGTGGCCATTAACTCTACAACACATTTAGGATATATAGAAGCGATTGGCGAATCTGCTAAAATTATTGCTGCAACTAATTTAGATTTGTATTATAGTCAGGACTTTCGAAATCGGATAAAAAATGGATTGGTTAGCTCTATTGGCGATAGACAGATTAACCATGAACAATTGATTGCTTCTAATTGTGACTTAATTTTTAGCTATGCTATAGATGGGTCAGGGTATAAAGAAGTAGAGCGCTTAAGAAAACTTGGTCAAAAGGTTATATTGATTGCTGAGTTTATGGAGAGGCATCCAATTGGTAAATCTACTTGGCTTAATTTTTTTGGAACGTTTTTTAATAAAAATGTAAAAGCAGATTCGATAATTAATAGTGTGACAAAAGAATTTGTAGAAATTGAAAGAAAGGCAAGAGCTAATAAAGAGAAACCAGCAGTAATGGTAGGTTTACCCTGGCAAGGGAGTTGGTATGTTAGTGGAGGAGAATCTTTTCAGGCCAATTATTTCAATGCAGCAAATGCAAATTATATTTGGAGAGACATTAAACAGGAGGGGGGGGTGCCTCTTACTTTTGAAACAGTTGTAAACGATGCTTTAACTGCCGATTATTGGCTTAACCCTGGGAGTATTAGCTCACTTAGCGCTCTTTTAGAGAAAGATAAACGATTTGCTGAATTCAACCCTGTTTCTAAACAGAGTATATATACCAACTATAAGCGTTCAACTGTTAATGGAGCAAATGATTATTGGGAATCAGGAGTAGTTCGAGCAGATTTGGTTTTAAAAGATTTAGTAGCAATTTTTCATCCTGAATTATTAAAGGAATCTGAATTAACGTACTATAAAAAGTTATCGGTAAATTGAGAATAGACTTAAAAAATAGGATCTATTTTATTGCATTGATATTAATGCTGCCAATTCTATTTACTGCTGATATCTTAATAGGTTCCATTTCAATTTCACCTTCAGTTTTTATTGAAGCATTGAGTGGAAATGATATTAATAGAGCAGAGGAGATTATCATTTTTGAATCAAGAATTCCCAAAGCATTAACTGCTGTTTTATGTGGTGCCTCTTTATCCATTTCAGGATTATTAATGCAAACCTTGTTTAGAAACCCTTTAGCTGGTCCTTATATCTTAGGAATTAGCTCTGGAGCTGGTTTGGGTGTTGCTTTTTTAATTATGGGAGCTAGTCTTTTTGGAATTACACTATCTAGCTCTATAGGCTTATCAGTCGCTGCCATCATTGGAGCATTAATGGTGTTGTTTCTATTGTTAATTGTTTCTATAAGAGTAAAGGAAGTAATGACTCTTTTAATATTAGGAGTAATGTTAGGTGCTATAGCCACTGCAATAATCGGATTAATACAATTTTTTACTACTGATTATCAGCTGAAGTCATATCTGTTTTGGAGCTTAGGTAGTTTGTCAAGTGTTACCTATTCAGAAATACAATTGATGTTTGCATTTATAGTAATTAGCATAGGTCTGTCTTATTTGTTTTCTAAGAACTTAAATGCTCTTCTATTGGGGGAAGAGTATGCATCTTCAATAGGTATAAAGATTAATAGAAGTAGAATTGTAATAATTGTAGTTAGTGGGATCTTGGCAGGAACAGTAACAGCATTTTGTGGACCTATAGGTTTTGTGGGGATTGTAGTACCACATTTATCAAGAATGCTTTTTCAGACAACTAATCATCGATTATTGATTCCTGCTAGTTTATTGATAGGTTCTTCCTTGTTGTTGTTTAGCGATTTATTATCTAGTATTCTTGGTAATGGAATGAACTTGCCAATTAATTCAATTACAGCACTATTAGGTATTCCAATTATACTCTGGATTATTTTTAATAAAAGAAATATCTCATCTGGATTTTGAAAGATTTACTTGTAGATATAAAAGGTATTAGTCATTCATTCTCAAATGAAGATAAACTTACGTTACAGAATATTAACTTAAAGGTTTATACTGGAGATGTAATTGTTTTATTAGGAGATAATGGTAGCGGGAAAACTACTTTATTAAAATGCCTAGCAGGCTCTATCTATCCTAAATCAGGAGAAATTTCTTATCAAGATAAACCATTAAAAGATTGGCATCAGAAAGACTTAGCCAAGCAATTGGCTTTAGTTTCAACACAGATAAATTATAGTCCACTATTAAAGGTTTGGGAATTTATTGCATTTGGACGATACCCATTTACAAACTGGCTTGGTACGTTAAATCAGGAGGATAAGAATATAATTGATACAGCTATGGAGTTAAGCTTTATTAAACACCTTTCTAATAAGGGCATGGCTGAAATAAGTGATGGGGAAAGGCAAAAAGTAACTATCTGTCGTGCCATCGTTCAAGAAACAAAGTTGTTGGTATTGGATGAACCGACTACTCATCTTGATATTAAAAATAGCAGAGCAATCTTTAAATTAATTCAAGAACAAAATACTCAACAAAAGAAAACGATTATTTTTTCTTCGCATCAAGTAGAACAAGCTTTGGATATAGCTAACAAAATTTGGTTGTTCAATAACAATGAAGTTATTGAATGTAGTCCTGAAGAGCTTGACAATTCTCAAGAGTATAAAAACATTCTGTACGGTTAATAAGTGGTTGAAAATTATCTGTATAGGGCAATAGTTAGAGTTGCCATCATTCTGCAATTTCTTTACTTTTAACAATAATCTAAAACTAATTAAACATGAAAAAAACTTTTTTTTTAGCCGCAATGGCATCTATAATGATATCTCAAACTGGGTGTTTTGGGTCATTTACATTAGTCAACAAGGTATATGATTTTAATGATAGCGCATCAGATAATAAATTTGTTAAGACACTGTTGTTTTATGTGTTAACCATAATTCCTGTATATGAAATTGCTGGTTTAGTTGACATAATAGTTTTAAATTTAATTGAATTTTGGACTGGTTCTAATCCGATTGCAATGAAGGCTGGTGAAGTAGAAGAGCAATTAATGACAATTAAAGGAGATACGTATAAAATAACAGCAACTCAAAATAGATTTCAATTTGAGAAATTAGAGAATGGTGTTTATCAAGACATGGGGAATGTAGCATACTCAGCAGAAGAGAATTCTTGGAGTTTTCAGAAAGATGGTTTATGCCAAGAGTTGATAAAATTTAACAGTGATGAAACAGTAGACTTTACTACCCAAACGGGTCAAAAAACATATCATATCAACGATATAGAATACTTAGTTGCTGATAATTTAGCATCTAAACCTACTTTATACTAAGGAATAAAATACTTTTAAAAAGAGCCCTTTATGTTTTTCATAAAGGGCTTATTATTTTAATAAATAACTAGTTTTTTAGATTTTCCTATTAATGGAAAACGAACAATGTAAATTCCTTTATGATTCTCTAGATAGATTTCAGTTATACTAGATTGAATCTTTGCATTCATTACTTCTTTTCCTTGTAAGTCAATAATCTGAAAACTTTGATTAATTAGAGTTTCAGACACTTCTAATTTAAAGTTACCATTACTTGGGTTAGGGTAGAGCAGCACTTCATTTACAGGAATTTCTTCTTTTGATATATTTTCAGAGATACCAACTGTTAAGGAGTCAAACAAATGAATATTATCAATTGCCATATCTCCTTTCTCGCCTTTTCCTCTTATAGCTCTAAATCTCAATTGTATTTCAGTGCCAGTATATGGAGTAATATTTACAACTTTTTTCTTCCATTCATCAAGGTGAAAAAAATGTGTTTCGCTAATAATAGAGTCTACATTGTTGTTCCAAGTGCCATTGGAATAGAT
>Ga0316204_10012443_pt1 | contig 10367 bp, 9 predicted proteins | sample 6monrhotite_MG_2_FD_205661 | JGI IMG/M metagenome (GOLD analysis project Ga0316204, IMG submission 205661) | Microbial mat bacterial communities from mineral coupon in-situ incubated in ocean water Damariscotta River, Maine, United States -... | ecosystem: Environmental > Aquatic > Marine >... | reverse complement strand
GCTAAGTTATCCATTTCCCTTAGGAAATCAGCGGCTATCGGTTCAAGTTGTGGGATGGCGGCTTCTGGCCATATAACCACGTCATTGTTCCAATGATCTGCGGTCATATTTTTGTATTTGTCCATGGTTGGTTGATCTTGCTCTGGCGTCCAGCGTAAAGCTTGTTCGATATTACCTTGCACCATGGCAATTCGGGCACTTTGGCCTGTTGGTTTTGCCCATTGATATTGGTTTAACGCTAAACCTGATACAAATAGCACAGTGACAATAAGCGTACTAGGGAGCCACTTATAATCCGCTAACCAGATAGCCAGTGCAGTACTGATTAATACAATCAAACCTGAAACACCAAATTCGCCAATGACGGGGAACCAACCCGCAAGGGGGCCTTGTATTTGGCTATAACCTAAAGAAAGCCAAGGCAAACCGCTAAATAACCAACTTCTTAGCCACTCAATTAGTAACCAAATAAAGGGTAGGGCAATGGGCCAAAGTTTATGGTTAAAGTATTTAGTGAGCAGATAACAGCTTATTGCGGGGAATAGCGCTAAATAGGCACTTAACAATAACATTAGTGCTAGGGAGCCGATTAGCGGCACACCGCCAAAATCAGCGATGCTCACATGCACCCAACTCATACCCGCACCAAACCAGCCCAAGCCAAAGGCTAAACCGAGTTTAAAACCTTGTTTGGGCAAGGAGTTGCTGAGTAAATAGATAAAGCCGGTGAGGCTGAGGAAGGTAACCAACCAAAAAGAAAATGGCGCGTAAGCCAATGTAAGCAATGCACCAGAAGAACAGGCTAATGCCAATTTTAAAGTGAGCGACAGGTCGCTGAATTTTTGTGTAATACTCAAGTTTTGATTTAGGCTCAGGGCTATTCTTCTGTTTCAGGAATAGTGACTTTTAACTGTAACAAGCGTCTTTTATCTGAGTTAGTCACTTTAAATTTAAGATCATCAATGGTGACTTTTTCATCGCGCTGTGGCATATGCCCGAAGGCTTTCAACACAATACCACCTATGGTATCCGCCTCTTCTTCATCAAATTTGGTTTCGAAAAATTTATTAAAATCTTCTAAAGGGGTAAGTGCTTTAACAGAGTAGGTGTATTTATTTAGGGGACGGATACCATCTTTATCCACTTCTTCAATATCATGTTCGTCTTCAATTTCTCCCACTATCAGTTCGAGAATATCTTCTATGGTGACTAACCCCGACACGCCGCCATATTCATCGACCACTATGGCCATGTGATAACGTTTTTGTTGAAACTCTTTGAGCAGTACGTCTACCCTTTTGCTTTCGGGCACGATGACTGCTGGGCGCAGAATGTTTTTTAGCTCAAACGCTTTTCCTGGGATAAAGGCGTATTCAAGTAAGTCTTTAGCTAACAAAATTCCTTCAATGTGATCTTTGTCTTCGTTAATAACGGGAAAACGTGAGTGCGCAGATTCAAGCAGAATAGGTAGAAACTCTTCTACACTTTGGTCAATTTCAATGGTGCGCATTTGCGCTCTTGGGATCATTATCTCCCGGACACGCATTTCGCTGACTTCCATCACCCCTTCAATCATTGCTTTGGTTTGGGGGTTAATGACCTCGCGCTGCTCGGCGTCAGTGATGACGTCAAACAACTCTTCTTTATTTTTCGGCTCTCCCGTAAAGGACTGAACTATTTTATCAAGCCAGCCTTTGTTAGCAGAACCGTTAGTAGATGGGGGGTTATCTTCGCTCATGATCTCATTATTTAGGTTAATTTAATTAAAGTTTTTGCACTTAAACACAATACTATTGATACCTTAAACTGCATCATTAATGATTTTGGTATGGGTCGTCAATGGCTAATTTTTGTAATATAGCGATTTCTATGTCTTCCATCGCTTGTGCTTCTTGCTCTTCAATATGGTCGTAGCCAAGCAAATGCAAGGTGCCGTGTATTATCATATGTGCCCAGTGATGGCCCAGCAGCTTATTTTGTTGCATTGATTCTTGTTTGACAACTTGTGCACAAATCACAATATCACCTAAAAAATTAGATAGTGATTCGTCTATTTGAACATCAATAGGCAAAGATAGTTCCGGCATGTCAAAAGGGAAAGACAACACGTTAGTGGCTTGGTCTTTGCCGCGATATTGCAGATTAAGTTGTTGGATTTCTGCGTCGTCAACAATTCTTACAGTCATTTCTTTTTCAGCCATATGCTGATGAGATAATAAAGTGTCTAGCCATAATTGAATATCCTCTTGTTTAGGGATATCTAAACAATTAGTGGCCAGTTGTAAGTCTAAAATGGCGCTCACAGGTTTATCACTTAGTAGAGTTTTCATCCTTGTTAGCAAGGGCTTCTTGCTGCGCCTTTTTTTCTAAACGTTGTTTTTCTTGTTGACCTTCATATTCTTCATAAGCCATTACAATACGCCCGACAACTGGATGACGCACTACATCATTAGCACTAAAAAAGTTGAAAGAAATGTCATTCACATCTTTTAATACTTCTATGCTATGGCGTAATCCTGAACGTACACCACGAGGTAAATCTACTTGAGTAATATCACCCGTGATCACCGCCTGCGAATTGAAACCAATGCGAGTTAAGAACATTTTCATTTGTTCAACTGTGGTGTTTTGCCCTTCATCCAAGATTATAAACGCATCATTTAAGGTACGACCACGCATATAAGCCAAAGGTGCCACTTCAATCACACTACGTTCAATGAGTTTTTCAACTTTTTCAAAGCCGAGCATTTCAAATAGCGCGTCATACAGAGGGCGCAAGTAGGGGTCGACTTTTTGCGATAAGTCGCCGGGTAAAAAACCTAGTTTTTCACCGGCTTCTACCGCAGGGCGGGTCAACAATATACGACGTACTTCTTGACGTTCTAGGGCTTCCACTGCACAAGCAACGGCTAAATAGGTTTTGCCGGTTCCGGCTGGGCCAACACCAAAGCTAATATCGTGATTAATGATATTACCCACATATTGGGACTGATTGGGGTTACGGGGTTTGATCACTCCGCGTTTAGTTTTGATATGGACTTCTTTACCATATTGACCGGCTTCGGCCCGCTCTAAACATTTAGCTTCTTGAATAGCCAAATGCACTTTGTCTGGCTCAATATCTGGGATTTGACCACGAATAGGCTGAGTTTCCATATACAGTAATTTGAGCAGTTGTGCGGCACCGCTGGATTGTTGCGATTGCCCCAACACTTTAAATTCGTTATTGCGATAAGTGATTTCTACGCCTAAGCGACGCTCAATCTGTTTGATATTGTCATCTAGCGGCCCACACAAGCTGGATAAACGTTTGTGATCTGAAGGCTCTAATACAATTTCACTGCTTACAAGGTTACTCAAATGGATAGTCTCTTTACTTATAGGTTTTGTTGGAATTTTACTGGTGTTTTACTGAACTACGGTAACGTGGCCAACACCCAAGTCATCCACTTTATTCGGGTTTTTAGCTAAAATAGTGTGTGGTGCCAATTCGTTACGTAAGTCCATCTGTTCTTCCGTTCTGATCACGTCACCTCTTAATGAATTAGCGAAAACATCGGTAATTTTCACATCAACAAATTGGCCAATCATTTTAGGGTAACCTTCAAAGTTTACCACTCGGTTGTTTTCTGTGCGTCCAGATAACTCCATAGGGTTTTTCTTACTTGGGCCTTCCACCAAAATACGTTGTTCTGTGTCTACCATGTTACGAGCAATTCGCAGTGCTTGTTGAGTGATGCGCTGTTGCAATAGACTTAAGCGTTGCTTTTTAGTTTCCTCAGTCACATCGTCAGGCAAATCTGCTGCCGGTGTGCCGGGGCGGGCGCTATAAATAAAACTAAAACTTAAATCGAAGTCCATGGCTTGGATTAAATCCATAGTCGCTTCAAAATCCGTATTGGTCTCACCAGGAAAACCAATAATGAAATCCGATGACATGCTCAAGTTAGGGCGGATTTTTTTAAGTTTTCTAATCTTAGACTTATACTCGATCGCAGTATGGCCGCGCTTCATTAAGTTTAAAATACGATCTGCGCCAGATTGTACAGGTAGATGTAAATGGTCAACTAGCTCTGGGATTTGCGCATAGGCATCAATGATGTCATCAGTAAACTCAACAGGATGAGAGGTAGTGTAACGAATACGATCTATACCATTTATCGAGGCTACCAATTCTAACAATTCAGCAAAAGTACAAATGCTGCCGTCGTAATTTGGGCCACGAAATGCATTCACGTTTTGGCCTAACATGTTGACTTCACGAACACCTTGTTCAGCCAGTTGCGCAATCTCTAATAACACGTCATCCACTGGACGGCTGACTTCTTCACCACGGGTGTATGGCACCACACAAAATGTGCAGTATTTAGAACAGCCTTCCATGATGGAGACAAAAGCGCTAGGGCCGTCTGCTTTAGGTTCTGGCAGGCGATCAAACTTTTCAATTTCTGGAAAACTGATATCGATAACTGATTTGCTACCGCCTTTAATTTGATTGATCATTTCTGGCAAGCGATGCAAGGTTTGCGGGCCAAATACAAGATCAACAAAAGGGGCCCGTTGCCGGATGGTTTTACCTTCTTGTGATGCCACGCATCCACCTACGCCAATAATTAGCTCGGGTTTGGTTTTTTTTAGATTTTTCCAGCGACCTAATTGGTGAAATACTTTTTCTTGGGCTTTTTCACGAATAGAGCAGGTATTTAGCAATATGATATCCGCATCTTCAGCTGTGTCTGTGGCTTGATAACCATGAGTCGCGTCCAAGAGGTCAGCCATTTTTTCCGAGTCATACTCGTTCATTTGACAACCCCAGGTTTTAATAAATAGCTTTTTTGTCATAGCGGACTGTACTTACCTTTCGCAATTATTCTGTCTCGCAACTTATGATCCCCAAAGGATAAAATAAGTTGCTAAAATCGAACCGCGTATTTTACGGGTTATTTGTGGTAATCGCTACTTTTCCCTGTCGTTTCTATCGTTTAAATACACGAAATACCAATCCGTATAAGCTTGAATATTTTGGTGATCCGTTAAATTAACAAAATTTTCCGCCCTCGACACATTCAGATACCCAGTCACGGGTTAGCTTGGTATGCTATTCATCAAGACTTTTCTAATTAAATGTTAAGATAACTATGCAAAACTTACAGCGCATCGCCATCGGCAATATTCAAGTGGCTAATGACAAACCTTTCGTGCTTTTTGGTGGCATGAATGTCTTGGAATCTCGTGATATGGCAATGCGTATTGCCGAACACTACAAAGAGGTAACGCATAAACTGGGTATTCCTTACGTGTTTAAAGCTTCATTTGACAAGGCCAATCGTTCTTCTGTGCATTCGTATCGTGGCCCAGGCATGGAAGAGGGGTTAAAAATCTTTGAAGAAATCAAACAAACCTTTGATGTGCCTTTAATAACCGATGTACACGAAACCCACCAAGCGGCACCTGTGGCCGAAGTGGTAGATGTGATCCAGTTACCGGCATTTTTAGCGCGCCAGACAGATTTGGTGGTCGCGATGGCAAAAACAAACGCCATTATCAACGTGAAAAAACCGCAGTTTTTAGCCGCTCATGAAATGCGTCATATTATTGGTAAATTTGGTGAGGCGGGCAATGACAAAATTATATTGTGTGAGCGAGGCTCTTGTTATGGTTATAACAACTTAGTGGTTGATATGTTGGCTATGGATGAGATGAAAGCTTATGCACCGGTTATTTTTGACGCGACTCATGCTTTGCAAAAACCTGGTGGACGAACTGATTCGGCAGATGGTCGACGTGCTCAAGCGGCACAGCTTGCTAGAAGCGGAATGGCGTTAGGCTTAGCTGGGTTGTTTATCGAAGCACACCCTAATCCCAATCAAGCTAAATGTGATGGTCCATGCGCCTTGGCTTTGGATAAATTAGCGCCGTATTTACAACAAATGAAAGCATTGGATGAATTAGTTAAGGGATTTGCACCTTTAGATACCAGTGCTGATTAATAAAAGATGTCGTAATGAATGCAACGCTATACTTTTTTGATTTGAGGCATTGCTATTTAGGAAAGTTTTTTTGATTAACAAAAACCGTCTCAGAATAGACGGCTTTTGTTTAAAACATGGCGGTCGAGTCTTGTTACTTTTCAGGTAACTGATTTTCTGAAAAATCTTGTTCTAACTCTAACCTTTTTGCAATATCTTCATTCATCATATCTATATTGGTAGCGACTTCATCTGGCGCCTCGAAGTTTGCAACATGAAACATTGCATCACCTTCTTGTACTAAGGGGATATTCTGCTTACCAATAATAATGCCCGCATTGGGGGCATAAACTATTTTAACAAAACTGCCTGTTGGACTGCATATTTGGGCAAGTGCATCACCTTTTTCTACATGGTCGCCAAGGTGTTTTTTGTCTAACACCATACCGCTGGATGTAGCTCGCACCCATGCACTATTGTTGGCAACAAATGGCTGTGTTTTCTTCTTAGAGCTTGAACGACGCCTAACCATTCCCAACTCAGCTAACACATTGAAAATGCCCCTCAATCCAACCCGAATCGACAATTCGTCAAAACGCAGTGCTTCACCTGCTTCGTAAAGAAGAATTTTAGTACCATTTTCTGAGGCAGATTGCCGTAATGAACCGTCCCGTAAGGTTGAATTGAGTAGCACTGGCACACCAAAAGCATGAGCTAGGGATAAAGTTTCTTCATCTTTAAGATTCGCTCTAATTTGTGGCAAGTTACCGCGATTAATCGCCCCCGTATGTAAATCAATTCCGTAATCACATTTACTTGCCACTTCGGTTAAAAACAAATGTGCAAGTCGACCAGCAAGTGAGCCTTTAGCAGAGCCTGGGAAACATCGATTTAGGTCCCGTCTATCTGGCATATAACGGCTTTGATTCAACATCCCATACACGTTAACTATTGGCACCGCGATGAGTGTGCCTCTTGATAGCTTGAGTGACTTTGATATAAGTAAACGGCGAATGATTTCAATACCATTTAGTTCATCACCGTGAATTGCTGCGCTGACAAAAAGAGTTGGGCCCGGTTTTTTGGCACGTATAACATCCACAGAAACTGACATTTGAGAGTCGGTATATAACTTTGCCACAGGTAGTTCGAGTTGCACTCGTTTCCCCAAACCGATTTCGGTCCCAGCAATAGAAAAAGTATCAGCCACAGACTTAACCCTTACCTTGTGTGCGATTTTTATGAGGTTTAGCAAACTTCTCAATGTGATTAAAAATCATAGTAGCGACGTCTTTTTTAGTCGCAGCTTCAATGCCTTCCAAGCCAGGTGACGAATTAACTTCCATCACAACAGGGCCACGCTCTGCACGCAGTAAATCAACACCACATACGTTTAGCCCCATGATGTTTGCAGCCGAAACTGCGGTTGCTCTCTCAGCTGGGGTAAGTTTTACCAGTACTGCCGAACCACCTCGGTGTAAATTTGACCTAAACTCACCTTCAGCACCTTGACGTTTCATCGCAGCAACAACCCGATCTCCGACAACAAAACATCGGATATCAGCACCGCCAGCTTCTTTGATAAATTCTTGGATCAATATGTTGGCATTTAAACCCATAAAGGCTTCAACAATTGCCTCTGCTGTTTTAGACGTTTCAGCCAGCACAACACCTATACCTTGGGTGCCTTCTAACAATTTAATCACGCATGGCGCACCGCCCACGTTTTTAATCAAATCTTTAATATTATCAGGGCGGTTAGCAAAGCCAGTTCTTGGCAGGCCTATACCTTTTCTTGAGAGTAATTGCATGGAGCGCAATTTGTCTCTAGAGCGACTAATAGCCACCGACTCGTTAACGCAGAAGGCCCCAGTCATTTCGAATTGACGAACTACAGCCGTGCCATAAAAAGAAATCGATGCGCCTATACGTGGAATTACCGCATCATATTGTGGAAGTTCTTCGCCTTTATAACGAACCACAGGCCTGCTACTAGTGATATCCATGTAACAGTGGAGTGTATCGATAATGTCAACTTGATGACCCAGAGCTTCACCGGCTTCTTTTAAACGTCGAGTAGAATATAATTTTTTGTTTCTAGATAAGATTGCTACTTTCATTTTGATTGCCTGTTTTTATAAATTACTTCTTTGTAGACTAACCAGTTAACCAAATAGTCACAATGTAATAAAAATGTTTTAGAAAGCGTGCAATGACAAAGGGGGATTTCCTTTAACAATCGACCATGTATGTCTTCGCCAGTAATTACGCCATGGGATAAAAAACTCCTTATAAATGTAATCAGGAAAGTAGAAAATACACAGGAAGAAACACCTGTAAGCACTGAACTAGTAAGTGTTATTAATAAAACGTGATACTTAGCCAGTTTAGGCTGTCGTATGTCATTTGATTATCTCTTTAATAAGCAAGTTGGAATAGAACTTTGTTGCAATGCTGGTTAGCTTCGAATAATAGGTTTAGACGAAGGAGGGTATAAGTCACATATTATTTAGAGAGACTACTAACTCTGCGTAACTAAGGCTTTCAAGTTTAATTTATCAAAATAAGTCGTAAAAGATATTCATCATATTGTGACCAAATTGATTTATCACCCGTCTATAAAATGTATCTACACATAAATCGCTCTGAAGGAAACTGAGAATGACCACTCAACATGATTGGCAAACTGCTTTGTCTGCAAGCTATGAGCAATTAAACAACTATTTAGTTTTAAATGTTCCACAACTGCTTGGTGCACTTTTTATCATTTTATTTGGCTGGGTGATGGCATGGCTATGCAGTAAATTAACGCTGACAATAGTTAAGTTTATTAGCCAAATGTGGCAAAGAATGGCTCGGGAAGTTTCAGTGACTGAGGTTGCTCAAATAAAGTCTTCTCATGCAGTAATCATAAGTAAGACAGTTTATTGGGTCGTCATGCTGTTTTTTATTGCAGCAGCCACATCTAGCTTAGGACTCGATTTTTTCTCTTCATGGCTAAATACATTACTCGGTTATGTGCCCCAGCTTCTTGCCGCTATTTTTATTGTGATGGCTGGTTATCTGTTGGGTAACATTGCTGGAGTAATGGCCGAGAGTGCTGCTGAAGCTTCTTCATTAAGTCAATCAGCGACTTTAGGAAACATGGCAAAATTCTGCGTATTCTTTGTCGCCCTAGTGGTTGGTGTCGAGCAGCTTGGCTTAAATATTCAATTTATTACTACCTTCATTATTGTGGTGGTGGGCGTGTTGTTATTTGGGATGGCACTTGCATTTGGCATGGGCAGCAACGGGTTTGTGGCCAATATTATTGCGGCAAGACAAGCGAAAAATCATTTTCGGCTCAACGAGCACCTCAAGATAGACGGTGTAGAGGGCATCTTGGTTGATATCACCTCAACTATGCTGTTGATTGAAACAGAGCAAGGGCGGGTGCTTATTCCTGCCCGTGTTTGTATGGAAAACAAAGAGGGTGTGGCCGTTTTTGTTGAACGCACACCAACCTCAACAACTGCTAAGTCAGCTAGTCAGTCACAATAAGGCTATTGCAAGGCGAATTTTAATGGCTAACCACAATCTAAAACTTACTATCCACTTCTTTAATGAAGAACCCGTTGCAGCAGCCCGTAAACTCGATCTTATGGGATCTGATAGCGCTGCGGCAATATTACAAAAAGTGCCAATTTCGGTGGTGTCAAAAGTCGTGTATTCAATGTTGCCCAGTGTGGTTGCAAAGGTACTTGTTTTAACCTCGGATGAATTTAACTGCGCGCTTTTGCAATCTATCGAGCTTGCCGATACTGCAGTTATACTGCGATACGTGAACAACCAAGATCGTAAACGACTGCTTGAACTAATTCCCAAAAGCAGGCAGGCGCTATGCAAATTATTGATTAGTTACCCCGAAAACACGGTTGGCGCATTAATCGAAACCAATGTCTTAGTAATTGATAGCCAAATGACGGTTGCAGAAGCAATGTTGCGAGTCAAAAAGCAGACCCATTTTGATAATCATGAGGTGTTAATCGTCAATAGTAAGCGCAAAATAATGGGTAAACTATCCGTTTTTGACCTACTTCGCGCACCAGCCTCAACGCCCATTTCAGCCCTAGCCAGCACTAGTGTCTATTCAGTCAATGGATTATCAGATGTCAGCACAGTTTTAGGTATGGATATTTGGCAAAAAACTGACTCAATATCTGTGGTCAACCGCAAGCAACAGTTTATTGGAGTTCTGCGGCACTATGACCTGCGCGCTTCTATTGCCCGTGATGCAAAAACAACCAATATGCCCCAGTCTGTGGCATGGGAAGTATCGGAAGCTTATGGCAGTACGCTGCGCTCGATATCTGAATTATTTATTCAACCAAAAGAGTCAGCTCACTAATTTTTAGTGAC